>Ga0105237_10001861_pt1 | contig 26988 bp, 24 predicted proteins | sample KBSC24metaG_FD_81520 | JGI IMG/M metagenome (GOLD analysis project Ga0105237, IMG submission 81520) | Corn rhizosphere microbial communities from Kellogg Biological Station, Michigan, USA - KBS C2-4 metaG | ecosystem: Host-associated > Plants > Roots > Rhizosphere > Soil | place: Michigan, USA... | reverse complement strand
GCAGATCGGCATGCGGTACTTTTCCCACAAGTATAATGGAGTCTTTATGCTTAGATCCTTCTAAAACCAATTGTATTTGCTCAAGCAATTCATTTGTATGATAGATCATATATAGCCTTACCAACGGATTGGTATCAGCGAACTTTAAAAATGCCTTGATCACTGTCAAGGGGTCTTTGTTATCATTCAGGCGGCCCACCCACAAAAAAGCAGGATCGCCGGAAACCTTTCTTTTCGCTTTTGCCGCTTCTTTATCCATCGGAAAAAACACAGACGATACTTCCATTACCTCGTGTATCTTTTGGGTCGACGCCAGGTTCCCTTCCTTTATCCATTCGGCCCCCAGTTCATACGATGCAAACAGGTAGGCGTCGGTGTACCGGTCTGCCAGTTTTTGGAGATATTTTTTTATGCCTTTGAACGGTTTTTCTGCATGATTCTGGATGATGATCTTAGTTTTTCTGCCCAATTTCAATCGCAGTTGTATCACCTGCAAAGGGAAATGAAGACTTTGTATCACTACGACATCCGGTTCCTGACTTTTGATAAAATGATGTAACTCCCGCGGGAATAAGGAGCCTGGCTTAGCAAAGCGTTTGAAATAATATTGTACCCCATCTTTTACATATTCCCCCTCATAATCTATCTGCTCTATACTAACCACTTCATGATTTACCGCCAACGCTTCCAGTATGCCGGTATAGGCTTTAATGCGGTCTATCCAGGCTTCCGGACTATTAAATTCTTTGGTGTAAACATAGCTGGCTAATACAAATTTCATAGAATGGTTCAGGTATTAAAAGATATCGACATCGGCGAACGTAAACTTGATCCGGTCTAACGCTATCGGATCACCCAGATTTTTGAATATTACGTGGAACGAAGAAATAGCTTCATAACGGGCAGAAAACAGATCGGACAATGTAGTTTGATGACTGGTATGAAATTGTATTTCTTTCAGTCCCAATTTAAATGCAAGCTTTTTAACCTTGATCATCATATCACCGAAATCTTCCTGCCTGCAACTAATATCTCCAACGATCAGCCCGTTTTTGAACTTTACCCACAGCAGGGCATCACCGATCTTTATTACCTGGGTATCGCTGTAGGCCTTATAATTCAAATAGTGAGCATTCCGGTTCAGGCCGCCAAAATCATCCTTAAATACTGAATTTTCGATGCCCTTTTGCGGAACGAGATAGTTCTTTAACACACGTGTACGGTACTTGCTGTACATTTTTGTCAAAAAAGGCAATTTCCTGATTGCACTTTCAATCGATATTGTACTGACCGGTACGATGTAGCACGCCATGGTTTCCGTCATACGCCAGCTTAATTTAACCAGGAACCCATGTAATGAATTTTGATTTGGGAAGCCGAAAATGAAGTTGATCCTCAAATCCTTGCACAATTTATAGGTGCAATTAGCCAGCTTTACAAACAGTCCCTTATACTGGTATTTGGGGTGCGTCATCGTATCTGCCGATTGTGCAGCTAAAAACAACTGCTCATCAAATCTCACAACACAAGGGATCACACCATAAAAAGCAGCCGGTTGATGCTTATCATTATAAGCGATATAACCAGTATGTTCAACACCGGTATAGGCGGTGTCATATTTTTTGACGAAATAATCCGATGGTTGAGCCTTACCATAAACAGCGGTGTGCAGTTTATCCAGGTCTTTTATGTTTTCCCGACTTAAGCGCTCAAAACAAAACTCATTATTTTCAGTACTATCACTCATAATGCCTGAGTATGGTGGCGTGCATTTGATTCAGAGGTGATATGAACGGGTTAACCGTAAACCTCTCCCGCATCGTTTCGTCTTCGTAATCTTCTTCAAAATGAAAGTCGGTCGCCAATAATTGCTTATATCCGGCGCCTTTGGCGGCTTCTACCACTTCCCGGGTATAAGTGCCGTACGGAAAAGCAAAGCTGTCAACCGGCTTTTGGATGATATTTTCGAGGTACTGCTTCGAGCGCACCATTTCCCCGGTGGCGTCAGTAGCGGGTATTTGTGCCAGGTCGTTATGATAATAGGCGTGAGAGCCGATAGTGGCGAAGGGGGAAGCCGATAGTTCCTGTATCTGCTTTTCGGTCATTTGCAGCCAGTAGTCTTCATCTTCCGGTCTTTCCTTAAAAGGAACCAAAGTGTATAACAACTTCATCATCTCTTCCTTAACGCCAAATCCTCCCGAGCGCAGCTTTTCGACAAGGCTCACACCATTCGCTTTCGCTACATATTTGTTAAAACGATCCTTATAAAACTGCTCGTTTTTATAATTCAGGGTTGTGCGCCCATATTTGCTCACTATGCTCAAAAAATCGTTCCATAAAATATCGTAGCCTGCATCCCTTATCGCGGTGATAAAAAAGGTGGCCGGCATCCGGTATTTCTCTAATAAAGATAGCACATACTTATGATTATTTGCATATCCATCATCAAAGGTGATGCAAACGTTAAATTTATCCCTGCTGAAATTACCCTGGTAATAATCATCCAATGAAACAACATTGAAATATTTTTGATAGAACTGCAAATGCCGCTCAAACGTTTTCAGTTTTAAAAAAATTGGGTTGAAGCGGGTGTGGTCAGTTTGGCAGATACCGTGGTAGACTAATATTCTGCTGCCTCTTGCGTTCCTCAAAAAACTTTCATCAAGGCCCAATAAATGGCTTATATCCCTGCCCAGGTATTTTGTTTCACGGTATATTTTTGCTTGTATTCTTTGGGGTAGGGTCATAGCTGTAGGATAGTTTATATGATCGGGAAACTTACATCCGGGTAATATTCTTTTATTTTTTGCATCAGCAAGGGCAAATTGCCCCTTACATATTTGCAGGTGCCGTCAATATATATCCTGCTGTAATGATCAAGATAGATGCCCTTCAGTTGCGGGTATAGCTCTTCATCAAATAAACTGATACTTCCTTTATGCAATACGATCAGCATATCCCTTGGTTCCAGTTCAAAAAAAGCATCAGAAGGGTCGTTATTTCTCATCCTGGCTACAACAATATCGGCGTCTTTGCCCTCTTTGATCTCCCCGGTGTTCAGTTTCCAGGCAGATGCCGCGTTGATAGTCAAGGTATCATAAAGCTCACGGTCATACAGTAATTTCGTTTTCCGTGCCAGGCGGATATGCTCCCATATGTTCCAATTGCCTGTTAAGGTCGAATCCGTCCCGAATAATAAAAGCGTATGATTTTTCAGGCGGTTTACAGGCGCAGTTTGATTGAGCAAAAAGTAATTGGATTCGGGGCACCAAACAAGAGCTTTAAACTCTTTGGCTAAATCTTCAGTCATCGCAACACCATGCACGCCGATTAGTTCCTTTTTCAACAAATTTGAGCTAACTAATTGAGCGATTTCGTTTAGTGATGAACTGTCGCTGCCCTCACCGGTGTGTATAACTACGGGAATGTTTTTTTTAAGCGGATTATTTAACGATAAGCGCCATCTTTTTCCAAACTGAACAGAATGTATATTGTGTGTGTCCTGGTAAACTGTGATCGGCCACTCTCTTTTAGCTATTTTCTTACCGTGATTTACAACTGTTGTAATGCCGCAAAGCAGGTTTTTATAAACGCCCCATTGCTCGCGCAAGGTTTCAGGCACTTTTAGCACTTGGTTGATCTTATCCTTATAATTTTTGTGGAGGTAGCTGCCCCATTCGGTGTAGCTATTGTATTTTTTATCACCTAAAGCCGGGAAAAGATTAAAGTCCAGGTGATCATGAGAATTGATCAGTCCGGGAAACACGACCGCGTTCTCAAAGGTCAGTTGAAATTGCTCGTTTTTGCGGTGGATAGCTTCGGGCGAAATTTGCGTGATCTGCCCTTCAGTTATTCCCAGGTTTACAGGTGTACCGGTTAAAGCTGATTTTACATTATTCAGGATCATCGCCACGTCTTAAATGAATACCATAAATAACCGGGAAGCCTTTAAATTGCTCGTACACCGGTAAAGCATTTTGCTGTGCATAATAATGCTTCATAGTTTCATCTATCACGATCTCTTCTTCAGCTATCACCCTGAAGCCTTTGTCATGTAATATATCTTTTATCGTATTGGTGGAATGGACGAAATTCCGTACCGCCAAATATTTGTCGTTGTGTTTGAAAGTCCTCTTTCCGCCGAAGGCTAATAATTTCGGATGGAAATCGGTGATAATAATATCCCCTTTGGGTTTCAATACCAGGCTCCAGGCTTTCAGTGCATGTTCTATATTCTCAATATGCGCTACGGTAAGTGTTGATATGATGGTATTGAATGATGCAGGCTTTATGTTCGAAAACAAGTCATCAGTTATTTTATAGGTATTGGCACCCGGGAATTTTTCCCGCAATTTATCAAGCATGCCCTGCGAAACGTCGAACCCGGTAAGGCTTAAAGGGTTTAATTGAAGGATTTTTGGCCAGTGCCGCCCGGTACCGCAGCCGATATCGGCGACTGATTTGTTTTTTATAATGGCCTCATCCAGCAATTTCGGGAATACCACCTCATCAAGGTCGAGCATCAGGTTGCCCGGTTGTACATCATAGTTCGCCGACCAGATGTCGTATGCGTCTGATGAATTTTTCTCCGTTATCCGTGGGGCAAACAGGTGCCTTTTTATGTAATTTTTAACTGCAGCGATCAATGGTACTTAGGGGCTTTTGATATAAATACGAATCGTTTGCAGGAAGGGTTGCCAGCTATAATTTTTATTTCAGCAGGCAGGCAACCGCTGTTAATAGCGAAGCGTAATTGTATTGTGTGGTATAATAATGATTGGTAAAATGGTAGTGGATCAAGTAGCAGTGGGGTAATACCTGCTGCTGCGGGATCCATGTTTTTAAGTCCGCAATTCTAAATATGAGTAAGATAATATTATTCAATCCTAAAAGTGCTGTCGCAAAGCACCGCGTCCCGAATTCTATATTAAATATTGCAGCCTCTATTGAGGGGAAATACGAATGGGTGATAGTAGATGGTAATTGTGAAACCGATCCCTTAAAAAAGCTTGAAAGCTACCTGGAAACAGGTGAATATAAGTATCTCGGATTTACGGTAATGCCTGGTCCACAGCTAAGGGAATCCATACCGCTTTCGAAAGCCATTAAAGAGAAATATCCGTTTACCAAAATGATTTGGGGAGGCTATTTTCCATCCACCCAGCCAAAAGCGGTGCTCGAATCAGGCTATGTAGATTTTATCATCAACGGCCCCGGCGACCATGCATTTCCGTTGCTAATTGACGCATTGGAGAACGGTACACCTTACGAATTCCTCAAGAACATCATTTATTACGCTAATGGTGATATTATAAAAAATGGTAAAGAAGACCTGATCGACCAGGAAACGTTGCCAGCGCTGCCTTATGATAAGCTTGGGCAATTTTACCCGATGGATAAATATCTTGGCAAAACTTATTTAGGCGAAAAAACATTGGCTTATCATTCCAGCATAGGCTGCCCGTTCACCTGCTCGTTTTGCGCGGTGGTGCCTATTTATGAAGCACGCTGGAAAGCCAAATCTGCCAAGACCGTTTATAAGGATGTAAAATATATTAAGGACAGGTGGGGAGCTGATGCCATCGAGTTTCATGATAATAATTTCTTTGTGTCTGAAAAACGTACCGTTGAATTCTCCAAGCTGATCGCACCCGAAAAAATGTCGTGGTGGGGTATGGCCCGGATAGATACTATGGATAAATTCAGCGATGCATCGTTGGCTGCGGTACGTGAAGGCGGATGCAAGATCATTTTCTTCGGTGCAGAAAGCGGGAATAACCTGATATTGGAACAATTGGACAAGGGCGGCACACAAACCGGCGACCAGATCATTCGTTTTGCGGAACGGTTGAAGAAATTTGATATCATACCTGAATATTCTTTTGTATTGGGAACACCCGCTCCAACCCCCGAACAGGTACAGGCGCAGATCGATTTTGAGATCGATTTCATCAAGCAGGTAAAAGCAGTAAACCCACGTACAGAGATCGTGCTATATACTTACAGCCCGGTACCAACTGAAGGCTCCACATTATACAAGCAAGTTCTGGAGTCCGGTTTTAAATATCCGCAAACACTGGAGGATTGGATAAGCCCGGCATGGGAAAATTTCGATATGCGCAAAAACCCATTAACGCCATGGCTCACCCCTGAAATGATCGATAAGATCAGGAATTTTGAAACGGTATTGAATGGAGTATATCCGACAGTTACTGATATCAGGTTGAGCGATGTAAAACGCAGACTGATCAAAACCATCGCCAGTTTACGCTATAAGATCAACCTATATAGTTACCCGTACGAAATAAAATTGCTGCAAAGGGCCTGGAAATACCGCCAGCCGGAGATACAAGGATTTTAACCCAAAGCCATTGAACCTGACTGCAAAAGATATTACCCCAAAACATACCGGCAAACAAAAACCGGATTTTGAAGACCTGTATATCGCAGCCAGGAAGCAGGAAAAAAGACTGTACAGTGACGAGCAGTTGCTGAAGTTACCTGAGATCGATCCCCTGCATCAATACCATAATGAATGGAAAATCAGGAGGCATTCATCCGAAAGGCTGATCGCTTATTTGCAGCGCAAGAACAGGAGTTTAAAAATATTGGAGATTGGTTGCGGTAACGGCTGGCTGTCGGCAAAATTAGCAGGCATACCAAATGCCAAGGTAACCGGCCTCGATGTTAACCAGGTTGAAATTAACCAGGCCATCCGGGTTTTCAAAAAGGACAATCTCCAATTTGTATATGATACTTTTAACGATAACACGTTTGAGAGTGAGAATTTCGATGTGATTATTTTTGCTGCCTCTCTCCAATATTTCCCCTCGGTAATCAATGTTTTAAACCAATCATTGGAGATACTAACACCACGCGGCGAAGTACACATCATCGATACGCCTTTTTATGACGCATTGGATGCGATAGATGCTGATCAGCGGAGTCGTAGCTATTACACTTCACTCGGCTTCCCGGAAATGGCCGATTACTACTATCATCATTCCATCAGTGAATTTTGGGGATTCAAATACCAGGTGCTTTTTAACCCGGTTAGCTTGCTTAACCGCTTTCTAAAAAAAGATCCGTTCTACTGGATCGCAATCAGGAAATAAATGCCGGTGCAATCATTATATCATACTTACCAGCGGTACAAAACCCTGAGAACGCATCGCATCTCCGCACTGCCTATTGTGATACTGATGCCGCATAGCGCCTGCAATTGCCGCTGTGTGATGTGCGATATCTGGAAGGATAACAAAAACCTGAAACAACTTACCGAGGCAGATATCAGCGGGTTGCTTGATTCCTTAAAACAGTTCGGTACCAGGCAGGTGGTAATGTCAGGCGGGGAGGCGCTGTTGAACAAGAACTTCTTTCGCCTGTGCGAAATACTAAAAAGGGCGGGCATCAAAGTATCACTGCTTACCACCGGCCTAACCATGAAAAATCATGCGGAGGAATTGTTGAGGTGGGTAAATGATATCATCGTTTCGCTTGATGGCGACCAGCCTTTACATGATTCCATCCGCAACATACCCGACGCATTTCTTAAACTTAAAAACGGTGTACAGTATATCAAGTCTTTAGACCCAAATTACAGGATCACGGCTCGCACGGTGATCCATCGCCTTAACTTCTGGAACTGGGCCTGTATTATTAAAGAGGCTAAAGATATGGGTATTAATCAGGTTAGTTTCCTGCCCGCTGATGTAAGCAGTCATGCTTTTAACCGGCAAATGGCCTGGGAAGAACCGAAACAGCACGAAATACTATTATCAGAAAAGGAATTGCCTGAATTACAGGCGATCATTACCAAGATACTTACAGCAAACCAGGAAGATTTCAGAAATGGCTTTATTGCCGAATCGCCCCAAAAGATCCAGGATATTTATAACTATTACGCGGCATATTATGGATTGAATCCTTTTCCATTTAAAAAATGCAATGCGCCCTGGGTGTCAACCGTGATAGAAGCGGATGGCGAAGTTCGCCCTTGTTTTTTTCATGATGCAATAGGCAATATCAGGGATTCGTCCCTGGCAACAATATTAAATAGTGATGATGCGATCAATTGGAGAAAAACACTGAACATGGGTACCAACAGCACCTGTGTCAAATGTGTTTGCTCTCTCAACCTGCCACCCCGGATGAACCCGGTAGCCGGCTGATAGTGCATCACTTAAAATATGACCCTTAGGGAATCAATTAAAAGCTGGAAGCCCAATTTCCTGCAAATTATTGTACTGCTCACCGTAATGCAACTATTGGTTACGCTGCTAACGGATGGCTTTGCCCTGTCGTTTGATGAAGCCATGTGGCATTATATTGGCCGCAACTGGTTTAGGCACGGCTTGGTTCCTTATTCGGGTGGGGTGGACAATAAGGCACCAATGATCTTTGCCGTTTTCGGTTTGTCAGACACACTTTTTGGAGTAAACTATTGGTTCCCGAGGATATTGGGCACGATTTGCCAGTCGGTGGGTATCTGGTATTTTTATAAAATTGCCAAACACCTGGCAGGTGAGCGGGCGGGTTTGTTTGCAGTCTCATTTTATGGTTTATCCCTGATGTGGCATGGTACTGGTGGCAGGTATGTTTCTTTCACGGAGACTTATCAGATGCTGTTCATTATCACCGCTATTTACAAATACATCACCGCTCAAAATAAAAAAGACTATCTCATAAGCGGTTTATTAGCCGGAATAGCCCTGGCTTTTCGCTTGACAGCGATATGGGGGATCATTGCCATATTGGTTGCTATGGTCCGCAGAAGCAGGATGAATGCCCTGGTATTTTGTGGCGGAATAGCGGCGAGTATTGTTTTACTTTTAGTCTTGGGTTTTGCGGCAGGTATTTATCCGGGTGACATCTTCACCTTTGGCTTATCTGATAATTTCGGTTCCGGCAGTACGACTGATCATGATTTGACGTGGAAGCTGCAAAACTTTTCCGACAAGTTTTTTTATTCCGAATTGATATTGTTTTACCCGTTTGTGCTGGGTTATTTTTTTATTAAAAAGAGGATCGACCTGTTCTCATTGTGGTTCATTTTAGTGTTTATCGGAATCAATATTGTCGGGATTTACGGCACGCTGCACATGAGAGAGCTGTTACCTGCCCTGGCTATGATGAGCGCGTCAAGTGTCAACTATCTTATTGAGAAATACAGAATCCCGGCAAGGCAGTTCGCGTTTGTTATTTGGATCGTGTTCTTCCCCAAGCTATTGGAGCCATTTGTGGTATTCAAAAAGTTAATATCTAATCAACCTGAAAAAAGCACGACCCAATGCAGCTTGCCCTTTGATAAGCCTGATGAGGGTACACGCAAAAGATTGGGCTGGTGGATAAGAGACAATACTGCTGAAAGTGAGAAAGTATTTGTAGCCGGTTTTGGCGCGCAGGTGCAGGCTTATTCAGAGCGGATATCACCGACTATCTATTTCAACGTCACCCAAACCAAAATAGCCAAAGAAAGATTTTATAAAGATTTGAATAGCAATAAACCTGCGATGATTTTGGTTCCCTTGTTTTCAGAATATACAGATTTTGTAGGACATGATATGCGGCAGTTTTTGGATGATATCATAAAGAAGGATTATTACCTGGATAGGTGCATGTATAGTTATAATATTTACAGGATAAAGAAATAAGAATGAAACATGCCTCCGTGTCGACTCAGCCCCCAACCCGAGGTTGTATCAAAAGTAAAATCCAGCGAGGCGCACCAGAATGAAATTTGGCTGATAGCGCTCTCTATATTGCCCGGTGCAATTTTTTTAGCAAAAAGCAGGTATTTTGGGGTTAACACCTTTTTTTGTTAAAATGTTTATAATCAGAATTTTAACTCAAAAATGCTTGAAATAGTGTTAACCATGTTAACCCTGAAAAATTCAAAAAAACAAACCCTCTTTCCGCTGGCTGCGGAGAGAGGGTGGTCAAGCGCAGCGATGGCCGGGTGAGTCAACTATACATGCGAGGAAATAGATTTTTATAACATCGTTTAAGCAACCCATCAATCAACACCACCGTAACTAATATAATGCTGCAGCAAAATAACATCCTGTTTACCCATTCCTATTTTTTACGGTTCGACCCTAAGCAATGGTCTTTGGGGATGCCCTATCCGCCATTGGGGACATTGTATGCAGCTTCGCTGATGCGTAAAAATGGCTATGATGCTTCACTGTTCGATGTCATGTTTGCCAACGGCCCGGAACAAGCAGAAGCTGCATTGGAAAAGCACAAGCCCGGTTTCTTCGTGGTCTACGATGACGGCTTTAACTATCTCACCAAAATGTGCCTCACCAATATGCGCGAGGCTGCTTTTGAGATGTGCAAAATGGCAAAGGCAAGAGGATGCGCGGTGATCGTCTCGAGTTCAGATTCCACCGACCGCTACGAAGAATATTTAAAAGAAGGGGCCGATTTTGTGATCATCGGTGAGGGAGAGCATACGCTATTGGAATTGGTTGAGTCGATCAAACATGAGAATATGGATTTTTCAACTATACTCGGTCTTGCTTACCTGAAAGATGGCAAGATTATAAAGACTGCAGGGCGCCCCGTTTTGAAAGAGCTTGACAGCCTGCCATTACCCGCATGGGACCTGGTTGATATAGAGCCTTACCGGCAAAGCTGGCTAAAACATGCGGGCTATTTCTCCCTGAATATGGGAACCACCCGCGGCTGCCCTTTCAAATGCAACTGGTGTGCCAAGCCTATCTATGGCAACCGTTATAATTCCCGCAGTCCGGAGAATGTGGTGCAGGAAATTAAGCTATTGAAGAAAGAGTTTCAAATGGATCATATCTGGTTTTGTGATGATATATTCGGTTTAAAGCCCGGCTGGGTAATCGAATTTGCTAAGCTGATTCAAAAGGAAAATATCGGCATCAGGTTCAAAATACAATCGCGCGCCGATTTACTTTTGGAAGATGAACTGGTGAGTGCATTGGCAGCTTCAGGATGCGAAAATGTATGGATAGGCGCCGAGAGTGGCTCGCAGCAAATTCTGGACGCGATGGATAAGGGCACCACGGTGGAGCAGATCTATCAATCCACCCGGTTAATGAAAAAGCATGGTATAAAACCATCCTTTTTTATCCAGTTCGGTTATCCCGGTGAGTTGAAAGAGGATATTAAAAAAACCATCAGGATGATCAACGACCTGCTGCCTTTCGAGATCGGTATCTCGGTATCCTACCCATTACCCGGCACTTTATTTTATGATAGAGTGAAAGCAGATCTGAAGAAAAAAACAAACTGGACTGACTCTGATGAGATGGCATTGATGTTTACCAATACCTTCCCGCCGTCTTACTACAAGCAATTACATCGTTATGTGCACCAGAACTATCATCAGCACCTGGCGAAAAATAGTTTAGCGGAGCTGATTAAAAATCCGTTTAAAACCAACGCCCGCAAGTTGAGGAAGGCGCTGTCGGTTTTTTATCACACCCCGGCAGCGATGGTTGAGAAACTTAAATTGGAAAGGCTGGAAAAGGTATTATAATGGAAGCCGTAGCCAATCATATCAACGAGCAATCCGCTGCGGATGCCTTTACCGGGCAGTCGGCCATTTTTGACGATTTGTATAGTGCCAACACCATCATCAATTATAAACGTAAGCGCGTGCGGGATCACATTTTGCAATACCTGCAACCCGGAAGTTCTATCCTGGAATTGAACAGTGGAACAGGGGAGGACGCGGTTTTTTTTGCTGGAAAAGGTCACCAGGTACATGCTACTGATATTTCACCCGGTATGCAGGAGCAATTGATGCAGAAAGTTAAGAAACATCAATTGACCGGAAAAATTACCAATGAGATATGCTCTTACACCCAATTGTACGCTTTGAAAAATGAGGGGCCTTACGATCTCATATTCTCCAACTTTGCCGGACTAAATTGTACAAATGAATTGGACAAAGTGCTGGCCTCGTTAGCCCCATTGCTTAGTCCAAACGGCATGGTTACCCTGGTGATCCTGCCCAAGTTTTGTTTGTGGGAAACGCTGCTGCTATTCAAAGGAAAGTTCCGCACCGCGTTCCGGCGTTTTTTTAGCTCGAAAGGAAGGACGGCGCACGTGGAAGGCAATTATTTTAAGTGTTATTATTATAACCCATCCTACATTAAATCCTGCGTAAAAGACCAATTCGATGTATTGAGTATCGAAGGGCTTTGTACCATCGTACCGCCATCCTACATTGAAGGCTTCGCTGAAAAGCATCAGTCAGCCTATAAATTCCTGGTGAAATGGGAAGAAAAGCTTAAGTCTGCATGGCCCTGGAAATATATTGGGGATTATTATATTATTTCGTTGAGGAAGAGGCCCCTTCTAAATCTCCCCTGGTAGGGCAGACTTTAATGAGGGTATTTCTTAAAGCCCTCCCTTCCGGGGAGGGTTGGATGGGGCTAATGCGCAATACTATTCTCGCAACTATCCAAAAGCTGTAATACTTTATTGGTATACTTGGCGATCAGCTTGCTTTGGAAATTTTTCGGATCGGGTTTGGCGTAGTGTTTACCGGTGTCCATCGCCATAATAATGCCGCGATGGTTACGCTTTTTCATCTCCATCTTTTTGTGCCAGCGGCCGGCGGTAATTCTCATCAACCAGTTATCTATCATGTTACCCAACCGGTTATCAAATAGTCTTTCAAAAAGGCGCTTGAAAAAAGAATTTTTGACCGCTTTTGCAGTCGTTAACCTCAGACAACGGTTAGGAAGATAATTCCTGGTCCATAGATTGGTGGCGTAGAATTGCTCAAAACAGGTATCACCGTGCAATGGCATTAAGGTTGCCACCTCGATTGCCGTATAGATATTGCGTTCACGGATCAGCAGTTCCTGCTCATCAATGTAATAGTTCATGCAGAAATAGTCCTCCTTTTTCACCAGGAAAGTAAATTTCTTGAAGAAATGCATCAGCGTACGTGCTATCCAGAGCCTGTTTTTGGCTGTGATAATGAACAGGTCGATATCTGAATCCTCATCCGCGAAATTCTTTGAAAGCGAGCCCGATATCGCGATGCCTCTTACATAGGGGAAGCGAATTAGCAGGTCGCTCACTTTCCCGGCGATGGCTATCATTTCCTTAGCTTTAATATTCCCTGCAATGCGGCGTTCTACTAAGAAATAATCGTTTTTAAGGCTGTAGAACCTTCCGAATTTATACACCAACCTTTCAATAACCAGGGATCGCATGGCATATTCAAACTCATCTTGGGCGCACTTCTCAGGCAGGTATAAAAACACCTCATCCATAGTCAATGGATAGTTGAACAGATCAAAATAAGCGAGTGTAGCTAAGATATTTTTTTTGATTTCTGACAAGGCCTTTCTATTTAAATCGGTGCTTGATTGTCTTTATAATTATGACGGAACAAGCGTTTGATTGGTTGCCATCTTCTTTAAATTTTTATGCTTTTTTATGGGTATTTGCAACCTGTCCTTCTGTTCAGATATGAAAACAAAAAATGCGAAGAAAAAACTATAATACATTACCCCTTTGTCGGCGTCCAGTATATTTTCGGAGAGCGAAACGACAGCAAGCAATAGCATGAAACTGAAGAAGACGATATCCTTTTTCTGTATCGCTTTTTTAAAACCGTAAACCAGTGTGGCTATAAAAATTGCTAGTCCCCATATACCGGACTTTATCAGGAAGCTGAGGTATTCATTATGAGCGTTTAACCGGTTGAGGTAGGAGCGGTAAAGCTTTTGAGTAAAGTATTTTTCCTGCAAAAGTGTGATCTCTGTACCCGCACCGTGGCCGATGATTGGTGATTCGCCAATAACCTCTGCCGCGATTCCCCACCGGGCTAAGCGCGGGTCTGTTGTTTCGCCGGCGGTTGATTTGGAAAGATCATGCTTAAATTCAGTCAAAAACCGCTCGCGGAAATTGCTTGAATTAAAAATGCCGATAATAACCAAAGTAGACAAAGAAGCTGTTATGATGATAAACCGTTTGCGCCTTATGCCTTGTAAAAGAAAATAAGGGAAGGCGATATTGATGATCAGAAACAAGGCAACGAAAACTGATTTTGAACTGAGCTGGATAATACCAACAGCAAGAATAAAACAACAAACGCCGTAGAGCACTTTGTTTGAAGTGGACTGTCTTTTGATCAGCAACGATAGCATGTAAACCAATGCAAGCCCAATCTGCAGCGAGAAAAAAGTAGCATGCATATCGATCGGCTCCGAGAAATTATGATTGGTAAAGGCATGCGATAAAATTGCCGAAAACGGCAGCTTATAGTACTGGATGGTAGCAAAGGCGTCAAAATAAAGGTAGATGATGGTCGCAGTGCACCCCAGCGCGAAGGCCAGTAATAATTGCGGGCGGTATTTTTTCAGGTCGAGGGAATTAAAGCAAAACAACAAAGGAAACAACAGGATAGGCAGATATAATTCCCACTCCTTAAATGCCTGCTGCTTGTTTGCAGAGTAGATGGTGCTGATCACAGTCACCCAAAATACCGATTGCAGCAAAAGCGTGTATAAAGGAAAAAACGGCTTTTTGTTATTCTTATTGAACTGAATAATGGTATGCACCGCAAAACTTATCAGGATCAAATGACTGAAAAAACGATCAAACGGCAGACTAAGCAGGTACAGCATTAGATGATAATAGCTGATCTTGTTGGCCAGGGTATCCTTAATAAGAAATAATTCTTTCATTTTTTAGTTTATCGTGGCATTGCAGAATGTAGGCCTCGTATTCGTCAACGATCTTCTCCCAGTTAAACTGGTAAGCTATTTTATTGAGGTTGTTTTTTACCATCACCTTTTCATTTTCCTTGTGCTGTACGGTTTCAACAATCTGGCGAACTTCCTCGGCATCCGAAAAATAGAAGGCATCGGTACTCAATACCGATTTGTTAAAAGGATTATTGTGTGCTGCGATCAACGCCTCACTGGCCATGGCTTCCAATAGGGAAGGGTTTGTGCCACCAACACTGTGCCCATGAAAATACAGGTAGGAGTTGTTCTGTAACGACCGCACTTTCGCCGTATCAAATATCGACCCCTTAAACTGGATGCGTTCATCGTTCCCAAACCGGTGCTTGATGAATTTCCCGAAACGATTCCCGGTATCACCCAACACCTTGAATTTTTTGCGTGAACTGCTGTTATTGAATCCTTCCAGAATAGTCTCAATATTATTCTCCGGTTCCATGCGGGCCATCAGTAAAAAGTAATCTTCTTTCAATGCTTCTTTGGTATCCAATTGTTCCCGCTCCTGGTCGGTAAACACATCGGCGCCATAAGGAATATATTCGCTGTGGATATGATATTTATTTTCGAGATAATCCTTGATCACCCTTGAATCGGAGATGTAAAACTGGCTGTGTTTTATCGCAAGTTTCTCAGCATACTTTAAAAACCGCTGAACAGGTTTTGAGTATTTCGACCGTCTCCATTCCAGGCCATCCATATTGGTAATGATGGCACTGTCTTTGGGATAGAGTTTACCCCATATCGACGAGCTGGTATAGCCCATCAGCAGGACCACGTCATACTTTTGCTTGCGGGCATCCATCAGGCAATTCAAATCGTAAACAAATTGCCCGGCCGTGCCGATCATATATTCCGGATCATAGCAATGCTGTATCTTCACCCCGTTCCAGGTGCCGAAAGCGTAGGGGTGGTTGTGTGAATTATAAACGGTAACAGAGTGCCCCCGTTTCACTAATCCCTCTGACACATATTCGGAAATATGTTCAAAGCCTCCATAGTGATTGGGAATCCCCCTGGTCCCTAAAATTGCTATTCGTAAGTTTTTCATGAGTTTTAATAGTTAATTCGTATGCTTTTAGTGTTTGTATAGCGGCCTGTTTCCAGGTATATCGTTTTAGTATCATGGGTTGCAGGTTCTCATTGTATTTGCAATTGCTTGCTTTTTCCACAGCGGCCCTTATACTTTTGGGATCGGCAGGGTCGCAATAAAAAGCATGATGGCTAAAATATTCTTTGGCATCACCCTTATCCGTGATCACAATATTGCACCCCATTACGCCGGCTTCTATGGAGCTTAAACCCGTAGTTTCAAACCAGCTTGGCAGCACGTGTACCTTTGCCCGTTTATAGTAGTTTACCAACTCATCCTGTGGCAAATGATCTATGAAAGTGATATTGGAATCCGCAATACTTCGGCATTGATCATAATACCCTTTCTGATTCGGTGCATGCGAACCGATCAGCAATACGTTGAATTCCGTATCATTCAATGCCCTGATCAGGTTCAATTGGTTTTTTATTCCCTCTATCCGGGCGACACACAGCACCAGGTTATCTTCCTTCTTAATAGCACAATCACGCCGGAACAGAGTGGCATCAACGCCATTCGGTACCACACGATGCTTTACATTGCATGGATACTTTTGTATGATGCGCCTGTATTCTGAGTTGGAATTTGGCAGGATCATCGCCGCCTTGTTCAATATCTCTACGATACTTTTGTACTGGCCTTTCCATAAGTAGGAAGGGCTTGCCAAATGATCTTTACCCAACAGCCAGCGCGCAATGGTTTTCATATACTCTATGCGGTCGGTTGGTAAAAATCCAAACAATACGCCCACGCCTTTGCGGTAAAGCTTGTCGTACTCCCCGTAATTCACCATAATGGTCGAGATCACGAAAGGCGTATTTGCGTTTCTGGAATGATGCAAAATATCGGCAGGCCGTGTCAGGTTAAAAAAATGCAGTAGATCATATTGTTGATAGTCTATCGTTTCGTTAGCCAATTTTATTTCGGCAGTGATATCCATATCCGCCAGGTGCCGGGCCGTTTGCACCGCCTGCACCGTATCGCCCCCCGGTACGGTGTATAATGTTGATCGTGTGATGATAGCTACCTTCATATTACAACCGGTTTGGACTTTGTTTATGAAGCCACGATATAAATGCCTCCGGGAAATAGCTTACCGCATACAGCAGGTAATTATCAAACCGGAATGGTCTTATGCTGATTGCTTTCAGCACATGCCTGCGGGCTTTTTCAGGCTGATAATTATTCGCCAGGAATTTCTTTCCGCATAGGGCATGATAAGCACCTTCCTTCACTTTACGCACATCCTGCTTTTTTATGATGGCTAATATTTCTTCTCCTTCTTCTTCAGTAATGGAGCCACGTGTGGTGGCCTGTCGTTTAAGCTGGCGGAAACGTTCGCCCCGCCATTTTTCATCTATGGTTACCGATGAAGCGTTTAACCTTACTTTGATCAAAGGCTCGCGCAGGTTTTGCATCTTGCCCGTCTTGACCAGGTTGCTCCACAGCAGGTAATCTTCAAAATTGTGCGCGTGGGCATTATAACCTCCTGCTTTAATCACATCTTCTCTTTTATACATCACCGCCGAATGGATAAAAGGGCAGTACACATACAAATTCCGCTGTACCTCATCGTTGGAATGGGCGATGCATTGAAAACTGAACAAGAAATCTCCATTCTCCAGCATATATTCGGCATCACTGCCAACCAAAACATAGTCGGGGTGGTCTTCCAAAAAGTTGAACTGTTTTTCCAGGCGCTGCGGCAGGCAAATATCATCCGCATCAAACCGGGCGATGTATGGCGCCTGCGCCAGTTTTAGTCCCATATTTAATGCTGCTGCGACGCCTTCATGATCCTTGTTGATCAGCACTACCCGCGGATCATAAAATGATTTGATGATGTTTTCCGTTTCGTCTGTCGAACCATCGTTGATCACCAATAATTCAAAATCAGGAAAGGTTTGTCCCAATACCGACGCGATAGCCTCGCGGATATATTTACCCGCGTTATAGGCAGGCATCAGAACCGATATTTTGGGACGCTTAAACGACATGTTCCAATTTTTTTTGAGTGGATGTTTCTTTGATGTTGAGCAATAGCAGTAATTCAAAAAATAGCAGCACCGATAATTGTTCAAACCAGTATTCGATAAAAAAGGTCCCGAGCAGTAAGATCAAAACCGGTAAGCCATAAGTAAGCTGCTTATGATGCTTCAGGAAAAAACCGAGGTAATAAATAAGAAAGGCCGCCAGTCCTAACAATCCGTATTCCGCCAGCAACTGATCATAAACTGAATCGGGATTGTTGGCCAATGAATGCACATCGGATTTCTTACTAAAAAAATTAAGATAGATATCGAGGTGATTGGACAGGAAATCAGGGGCTATATAAGTTAGCTTTTGAGGATACCCACCTGCAAACCCGAGTCCGCTTGCCCTGAAAGCCAGTTTGGACGAAAAATTACCTATCCCATCACCGCTGATCAGTTTGTATGGATGTTGCTTGAAAAAGTTGATGGTTTGCAGCCAGCCGGTGATCTTTCCCGGCAGAGAAAGTTTGAAAGAATCCTGACCTGCCATGGGTAAATTGTTTTTGTGCAAATCGATAAAAGACAATAAATGCCGTTGGTAATCAGAAGTATCGATCACATGCTGATAGGGTTGCGTATTGATATCGGGTTTGGGTATCAGAACCCTGCCGTAATCCGTTGAGGGCATAGATTTGCCTGGCTGATGTGCCTTGCCATCAGCCTTTATTAGTTCAGGGTGGGTTACCACATACATACTGTCTACATAGCGTTGTGCGATCTTTGCCCTGATCTCATCCGGGCGTAGTAAGCTATCAGGCATCAAAGTAATGGGGAGGAAAAGCCTGGGGCGCGTGGGCGGCGAAGATTTATCCGGCGCATTCATATGAAGGTATCTCTTCAAATTTTCAACCACATACGTATTATTCTGGGGGGATATTTTCGCCATAAAAACCACCAGGCACATGATGCAAAGTACGATCAGGCTTTTTTGGTCGCGGCTGCTCCTGAAAATGAACAAAAGCGCCAGTATGATAAGCAAGGCGATATTGGTGAAATTGCTGCCGGTAAACAGCATAACCGTCATACAAAGCAGCAGCATTACCGTGTTTTTTTTGGTGAGGAAATAGATTACACCAAACGCATTTAACACCGCATTGGTGGTCGATGTATCAAAAGTTAAACCCCTGATATAATCACCGGTCCCCAAAAAATATTTCTGGTACATGCCCTGGTAAGTATAAGGGTTAACGGAGCCTGTTTCAATAACAATACTTGCCAGGGTAAAAAGTGAAATGGCGGCATTCAGTGCAAAAAAAATAATAATTGTCCGGTGAATGGTTTCAGCGTCATGAGTTTCAACCGAAAGCTTTACCTGGTGCATAGCCAATATGCACAGCGCCCAAAAGCCTATACCTGTTAAAAGGACGACGGTGTAATTTAAATTGGTAAAGTTTTTGTAAACGAGCCAGTTGACGACCGCGATAGCTATAGCCAACAGGTAAAAAAGAGGCAATCGTGAATTTTTAAGGCTAAACCCAAATTTGAAGTTAAACTGCAGCAGGTATACGACCACAATAGCCAGTATCTTCACCTCTAATTTTACATTCAGGAATAGGATCAGAAAAAGCAGCAGTTTCCAATCTGCAAGGCTTTTTAATTTCTTAAAATCCGGATGCAATAAAATCCTGCTGACCACCATTAAATACCCATGTTTGTATACTTAAAGATTACGGTCAGAAGATTGGATTGGTTGCTTGTGAGGAAGGGGAAAGAGGATTATTTATTAAAGGAAATTGTCATTTCGACGAGGAACAAGGAGAAATCTTATACAACCTGCAAAATTCGCTTCGCAAGTTGTACAAGATTTCTCTCTATCGTTCGAAATGACAAGGCGATATTGACGCAGTTTTTTTAAACTATCATCTCTCGCAAACTCTTCCCATCATTCATCTTTACCTGCATCGTTAAAAACAACCCAACGATATAAATTAAAACCGACGATACAATTTCAACCCAAACATTCGCAGAAATCATCTTCGCCCCAAAAACACTCAGGCAAGCACAGCCGGTGCAGATTAATAAAGGATAGAATATTTTATTGACTTCCTTCACATCATTTTTGATAATGAAGAAAACAGTTTGAGCCAAATATCCGGCCAGGTAACCAACCGCCGCGCCCTCATTTTTGTAAATGGGTATGAGTATAATATCAGCCAAAACATTTACCGAAAGGGTGATGATAAAAGCTATCGGGATCATCTTTAGCCGTCCTTTTGCAAAGTTGATCGTCCATAAAAAGTTGGTGAAATAGAGGAGGGGGATACAAAGGGAAAGTATAAATATAGTGTGTTCATTCACCGCACCATATTTGCCGGCGGTAAGGCTATCGATCAATGACGTCCAGCAAATATTCAATACTACAATGGTAAACGCTGCAACGATCATTTCTATCCTTACCAATAGTTTTAGGTTCGCTGTAATCGGTTCTCCGCTTTTAAACAGGCGTGTAAACCAGGGGATCAACAATGGCGCGATAGCCAGCAGGGGTAGGGTGGATAGTTCAAATACTTTGTAAGCAAAACTGTATTCAGCCAGGCTGGCAGCTGATACTACGATGCCGATAAATATCCAGTCGAATCGGGATAATGCCGAGGTAATGATCACGACTGCCAATTGCGGCAACGATTCTTTGAGCAGCCCCCGGTAAGCAGGTTTGTTCCATTGCACAGCAGGAGCGAGCCCGGTAGCCCGCCTGAAAAGGGTCAGGCTGATCACCAACTCCAATACATCCCCGCCAATGAATACGATAATAACAGAATGCAAAGTGATAGCATGAAGCAACGATAGCACAAGCAGGCTGCAGGCCCGCGCGATATTGGAAATTACCGACATGTAACCTAGCAATTTAAACCGCTCCAACCCGATAGCCGACTGCTTAAAGGGGGTTGAAAAATAGATCATCAGCTTGCCAATGCCTATTAGTAATACCAGGTCGTAAGCATTTATGGTGGAGGGAAACAGGTTTCGGCCCAATAATAAAAGTCCGTAAAAAGCAAACCCGGTGATGAGTACATGGCCCAGGTAAAGGGATAATATAAATTGCGGATTATCGCCGGAGGCTATTTTCTTGACAGCGACCTGGTCGATACCAAACGACAGGATATTGAAAACGGCAAGCAGCAAGGCCAGGGCCAGGTTGATCTCCCCAAAATTGTTTTTATCAAGACCGGTTGACAGGATATAAAATATAACCAACCCGAATAACTGGTTAACGATAAGCTGTAAAGTATTGGCCGAAAGATTAATTACCAGCTTTCTTTTCATTAACACTGCAGGGCATGGAGGTTGTTTGTAAGAAATAATTTAAAGCTATTAAATTAAATGTCATTTCGAACGAGGTACGAGGAGAAATCTTCTACGACAAGCGACTGTCAAATCGATCCAATAAGATTTCTCTCTGCGTTCGAAATGACAATTTGTTTTGTGATTGATCAACTAATACTCTACCACAAAATTATCCTTAATGATTTCCTTTTCGCGGGGAGGGTTTATGGTATGTTCTTTCAGATAGCGGTATTTGAGCCGGGTATGTTTGGATATGATCCGCGCGATGTCCCAGCCTTCGCGGCCATCAAGGAAGCCCAGGAACAAAATGTAATTCCTGAAAAAGTGGAACAATGGCGAAAGATGTAACTTAATAAAATTGGCTTTCTTGCCGTTCAGCCTATACTTTTCGGCGCTTAGCCGGGCATAATGAATAGTTTTATCGCAATACTCATTCCGGTCTTTTACCGAATAATGATGCAGGTGGCCATCCAGTTTTTTTATAATTACCTCACGAGGTAATACCAGCGTTTCATGCACGGGAAGCTCCGACCATTTTACATGCCGGCGGTTAAACAAGCGGATATGATGGTCGCGGCCCCAGGTGCCGAAATTGATAGGCTTTTTCCCGAAATAGGATTTAAACTTAATATCATATACAATTTCCGGGTTGTTAAGCTTCACTTCGTGCAGCGAGCGGATCAGCTCCTCGTCGGCTATTTCATCGGCATCAATGCTCAATATCCAGTTATAGCTGGCCAGTGCTATGCCTTTGTTTTTGTTGGCCCCATAGCCGTCCCACTCTTGCCGGTACACCTGGCACCCAGCTGCAAAGGCTATCTCGCGGGTATTATCAGTACTGCCATTATCTATCACAATGATATCGTCAGTAATCAATTTGGCTGCATTAATGCAGGAGGCAATAACTTCAGCCTCATTTTTAGTGATGATAACAACAGAAACAGGAACCATGTATTTTGCCTTTTAAATTATCACGGCAGGCGGATATGAAAGGTTGCCTTTGCCCGGAAATAATTTTGAAATGGGGTAAGACCTTTACCCATTCAAGGCTCCGACTAAAAAATATCGAACACTGAATTTTGAATATCGAACACCGAAACCTTTCATCATTGGATATTGGCCATTCGGTGTTCGGTATTATTAAACATTAGATGAGTCCCGATGATTCTAAATGTTCAATCTATTAATCGTAACTTATCCTTATTTTCTATATAACGATATTATTACAGTATGTAAAATTAATATGCTGTTAATCAATGGTTTAAAATAGTATAATCAATTTATTTATGCCATTAGGCAACCTTTAAGCACGTATTATCGTGATAGAGGCAGATAAGGTAGAAAATTATTTAAGTTAACAGGTGTCACCCGTATGGGAGAAGAAGAGTTACATCAACTGATCAGGGGCTGTATAAAACAGGAGAGGGGTAGCCAGAAAGCGCTGTACAAGGTGTTTTATGGCTTCTCTATGGGGATATGCCTGCGCTACACGGGTAACCGCGAAGAAGCAGCAGAGGTAATGAACCAAGGCTTTTTTAAAGTATTTACCCACCTGGAAAGCTACGATCCGGCAAGGCCTTTTAAAGCCTGGCTGGGCAAGATAATGATGAATGTTTCCATCGATTATTACCGGGCTAATCTCAAAATGGCCTATACTGAAGACTTAGATAAAGCGGAACACCTGAGTGATGGAGATCTGACCGATAAAAAGCTCAACTATGACGATCTTTTAAAGATGGTACAGAAACTACCGAACGCTTATCGTACGGTGTTCAACCTTTTTGCGATCGACGGCTATTCTCATGATGAGATCGCCGCGATGCTCAACATAACGTCGGGTACATCAAAGTCAAATTTGCACAAGGCCAGGCAAAAACTAAAACAGATGATATTGGAAGCCGATTCATCGGGCAATAATATCAACTATGGTAAAAGTAACGGAATGGACTATTCGTCTATTGTCGCGATCAGCTCGACTGACAGGCAAGGGGCGACTATTAGAAAAAATATTTAAGGGAGAATGAAAAAGGAGAAGGACGAAGGTTTGGATGATTTATTTAAAAAGGGGCTGGCAGACCCGGTGAGCGAAGCCGCATTCAGGGATGCGGACTGGGACGCTATGGAGCAAATGCTCGATAAGCGAAAAAGACGCCCGGCTATACTTTACTGGCTTCCGTATTTAAGCGGCGTAGCAGCTTTGGCCCTCCTGTTTTTGGGATGGATGCTGTTTAAACCGGATGCAGTTAAGGTCCAAAAGCCGGGACAAGTAGCGGCAATACAAAAACCGACTCCAGCTAATACTAAGACCGATCAGCAAAAAGAGAATACCGGTACGAGCGGCGGGCACACCCGGCAAGCGGCAGATAGCAGCAAACAGAACAACCCTGCCGCCTATGCTAATACTCCGGGCGACTCAAAGCACGGACGAAATGGCAAATCGTTCTTTAACACCTTATCCGTTGGTGGCGCCCGTCGCGGTACCGGTACTCATGCGGCAGATTTATCGGGTAAGCCTGCTGTGGCACCGGCTGATAATACGCAGCAAAATCTTGCCGTGGCAAACAATACTGCTCAGCCAAATACGGCTGTTAACAGCACTTTAGCTACAAATGCACCACAAAAGATTAACGGGGTTGATACTACCGTGAAACAAAATGTGATCGCTAATAATGTGTCAAAAGTTGATAGTTCAGCTAATCCGACAGTTGCAAATACGGTAACTCCGCCAACTGCTCCAAAAAGCAAAAAACCGGCAATTAAGTCAGGTTCGTCAAATCGTCCGCAATTTGCTTTCGGTGTGCTTGCTTCATCCAACCTGAACGGGGTGGGTTCCTTGCAGGAAAGTAAGCTTGGCGGTAATTTTGCGCTGCGATTTTCAATGACCTTGTCAAAATGGACAGTGAGCACAGGTGCTTCATATGCCATCGCCCCATATAATACGTCGTTTAATAATTATCATACAAATTATCAGTTCCCGGCTAATCCAACCGGCGTGAGTGCCAATTGCCGCATGCTGGATATACCGCTTAACATAAACTACCAGGTATATAACAAACACAACAATAAATTCACTGTAGGATCTGGCTTATCATCCTACATTATGCTGCGCGAAGATTATAACTTTAGCTATGCAGGATCGTACCCTACCGGGCCCACCAGTTATAGCGTGATCAATAAGAACCGGAACTTTTTGAGCATCGTAAACCTGGATGTTACATACGAGCATCGTATCAACTCGAATGTTGGCCTTTTGATAGAGCCTTATTACAAAATTCCATTGGCAGATGTGGGGGCCAGCCAGGTCAGGCTGCAAACAGCGGGGGTGGCCGTTGGCTTCAACGTCAATCTCAATTCATTCACAAAACATTAACCCTATGAAATTCATCAGTATCATTTTACTCGCCCTGATAGGAAGCATCAGTCAGGCGGGGCAGGACATCTATACTTGTAAAGATGCAAAGATCAGCATTTTTTCAACCGCGCCAATAGAAGATATCAGCGCATCATCCTCAAACGGGACCTCGGTTTATAACGCGTCGACAGGTGAACTGGCATTTAGTGTGCCTATTCGTTCTTTCAAGTTCCCAAAAGCATTAATGCAAGAACACTTTAACGATGACTACATGGAAAGCGATAAATTTCCCAAAGCCACCTTTAAAGGAACGATCAAGGAGCACCCCGATCTTACTAAAGATGGCAGCTACCCGGTTACCGCTGCAGGTGATTTCGAGGTGCATGGCGTATCGCAGGCCCGCACCATCAACGGCACGATTAAAGTAAGTGGCGGAGTGGTGAGCATGACATCAGAGTTTATGGTAAAGTGTGCCGATCACCACATCGACATACCCAAAATTGTATTTCATAATATAGCCGAGAGTATAAAAATAAATGTTTCGGCGACCTATAGCGCCTATAAAAATAACCCATCCAAATAACCCCGCAATCAATTGAAATATGAAAAGATCACTCATTTTTTTAGCCCTGTTTGTTACAAGCCTTGGCTTGCATGCACAAACTGATACCACCAAAAAAAGCAAGGGAAAATCAAATTCCGCCGATTCATTAATGAACGCCATGGGCGGCACTGAAAAGGAAGAGCATGTGGTGAGCGCTTTTAAAGCAACCCGGCTTATCATTTCCCAAACAGCCGAAACGGTAAAGAAAAACAATCTTAACTTTTTAGTGATCCACCGCTTTGGCGACATAGCTGGTGATGTAGGAGGCGGCAAAACCGCGTTCGGTCTTGATGCCGTTAACGATGTATACATAGGGTTCGAATACGGGCTTTCTGATAACCTGAATGTCGACCTTGGCAGGAGCACCGTAGGGCAATTGATAGAGCTTGGATTAAAATATGCCGTAGTGCATCAAACAAGCGATGGTAGTTCACCGGTGGCGATCACCCTATTCGGTGATTATGGCGTAAGGGCATATCAAAACTTCCCTTCTTATGGCGACCGTGTTTCTTACCTGGCGCAGGCTATCTTTTCACACAAATTCGGATCGGATTTTTCCTTGCTGGCCTCGCCTGTTTTCATTAGCGACAATACACCGATGCCTAACGTACCCGGTAACGAGAATAACTTATTTGCCATAACCGCTGCCGCAAAGTTGAAAGTAACCAAGCACATGGGTATTGTTGTCGACTATGCGCATCCTTTCTCGTCGTTCCGTACCGGCGCAAACGGATTCTCTGACCCATTGGGTTTTGGTATCGAAGTAGAGACCGGCGGGCACGTATTTACGTTAAACGTAAGTAATTCGAGGTCAGCGTCCGAGATTACCTCGCTTAGCGCTTCACAAGCTGATTATGGCCGGGGCCAATACCGTTTAGGCTTTACGATATCACGTATGTTTGATTTTAACCACAAAAGCAGTTATAAATAATTATATTTAAATAATTCCAATCTCCCATGGAAAGACAAGAATTTTTAGCAAAGCTGGGTATAGGGCTGGCTGTTGTGTGTACGGGTTGTAGCCTGGCCTCCTGCGGTGGTTCTAAAAGCAACGACCCCAATCCAACTCCAGGTGGTACACCACCTCCAACCGGGAGCGGGAATTTATTCACGCTCGATCTGGCAAATCAATTACCAAACATTGGCGACTCAAAGGTTACAAGCGGCGTCATCCTGGTCAGGATAGCTGCAGATAATGTAGCAAGTTCTTTTACTGCCGTACAGGTGGCCTGTACACACCAGGGAACGGCAATTAATTATAACACCGGCCAGGGGATATTCATATGCCCGTTGCATGGCAGCGAGTTTAGTAAAACAGGGCAGGTGCTGCTTGGTCCGGCTGCTTTACCATTACATAAGTACACGGTATCTATTGATGCCAATAATGTGCTGACTGTTTCTGCCTGATTTTTTCGGACAGACATAAAAAAACCGGGTGCTTATAATGCCCGGTTTTTTATTGCGGTTTCGATTTTTATCTTAAACAGCCATATTATAGTCGTCCAGTGTGATCTCGTTTTTGATATAATAGGAGACATTTTCTTTTGTGACGATATCAAGCGGTAAATAATTGGAATCAGGAACATCCTTCTTAAATACCAGGTGGTTTACCAGCTGTTGTATACCCCAATAGCCTTGCCCTTTTGGATTTTGGTTGATCAAGAAGCTGATAATGCCCTTGGATAAGTAATATACATTATGCGGCAGCAGATCGTAGCCGATCAGTTTGATCGAATTGATGCGTTTTTGCTCAAAATGGTTGGCAATTTTATAGGCTTTTGAACTGGTGACATAAATGCTCTTGATGTCCGGGTGCTTTTCAAGGATACTATCCAGTTCATCGCCAAATCCGGGCAGGTCCGACCGGTTGAGCTCAG
>Ga0105237_10001854_pt1 | contig 27097 bp, 22 predicted proteins | sample KBSC24metaG_FD_81520 | JGI IMG/M metagenome (GOLD analysis project Ga0105237, IMG submission 81520) | Corn rhizosphere microbial communities from Kellogg Biological Station, Michigan, USA - KBS C2-4 metaG | ecosystem: Host-associated > Plants > Roots > Rhizosphere > Soil | place: Michigan, USA... | reverse complement strand
CCTTTCTTCGGACAAGCACGCAGGGGTACTGCCCTCCGGAGAGCAAATGATCGCAGCTATCAGGCAGGCCCGGCAGCTGCCCATCACGGCATATCATGAAAAAGAGGTCGGGCACTCGCTTAAGTTCCAGCTGCCTCAGGCAGGCACAGTTTCCAACCGAACGGTGGACAGACAGTTAGGTACCATCGACCTGGAGCTTAGCAATGGCATTACGGTGACGCTGAAGCCCACTGAATTCACGAATGACGATATTCGGATGGACGCGTGGCGGTGGGGCGGGTACCATCAATACCCGTTGGCCGACAAATACAACGCCATGAATGCGGCGCGCATCGTTCAGGCCATGGGCATAGAAGATTTCCCCAAGGCGGACCTGGACAAATACCTGGCTGGTCAAACGGTTCACGTGCAACCATATCTGAATGCTTATGAAGATGGCGTGGAAGGTACCTGCGGTGCTGCCGACCTGAAGACCTTTCTCCAACTGGTGAATCTTTACCTTACCAAACCAGGTACCGACCCATCGGCCTTCAGTTCTTTTATCGAGCGTGAGAAGAGCGCTGTTCAAAACTTAAAGGCAAACCCGATGGCTTTTTTTGCGGATACCCTGGCAAAGATCGAATATGCGAACAATCCCTGGCTGAGTACCGTCCCTGAGCCTTCCGACTATGCTCATATCGATTTGCAACGGTCGATGGAGATTTACAAGCAGACATTCAGCAACTGTTATGGGATGCACTTCACCTTTGTAGGAAGTTTCGATGAGGAGCACATATTGCCTTTGCTGGAGCAATATCTGGGCTCGCTCCCAGCGGCCAAAAATGAAAATAAATTTAAGGACGAGGGGATGCGGCCTGTGACCGGGATCGTACAGGCATCGGTAAAAAAAGGGACGGCCAGTCAGGGCCAGGTTACTATTACCTTTACGGGGGACGCCCATTACGACGAGACGGATGTCATCAAGCTCAACCTTTTGATAGCGATAATTAACGTCCGCATCTTCCAGCAATTGCGCGAGGAGATGGGCGGAACATACAATGCCAGTATGAATGCTGTATTCTACAAACGGCCGTATGAGCACTATTCCGTTACCGCGAGAATTCCCTGCGCTCCACAAAATACTGAACGGATGAGCGCCGCGCTGTTCGATCTTATTGATCAGGCCAGGGACAAAGGGGTCGATAAGGACCTGATGGAGAAGCTCAAGCAAAATATGAAGAATCATCATGCCGGGCAGATGAAGACAAATGAATACTGGCTTAGCAGCCTAAGCCACTGTTGGATCGATGGGGAAGACCTGTCGTGGATGAATGATTTTTACAAAATTGTGGATGGCATTTCTGCAAAGGAATTAAAAGAGACGGCCAGAAGATATTTGAATACCTCGAATTATATAAAGGTCGAGCTGTTGCCGGAATAGAGTAGCGCATTGATGGTTGGATTTCAGTCTGTGAAAACGGCATTGATGAAGCCGGCCAGGAGCCTGCACAATGAGTAATATATTGACTATTAATCATATAGATATGGCGAAGTTTTGTGTAAAGCCAGAGTTTATTTGTAGTAATTTTACTACAAAAGGTTTACATCCGTCTTATGAGGAGAAAATTCTTCATTCTATTCTATTTTTTAGGAATAGGCATTGGATGTGCAAAGGCTCAGAACGGCGGAAGCGATCTCTTCCTTGCCGATAGCAATAATTATGACGTCAAACAATATAATAGTGAGAACGGATTGCCTCAGAACAGCGCTACCGGTCTGCTATTGGACAAAAATGATTTCCTGTGGATAACCACACAAAATGGCCTGGTTAGATTTGACGGCCGGAGATTCAGGATATATGACAAGTTCAACACACCTGCTATAAGATCCAACCGGTTTTCGGTCATTGCCGAATCATCGCAAGGGGAAGTTCTGTTAGGTTCCTCCTTTGATCCGTCCGAGATTTATAAGGTGTCGCCGGATTATACGGTAGTTACCGACACGACAAGAACGCGTATTTCCCATAAGTTCCTTCATATTAATTCAAAAGGTTTTTTTGACGGCACTCCTTTATTCAAGTATTATGCCAGCGTCGGGAAAACCATCGACAGCCAGTTTTTGAATGGCTTATTTGCATCCGAGACATTCGTGATCCTCAACGATAGTGAAGTAGTCGTTCGCGACAGCCTGAACAAATGGTATTACCTGAACAACGTATCTGCCGAGGTGCATAAATTGCCGGTCAATTTTAAGGGCGGGGATACCCATGTCTTCGTCCTGGAAAGGGTATTTTGCATCTTCTCTGAAAGTGGAGAATGGCTTTTTTTTAAACATGGAAGGGAGACAACCTTACAGGTGGATAAGACATTATCCGATCTGCAAAAAAAGGCTTCTTTTATGCATGGGCTCAGCCCTATCATCGGCCATGGTGGAGATAAGGTAATAATAAAGTATCAGAATAATATTTATGAGCTAACCCTCCGCCAGGATGTGTTGAGTGCGGAACTTATTTTTCAGGATCTGGAGATACTGGATAAAATAATCGCCACTTCTTTTTTGTACGATAAAAAGAACCAGCGGCTTTTTATTGCAACCGTTACCAGCGGGTTTATTATCGTTACGAAAAGATTGTTTAAGGCGCTCACCTTTAACTCTTCCGATCCACTTGACAATGCTTTTAAAGCCTTCCTTTTACTACCTAATAAAAAGATACTCACCCAGAATGGGATCCTGGACAAAAGCAATAGGAATGATCATCACTTATTCCCGGCAGATGTGAGGCCCGATGGAAATTGTTTTTATAGGATGAAGGACAAAACCATCTGGATATCCAAAGACAAGCGATTGCATATTTATGATAGTAGTTTTTCTACAGAATTGGCTGTCGACAGCCTTTTGCTGGACTCCTATATCGGCTGTATCATTCAGGATAGCAGACAGACCATCTGGATCAGCACACTTGCTTCCCTGTTAAAAGTTGAAGGCGGGAAGCTGCAATATGTTTTTAAGCGTCATCCCCCGTTCGTCACTCATAATATTGAATCTATAGCTGAAATATCGCCAACGGAATTTTGGATAGCCTCCCGGGATGGGATCTACGCTTATGATGTAGCAAAGAATAGCGTCGGGGAGAAGCCTATTCTGCCTCATGTATATGCCCGAACTATTTATCGGGCAAAAGACAATAGCATCTGGGTGGGTACCTATGGAAATGGATTTTACAAGTATCATATGGGGAAGTTTATCGCGCTCCCTATGGATCGGCAGAACTACTTGTCTACCGCTCATGCATTTTTGGAAGATGACCTCGGCTTTTTTTGGATCACTACTAATCACGGACTATTCAGGATCAGGAAAAAGGACCTGGACGAATTTACTGCCGGCAGAGAGGATAGCTTGTATTATTATTATATCGATAAGTCATCCGGGTTTATTACCAATGAGTTCAACGGCGGATGTAATCCTGCCTCGCAGACGGATGATGCCGGTAATTTTTACTTCCCGTCGCTTGCTGGGATCGTATATTTTAATCCCGGCAGCTTGCATCCCGACATGCCTGATAGTGAAATTTTTGTGGATGACCTCTTCGTAGATTCACTGAGGCTCGATCACAGGCTGACGCATACTATTAAGCCGGATTTCCACCAGATAATTGTAGACATTACGACTCCATTCTATGGGCTGGAAGAGAATTTAAAGATGGAGTATACGCTCGATCCCGGGGGGAAATGGTATGCTGTCAACAGGGATGGCAGGATTACGATCAACAGATTACCACATGGAAAATATAAGCTTACGATAAGGAAGCATAATGGCAGTGCGCGATATCGTTTCACCAACATGGCTATTTCTTTCGAGGTACAGCCTCATTGGTATAATACCTGGCTTTTTTATGCGTTGCTGGCGTTAACTGCAGGCAGCCTGCTATTCCTTCTGTTCAGATTAAGGATCAGGATACTCCGGATGCAGAATTTACGGCTGCAGATCAAGGTAGATGAAAGAACTTCTGAGCTGGAGCAAAGTACTATAATAAAAGAGCGGCTTCTATCTGTGATCATGCATGACATGCGTTCCCCATTGTTCTCCCAGGCTCTTCTCATCGATCAGCTGCATTCGAATTTTCATAAGCTCAGCGAGGCGGAATTAAATAAGCTGTTTTTTTTGTTAAAGGATTCCAACAACAGGCTCTGCCAGTTCAGTACTGATTTTCTTATATGGTACGATACTCAAAAGGAGGGGTTTTCGATAAGGCGTGAGGATATTGAATTGCACGATTTTATCAAAGAGACCACCATTCTATATAAAGATATCGCTCTTAGGAAGGGATTATATTTCGATTGGGATATTCCTGCCCGGCTGACCCTGCTCTCCGATAGAAATATGCTTGCCACCGTCATCCGGAACCTGGTTGATAACGCCGTAAAATATACTACCTCCGGAAGTATCGGTATCAGCGCCCTTCAAAAGAATGGGCATGTTCAAATACAGGTGAAAGACACCGGGCGGGGGATGACTGCTTTAAAGATAAGGCAAATAAGAGCTATCAATGAAAAAGATACAAACAGGACTGGACAAACTTTTGGATACAGGTTTATAATAGAGCTGGTACGGAAATTAAATGGCGAAGTGGATATTGAATCAGCACCGGAGGGAGGTACGACGGTTGTGGTGAGCTTTAGATCTTAGCGATCTCCAATTGGTACATCCTGGCCAATTCATCCAGATCATGAAGCGTCTTGATTTTCAGTTTTTCGAATATTCTTGCCTTATATGTTCCAACTGTAGAGGAATGTACGTTCAGTATTTTTCTGATTTCCAGGGGCGAGTAACCATTCAATAGGTATTTGACCGTCTGGATCTCCCTATCCGAAAGCTTTTCAAAAGGGTTATCCCCGCCTTTTTTTGATTGCATATCTTCGCTAAGGTCCTTTCTTAGCTTCTTGCTGATATAAACGTCTCCCTTTAGGACACAAGTAATTGCCTGTCTTATTTCTTCTGACCTGGATTCCTTATTCAGGTATCCGAGGACGCCTAATTTGATAAACCTTTTTGCATACAGGTCTTCCGAATTCATACTATAAATTAGGATCTTACATAGCTCCCTGTGAGCAAAAACGTTAGTGACCAGCGTGATAGAATCCGTATGGGGCATATTGATGTCTAAAACGATCAGTTCATAATCGTTTTTTTTCACGCAAGCGATCACTTCGTCTCCGTTGGAGGCTTCATCAAAGACCGTTGATGGAAGAAGGTCCTGAATAATCAGCTTTACGCCGGATCTTACTATTGTATGGTCGTCGGCTAATAATACTCTCTTTGTTTCCATACAAAAAATGGTTTGGCGGTGTTGGGTTAATAACGTCCATAAAATTACTATTTTTTCGAATGTATTTTGCAATGCATTGACAGTAAGCAACTTAAATCGATTTAGCAAAATCAACATGTAGATATCCTACGACAAAAAAAGATAAAATTCCTTTGTTCCTTTACATCACAAGATCGATAGACCATACACATAAGATATTTTAAAGTTATTCCTAGAAAGCCAAATTGATCCGTAGCCTATGGAATTGGTTTTCCAATTTTTTCACTTTAAAACCCTTTTTTGTGAACTCGACCTATTTCGCGAAAGTATCCTTGCATAAGCTTGTTTCCGAGTTGGTGGAAAGCCTATTGCCTGTCACAGTAAGACGCTATAATCTTGTTTTGAACGAGATCTCCCGGGACCTGTATGTCGGAGCTGATGAGAACATGCTGGCCTATGTACTCTGGAACCTGATCAATGGGGCGGTCCAAAGTACCCATAACGAATGTATTCATATAGAAGCCACGACGGCAGGTGATCGTTTGATGGTCCGGATAAAGGATGTGGGTACCTATTTCCGTCATATTATTTCAAGGGAGTACAAACAAGTGCAGCATGTGGCGGAAAGGCTGGGGGGGAGCATCAGTATCGAGAATGGGAAGGAATATGGAGTGGATGCAGCCTTCTGTATTTCAAGCAACCTGGTGGCTGCATAAAAAAGCGTGTTAACATTTAAAAAGTAATCTGTCATGGGAAGAGATAGTGTGTATCAGGAAGTATTATTGATCAGGGGCACCAGCTTTATAACGGAAGGGTTATCCAGGAAAGATGATACTCGGCATAACAACCATCTTTTTGACAACGAACGGCTGGAGGAAGCCTGTTGGAATGGCATGGTGCAGACAAGACTTCCGGAGATATTTCTGGAAGCGTCTGATGGCAGGGACCTCTTCCTGTGGCAGATCAAAGAAGCAGAATCTTTCCTGGTGCTTGAACTGGGCGAGGCGCCTACCGGTGTGGACAGTCATTCCTCTATTGTTCCTTATTTGTTTGCGTCCACACAAAATCATAGCTGAAATATATATACCTCTTAAATCAAAATGTCCCAGGTTTTTATTCTTTTGAAGGTCTTATCCCAAGGCCCCTCGGTTTTACTGAGGGGCCTTCATGTACGGGAAAAATGTCTGACATTATAGCTCCGAACTCTTGCTCCCCGAGGCGATCTGCTTCCTGTCCAGTTCCGATCCTGGTGGCGCAGCCGCCGGGTTTGTCACCAATTGGAATTTCAGCTGATCATTTTTCTTTAGCGCGATGATCACTCCTCCGAACGAGGGATACCTGGCGGCGTTGTCTCCCTTTACCATAAAGGTCATCTTCTTATTTGAGAAGGCGCTTACGGCCGCCTGGATCCAATCGACAAGTTCGTTATGGGTGCTGTCCTGGGCTGGGATCCCAGGTTGCTTGTATCCCGTCGCCCGGTCCGGGCTAAGATCCAGGTAAGATTTCAGGAGGGTAAAAGGCACTCCGATACAGGCGTTGGGATTGGCATAGAAGTTCTTCTTCTCCGCTTCCGTCAGGTTCATCCCCTTCGATACGCCGATTGTCTCGATTATACTTTGCTTTTCTTTTGCATTCATGTCACTGACATTAAAATACACTTTTCCGTCACGGTCCATCGTTATCAGCACTACATCTTTTTCTGCCACCGGTATCGAAGAGACCGAATAGGGAGTGACGACTTTCAACGCCTCTGGCGGCTTGGGCTTGGCTACCAGGATAAAGAAGGATAACAGGAGAAAGGCGACATCACACATCGCGGTCATATCGACAGCTGTGCTCTTACGGGGTAACTTTGCTCTTCCCATAACATGGCTTGTTTTAATAGACACAAGACTCGCCTCTCGTTAGTTTCCATAAACATCCTGTAGTTTTTATTTGAATTTTGTTTTATTTGCCCCATGCGAAAAGTATATTCACATTTTAATACAGGCCGAATCATTGGACTAAGGAAAAATATTTTATGCTCGAGCGATGGAATAATTTTTTTGTGATGGTGGGTAGCGGCGCGGCGGCGCTACAACCTTACTTAGCCTGGAGGAGAAAATACAATTAAAGCCATTCTTTTCGAGACGGGTAGGCATGCTTATTACCTTTTTCAAGACTGCCTGGCGCAATATTGTCCGCGGTAAAGTTTACAGCTTATTGAATTTATTCGGGCTTGCGACGGGGATGGCTGTGGCATTCCTCATCGGGCTTTGGGTGCACTACCAGCTTTCCTATGATCGGTGGACTCCTACGGAGTGAGTGAGTCGCATGCCTCAGCTCTCTCTGTCGCCGACCCGCCAATCCTCAACATAAAGGCGAACACAATGCTCCACGCCTTTGCTGCATTTTACAATATTCTTCACTGTGCATTATTGGAAGTTTTTGGCTATTGGGATAGCTATCTTACATGGCTGTAACCAGGAAGATTGCCTTGGTATCGATATTTATTTAAAATAAAATTGCCTGCAATGAAAAAAAGACTGCTTTTTTCCTTGGGAGTAGTATGCTCTCTCGGATATGGTTCATGCGTAAAAAATATGACTGACCGCACTGACATGGAAGGCTCCATCGTCAGTAAGTTATCCCAGCGCGACCAGGAAAAAAGCGCCTGCGGATGTGTGCCGGCGAAAGGATCTACTTTCTTTGATCCCACCTGCCTTGTTTCACCCAGTGCACACGGACGATTAGATACATTGGCAGAGGGCTTCAGTTTCACGGAAGGCCCTGCTGTGGATAGATTTGGCAATATATTTTTTACCGATCAGCCTAATGATAAAATTTATAAATGGTCGGCGCATACCCGGGCAATTACTACATTTTTAACTGGTACAGGCCGCTCCAATGGAATGGCATTTGATAGGAATGGTTATCTTATTGCTTGTGCCGATATGCATGGAGAGTTATGGAAAATAGCCCCTGATGGCAGTCATACAGTACTGGTTAATAACTACCATGGTAAATTATTAAATGGGCCCAATGATGTATGGATCAATCCCAGGAATGGCGGTATGTATATCACCGACCCAATCTTTCCAAGAGGTTACTGGGATGCAGATGATCCGCGCCAGCAGGCGTGGCCCCCCGTGCATTCTGAACAGGCTCTCACCGGTAAAGGCGGCTATGTTTATTACCTGGCTGCCGGCAGCCATGCATTGGTCAGGGTGACCACCGAAGCGATGGGATGGGACAGTGATGGATGGCCGAATGGTGTGGTTGGAACCCCAGACGGAAAAAAGCTGTACATAAATAAATGGGCACCCGACATCAATACGGCCGGCACATGGGTATTCGATATCAATCCCAATGGTTCACTATCCAACATGAGAAAGTTCATCGATATGGGAGGAGACGGCATGTCAATGGATGAACGGGGGGATATCTATATCAGCAACTCTTATGGAGTAACGGCTTTCAATCCGCATGGCAACAGGATTTTCAACGTTTCTACCGGCACAGGTTCAGCGACCAACAATGTTTTCGGTGGGCCAGATAATAAAACATTATTCATTACAGGTCCGGTGGACAAGTTAACTGCAGTAAAAATGAACGTACAAGGTGTAGAAAAATATTAAGAGAGGGCTTTCCCTGTCTGACGATATGAACAGACTCCGAAAAAAAGGCGCATGTCATGCGCTTTTTTTCATGCGGACTTTTAATATGACAAAGTAGACTTAATTTCTTTGTAACGAACGTCTCCAGGTCTTCCAGCTTGATCAGGGCCGAAGTGGTGACAAAGGGAACTCCTTTGTTGTCATTGAAATGCGAGATCCATCTGCTTAGGTCATCCGTTGTAAATTCCGTTAGCATAACATCGGGTTTAGTTGTGAGGGGATAATACATAAAGATAACAGGTACGGCGACACAAGCAATACCATATTTATGGTAATTCAACCCATCACCAGGTTTGTACTCTTTTTGGCAATCCCGATCGTAGCGATAGTATTTTGGTTTAAGATCATGGGCGTTTTATCACCTTACCTTCTTTCATAACAAAGTCAACACGCTGAAGTAGGGTAATGTCTTCCAGCGGGTCCCCGGGTACGGCAATAATGTCGGCAATAAACCCTTTTTGGATCTGGCCCAGGGAGTTTTCGATATGCAATAGACTGGCGGCATTGAGAGTGGCTGTTTTGATGGCGTCCATTGGGGTCAGACCCGCTGCCCTGACATAATATTCCAGCTCTTTTGTTTCGTTGATGTTCCAGGGGGCACTGCCAATGTCGGTGCCCATGACGATAGGCAGCTTTGCTTTATAAGCATGGTTCAGGTATTTGTGCATACTATCCAGGTATGGCCTGGGATGGCGCTCCATGGTGAGGAGGGTAGGGCACCAATATGTTCCATGGGCGACGGCCAGCTTGATCAGGGAGTCATTAAACTCGCGGCCATGTTCGATCGATCGGACGCCAGCTTCGATGGCCAGTCGGATGCCGCCCCTTGTATTAGCATGTGCTGCCACTTCAAGACCTAACTTATTTGCCTCGCGGATAATAGCGTTCATTTCTTCGGCGCTGAAGGTGGGGGTAATAAAGTCTGCATACATTTTAATACACTTTACTCCCCGGGAATATTGCTCTCGGACAGCCTTGATACATTCGTCGGTGCCTGTAGCATATTGAGTGCCGTAAGGAAGGTCGAGTGTCCAATTCTGATCCCACGCAAAAGGCTGGTATGCCCCAGTGGCGGCGATACCTTTCCCTGCAGGGAAAATGCGTGGCCCATCGACAAAACCTGAATCCACCGCTTTGGCCAGGTCTACATCGGCATAGCCTGCGCCTTCCGAACATACATCTCTTAGTGTTGTAATGCCATTATTGAGTGCTGCCCGCAGATTTCTGACCGCGCGAAGTGCCCTGAAAGAAGGGGAGTGATCGTACAGGTCTTTCTCGTAATCTCCGGTGATACCGAGCAAATGTGTATGGACGTCCATCAGTCCGGGCAGTATGGTATGTCCTTTCAGGTCGATGACAATCGCAGAATCGGGAATACCTCTGTTGAAATTGACATCGATGATCTTGCCCTGGCGTATGATGACGGTAGGATTGGGTATAGCCTGCTCGCTTTTGCCGTCAATGAGGCGATCGGCTAAGATGGCGTAAGTTTGGGCGAAGCTGCAATTTGAAGCAGCCAGAAATATAAGTACTTGGAGGAATTTCACATAAAAGGAATGCATAACTGTCTCTTAAGAACGACAAAATAGGAGATTTAGATAAAATATAAAAGCCCCCGGTGGTAGCCCGCACCTTCGCTGAGGGGTCATTGTGCATCGGAACGGAGATTTCTCAAACCAATTGTTCCCTGATTTGAGTTTGCTTACACAATTAAGCACCTGATTTTCTTGCGTTTGTTCAAGTAGTTCTGTCAGTGGGAAGTTGCTGAAAGCATTCCTCGATCGGTGAGTACTTAGTCCTTATTTTTTTGGCGGAGCTGCTCCTGTTGATAGACGCTTTCTTTATGACATATCTCCGAGCGATGAGGCGGCGGTGTTGGGCTGTGGCCGATGGCACGGGGTTTGAAAGGCATAGATAGTTAAAGCAATTTTTATGGCAGCGGAAAAATCAAAGAGTGCTGAGACGCAGATGCTGATCAGAAAGCCTATCTCGCAGGTATTCGAAGCCTTTATAGACCCGGAGATCACCAGGCATTTCTGGTTCACGAAGGGCAGCGGCAGGCTGGAGGTGAACAAAAAAGTTACCTGGGAGTGGGAGATGTACAATATGTCCTCGCCCGTAGTTGCCAGGGAAATCATACATGATAAGAAGATATCCATCGAATGGGGGGAGCCCGCCACGAAGGTGGATTTTAATTTCGAGCCGATGGGAGAGGGGGCGACGTATATTACGATCGCGCATTACGGGTTTCAGAAAACTGGCGACGAGCTGGTCGAGGAGATCAAAGGTTCCACTGGAGGATTTACCACGATGGTGGATGGACTGAAGGCTTGGATGGAGCATGGGATCGAACTGGGCCTGGTGCGTGATAAGTTCCCCAAGGGGAAATGATAGGTCATTAATCCTTATATTACGGTCATGCATTTAGATGTTGTGCATGGCTTGATGGTCGCATTTTGCTGGACCTACGGCTACGCCTCGGTGTTCCTTGACTTCTACGAAGGGCGTACCCGATGACCCCCGCGCCTTCGGCGCTTAGGTTTTGCATTCATCCGCTTAGACGAACAAGTTACCATGCTCCTGAAATGCAATGACCCTTCAGCTTTGCTAAAGGGTCATAGTGCCCCGGAGTGGAGATTTCTCGAACCGGCTTTTGGCAGATCTAAGGCTAATCGTTGAGCTAAGTGATTGATTTTGTTGCTATTTTCTCCCCTCGAATGTATGCAAATGTTGGTGTTCCTTTGTCGTATGCAACCTTCCGTAATATGTGCATTATATTATAGCATTAAATGAGCCCAGAAGAGCAACAGCAACTGATCAGCGAAGCGAAGATCCATAGCGGAAGCTTTGCAAAGCTCTATGACTTTTATTATCCGAAGATATTGGGTTATGCCTTTCGGCGGACGCTTGATATTGACCTTGCCAAAGATATTACTTCGGAAACTTTTTTAAAGGCGTATAGTAATATTGGCACCTTTAAATGGAAAGGTATTGCCTTTTCATCCTGGCTATTTAAAATAGCTACCAATGAAATGAATATGCTCTATCGGAAAAAGCGCTCCACCCGCGCATCAATGGATAAAATAAATGCTGCAATATATGGTCTGGATGATAATAACCCTTTGGAAGAGGAGAAGGAACGACTGGAAAGGCAATTGAAGCAAAGTACGGAGTTTATAAAAGTGCAACAAAAGCTTCTTTTACTTCCTGTGAAATATCAGGAAGTCATCGCCCTGCGGTTTTTTGAAGAAAAAACTATCAGAGAGATAGCGGAAATTTTAGCTTGCAGAGAAGGAACCATTAAATCTCTATTGGCGAGGGGCATCAGGAAATTAAAAGAATTAGTAACTGATTAAATTTTTGCATATGGACGAATTTGAAAAAAAAATGCAATCGATGCATAAACCTGATATTAGCAGTGACTCCCACCAGCTACATCTAAAAATTATGTTGCTGAATGCGAGACGTTCGGCTGGGATAGGAGTATTCTTGGTGCTTGTCCCCTGCTTATTCCTTGCGGGTATTTTCCTCACTCGTTTTTTGAATGTCCCCTTTCCTTTGTTTTCAGCGGTAGAAGAATGGATGTCGAAAAAGGATAATAGCGTATGGATAAAAGTGCTGATCCCTTTCCTGCTGGTTGGTGGGCCCTTGATCGCTTTGGCGTTCAATTTACTGGCTATTCTTCACTTTGAACTGAACAAAGCAGCCCGGGAATTGATTGTTACCATAAAAGCCAAATGGCTCAATATTTGTATTTCTCTGCTCAGCCTCTTCATTCTGGCGATCTTTTTCCTGTACGCGGTAGGAGAGAACCGGTAGTTTTCGCCCTATTTTTGGTCCGATTTCGCAAAAAACCCGCTCATAAATCAAAACGCCTCTCCAGCTTCGTTGGAAAGGCGTTTGTGCCCAGAACAGGAATACCTACGGCTACGCCTCGGTGTTCCTTGACTTCTACGAGGGGCGTACCCGATGACCCCCACGCCTTCGGCGCTTAGGTTTTTGCATTCATCCGCTTAGCCGAACAAGTTCGCCATGCTCCTGAAATGCGATGACCCTTCAGCTTTGCTGAAGGGTCATTGTGCCCAGAACAGGAATCGAACCTGCACATTGTTGCCAATACCAGATTTTGAGTCTGACGCGTCTACCAGTTCCGCCATCTGGGCCTACATTTTCAGGGCTGCAAACATACGCATTTGCACCCTCTTGTCCAAAAACCATTCAAAAAATCTATCTTTATCGCCTTCCGGCGGGGCCAGCGGCCCCCGGCCCATAAAACCAATAGTGAATGATCAGGATCGGCTTATTACGCGAAGGAAAAATACCCGCCGACAACAGGGTTGCCCTGACACCGGCACAATGCAAATGGATACAAAAGAACGCCACGGATGTAAAAGTGATCGCCCAGACCTCACCGGATCGCTGCTATTCGGACAAAGAATACATTTCCGCCGGCGTGGAGGTCAAACAGGACCTTTCCGAATGTGATATACTTTTTGGAATAAAGGAGGTCCCGGAAAAAGACCTGCTGGCGGGAAAGACCTACCTCTTCTTTTCCCACACAAAAAAGGCGCAGCTCTACAACCAGCGCATGTTCCAGACCATCCTGGAAAGAAAGATCACCCTCATCGATTATGAATGCCTGGAACACGACGACGGACAGCGTATCCTGGGCTTTGGCTTCTTCGCGGGCGTAGTAGGGGCTCACAACGGCATGATGGCCTACGGCCAGCGCTCCAGCCAGTACAGTCTGGGAAGGGTTCACAAGCAACAAAGCTTCCGGGAATTGATACATACTTATTTCGGACTGAAGCTCCCCCGTATAAAGATCGTCGTCACCGGCTCGGGTCGTGTAGCCCATGGCGTATTGGAAGTGATGAATCTTATGGGCATCGTCGAAATGGAGCCCGACGAATTCCTCGAAAGAAAATTCTCCTACCCGGTATTCACCCAGCTCAAAGGTCAGGATCTATACGAGCACAAGGACAAGGGCACCTATAACAGGGAACATTTCCACGAACATCCGGATCAGTATAATTGCAAGTTCCTTCCGTTTACAAAGGCCGCCGATATACTGATGAACGGAATTTATTGGGACAAGGGCATGCCCCGTCTGTTTGAATGGGAAGACCTGGCCGGAAAGGACTTCTCCATAACGACCATTGCCGATATTACGGATGATAAAGGCGGCTCCGTCCCCTGTAATCTGGGCGACAGTTCCATACAGGATCCCATATACGGGGTCGACAGACAGACCAGGGAAAGGACAACCCCATACCTGCCCGGCTCGATAGATATCATGGCTGTAGGCAATCTCCCCAATGAGCTGCCTAGGGATGCATCCCGCTATTTTGGCGAACAGCTGATCAAATATGTGATAGAGGACCTGCTGAGAGGTGGCTCGCCGGTGATAGAACGCGCCACGATGGTCAGCAAGGGGCAGCTTACGGAACCGTATCGTTATTTGGACGGTTATGCCAAAGGAATTTTGCAATAGCTATCCGGGCAGGCGGCCGGCTCGTCAAAGTCTCAGCCCGGCAAGTTCCATCAAAGTTTCAAATAATAATCCCGCATGAGCTCCACAAATTCATTCGTATACTGTCCCTGCTCATCCTGGATACTAAGCTCCGTCTCAGGAATAAAATTCTCTTTATTACGGGAGAAATGAAGCACGGCGCGAAAAAGATCATGACGGGGTGTCTGTCGCACCAATAATCGCTCACGCAAATGAAAATGCCGGGATACGGCCAGCTCCTCGAAATAATGTACCCGGTGATAGGGTAGGAGGATGCCAAACGACCCTTCCGCCGATAGATTCTCATCGATGGCCGCCAGCAGCTCCGTCAGCGTCAGCTCCTTACTATGACGCGCCAGGTTCTTGGAATGTGAATCCGCCTCCAGGTCCCGCTCATAAAAAGGGGGGTTCGTAATGATAAAATCGAATTTATGCGGAAAATTGAACTGCCGTACATCTCCCGGAAATACCTTCAGCTCGCCTTTCCACCTGCTCTGCCCGATGTTCTCTTTTAACTGCTTGAAGGCAGAGAGGTCCAGCTCGATGCCCTGTATCTCACCCTTATGCTTCTGCGCCAGCATCAGCATGAGAAGCCCCGTGCCGCTGCCGATGTCCAGTATGGAGGAATAGGCCGGTGTTTTCTCGGAGAACCATGCCCCCAGGATGCAGGCATCCGTACATACTTTCATCGCACACTGATCCTGGAAGATGGTGAACTGCTTAAATTGAAAATAAGGATTCGGCATCTGTTACTGTTTTTACCATTCCGCGCGTGCGCTGGCGCTGACGGACAGGGACGTCTCTTCTCCTGCCAGGTATTTGTAATAGGCGGTAATGGCGATCATGCCCGCATTGTCCGTACAGTATTCAAAAGGAGGTATAAAAGTATTCCACCCCTGCTGTTTACCTAATTCCGAAAAGGCAGTTCGAAGGCCGCTGTTGGCAGATACGCCGCCGGCGATACAAAGGTCACGCACCCCTGTCTCCTTAGCCGCTTTTTTCAGCTTGTTCAACAGGATAGAGATGATCCTTCCCTGTATCGAGGCACAGATGTCCGGAAGATTTTTTTGGACAAAGTCCGGGTCCTGCGCCGTTCGTTCCTGCAGGAAATAAAGAATGGCCGTCTTCAATCCGCTGAAGCTAAAGTTCAATCCGGGTATTTGCGGCTCGGGGAAATTATACCTGGACGCATTTCCTTCACGGGCATATTTATCGATGAGCGGACCGCCGGGATAAGGGAGACCCAGCAACTTGGCCGATTTATCAAAAGCTTCGCCCGCCGCGTCATCCAGGGTCTCACCGATGACCTCCATCTGGAGAGGAGATATGCATAGGACTATCTGCGTATGTCCTCCGCTGACAGTAAGGCAAAGAAAAGGGAACGAAGGTCTGGCCGTGGGTATAAGGTTCGCCAGTACGTGCGCCTGCATATGATGGACAGCTATTAAGGGGATATCCAATGACAATGCCAGTGATTTTGCAAACTGGGAGCCGACCAGCAAAGATCCGATCAGTCCTGGAGCCTGTGTAAAAGCAATCGCCGTCAGGGATGACAGCTCACACCCGGCCTTTTTCAGGGCTGTATCCACCACCGGTACGATATTCTGCATATGCGCTCTGCTGGCCAGCTCGGGGACTACTCCACCGTACTGCTCATGTACTTTTTGACCCGCAATGACATTGGAAAGTATCTCTCCATCCTGGCAGATAGCGCAGCTCGTCTCATCACAAGAGGACTCGATCGCCAGAATGGTGATGGGCCCTTCTGCCACCTTCGTTTTGTTCATGCCGCAAAGTTAGTGGAAATCACCTATTTCGACCGGATTGCTACCACGGGATCCATACGGGCCGCGATAAAGGCGGGTATGATCCCTGCCATAACGCCCGTAAACAGACAGATGCCGACGGCCAGCAGGATAATATTCAAAGGGATAAAGACCTTAAAAGCCAGCATGGAAGAGAATACCACGGTGAGGATGAATACAGCCAACAGCCCGATCAATCCCCCTATAATACAAAGAAAGGCGGATTCCAGCAGGAACTCCATCATGATGACATTCCGCTTGGCGCCAATGGCCTTTTTCAGCCCTATCTGGCTTGTCCGCTCACGCACCGTCACAAACATAATATTGGCCACGCCAAACATCCCCACCACCAGCGACAGGGCGGCGATGGCCCATCCACCGATATTCATCCCCGAAAAGATTGGCTCCAGCATCCTGCTGAAACTGTCTATATCGTTCAATGCGAAGTTATCTTCTTGTGTCGGGCTTAGCTTGCGTATGGACCGCATGGCTCCTTTCAGCTCATCCTTCAGCGCCTCGATGGAAATATTATCCCCCGCCTGTACCAGGATCTTCGGCTGAGCATAATCTTCCCTGATCATCTGGCGAAGGAAATTATAGGTCAGCAGGATACAATTGTCATAATCCCATCCGCCGATGAGGCTTTGACCCTGTTTTTGTATAAGCCCGATGATAGTGGCCTGGCGGCTGTCCTTTAATTTGACGGTCTTGCCTACGGCTCTTTCCGGGTTGCCAAATAATTTCTCGGCGATGCTATGACCCATTACCACATACGGGGTTCCCCGGTCAAAATCCGACTGCTGGAAATAGCGCCCATTGTCGATGGTTATCCGCTGTATCTTGTCGAAATCCTCCGTATTACCATAAAAATTAACCCCCGTAAGGGAATTATCCTCATAATCTACGGAAGATTGCATCTCTATTTCAAAATCTATATGGGCGGCATCGGGTACCTTTAGCCGCAGCAGCTTCATTTCCTCGAACTTTGGCACGGGCCGCTTGATGTACTTCCACCAGGGGAAGTCCGGCCCCCCTTCATATTGCCATTTATCTATATAAATGGTCTTATTTCCAAGGGATTTAATGTCATTATTGACAGCCAGCTGCATGCTGCTGATGGTGGATAGTACGCTGATTATACAAAAAATACCGAAAGTTATACCCAATAAGGACAGAAAGGTGCGAAGTTTGTTGGAACGAAACTCTTGCAGGGCCATTTTAAAGCTGGTCCATGCAATTTCCCGGTGCCGGAGTAGAAACCGGAACAGGGTCTTTATCCTATACAAAAACATAATCCGAATATACGCATAAGGAGACACCTGTCAATGACAAAAACCATTATGTTTGCATCTTTAAATACCGATTAGCATTACATCTTAAACAGAACCCTTCATGCCCAATATTGAGAATCAAAATTTGAAAGTAACCATTAACACCAAGGGAGCCGAACTGCAGAGTATTTATCACAAGGGCCATCAACTCGAGTATCTCTGGGGTGGGGATGCCAATGTCTGGGGTAAACATTCCCCGCTGCTTTTCCCTATCGTAGGCACCTTGCGCCAAAACACCTGGAATTATAAGGGAAAGGCCTATACGCTGCCCCGTCATGGGTTTGCCCGTGAGATGGAGTTCGAAGTGGAGCAGCAGGCCAAGGATTCCATTACCCTGCTCCTGAAAAGCAATGAGGCCACCCGTGCCAAATTCCCTTTTGATTTTGAGCTGCGTGTGATCTATCAGCTGGCCCCCAATGGCCTGGCTACCACCTATAGTGTAAAGAATAATTCAAGTGAGGGAATGTTCTTTTCCATCGGAGGCCACCCGGCTTTCCGCGTGCCGCTGGCCGAAAGGACTACCTATACCGACTATTACCTGGAGTTCGAACAGAAAGAGACGGCCTCCCGCTGGCCTATCTCCAAGGAAGGGCTGCTCGAAACGACGCCCCAGCCCATACTGGACAATACGAATATCCTGCCTCTGACCAGGGACCTTTTTACCAGCGACGCCCTGGTATTCAAGAACTTGTCTTCAACCTCCATCTCTCTCAAGTCCCGCCGGACACGTCATGGCCTGGACTTTGACTTTACGGATTTCCCTTATCTGGGCATCTGGGCGGCAAAGAATGACAAAGCGGATTTTGTGTGTATAGAGCCCTGGTGCGGCGTTTCCGACAGTGTCGACTCCGACCAGGAAATGGAGGATAAGGAAGGTATCGAACAATTGCCTCCCGGGGAAACATTTGAAAGGATCTGGGCAGTGACGCTGCACTAGAACTCAAAAGCCTGTACGTTCGAATCCCTTAGTATCTCGTGGATGCAATGGCGGTGGTCCTGCTCGGTGCCCTGGACGACCCATTCCCCTGTAATGACATTAGAGCTGGACTTGGATTGCCTGCTGCGTTTAAATTTCAGATGATGGGTCTTGAACAGCTCTTCAAATCGATGGAGCGTTTCATTCTCGAATGCACAGACGATCCTGTAATTACGGATCTGATTCATCCGGTCGATCCATCCTTCCAGCAGGCTGAATACGACGATGACGACCAGCACCAGCAGGCAGGCTACAAAGGAGATCAGCTTATACCCGGCCCCAATGCCCATGCCCAGCGCAGCCGTCACCCAGATCATGGCTGCCGTGGTAATGCCATTCACTTTACTATGAGAGGGTTCCCCCCTGAAGATCACTCCTGCTCCTACAAATCCGATACCTACCACCACATTGGAGGCGATCCTTTCCGGCGCATGCTCGGCCCCGATGAGCTGGGATAATATCGTAAATATGGCTGCCCCCAGACAGATAAGCGTCAGGGTGCGAAAACCCGCCGACTTGCTCCTGTATTCTCTTTCGGCGCCGATGAGCCCGCCTACGATCACGGCCAGGAACAGTCTCCAGAAAATCTCTCCTGTCAGTAACATGGTATTCTATTTTAAAGTGCGGGAATTGGGCTTGTCCGAAAAATAGCCCAATTTCCGCATATCTTAGTGTCGGGTGAAATACCCGTCCTTATAAGCGATAAAGTATTCCTTATAATCTTTTTTCACCTGCTCTGCATAGTCTGTAGCGTAATCCAGTACCCCCTTCTGCCAATGCTGGTCGCTCCCAAAGGCGATCAGCTCATCCGGGACGGACGCGCCCTGTCGTCCTGCGCTACGCAATTGAGCGGAGGCTGTCAGAAGGGCCATGTCTTCCATCACGCATTCGATATCCTTATACCTGTCCCGCATAAGCATAAAATCTATTTTGTCCGCAGTGGGCTGCATCTCTTTAACGACATAATCACCGCCTTTAAAGTGAGTGGTGCCCAGCAACGCAGGACATATATTCTGCATCCGGTGCTGGATAGCGACGACCCGCGCCGCCTCGGAAGTCCAGGCCGGCTGGGTGATATTGACGTGCCTGCAGATACAGGAGACCAGCGCCTGCTTCATATCTATCAAAAGGTATTTGGATGGATTCTTGATCTGTCTGGCAAGAAATACGTAGCGCCTTACGCCAAGGCTACCGGTACCAGCTACCCGAAATGCACAGTCCACCACTTCATAGCGCCGGCGCAGTAAGGGGTCTGTCTGTATCCATTCCTGCATATGGGCTATCAGCTCCTTTCTCAGGGCCTTGTCCAGGGGGAAAAACCGGATGCGGTCAATACGCAAGGCTATCCCGCCGCCCTTTTCCTCCGTCCGCTGCCGGATCAGGTCCTTTTGCCTGCGTTCACAGACTTTGTCCAGGAAGGTCTGTACGATGCCATTGGCCGTCCTTGGCTCTATATAGCGGGATTTACCCAGCGCCAGCGTGTCGGCATAAAGGCTTAGGAACATCGTCGCCACCCTTACAGCCTCTTTTTTCTTGATACCCAGGGAGTCCAGCCCGGTATAGATGCTGGTCACCATCCGGGAGATCTCCCACAGCGCAGGCGCCAGTACGCCTTCGTCGAAATCATTCATGTCGAAATATACCAGGCGATTGTCCCCCTTATAGGTCCCGAAATTCTCCAGGTGCAGGTCCCCGGAAATCCAGGCGAGGGGATATTGTGGAACAGCGTCTCTTGCCTGAAGGTCCTCATAGAATAAATGACAGGTACCCCTGAGGAAACGGAAGGCGTTTTCCGCCATCATCTGATGTTTAATGGCAACATAATCCGGTAATCTGTCATTGTTGAAGTCTTTGATCCTTTGGAGAATATTGGCCACGATGGTTTCTTTTCAGAAAGATAGGTATTATCCGGGAATTCAAAAATGCCACGTATCTTACAGTGGTATGCAACGCAAAAAGTCGAAAGTACCCGGCCTTCTCATGGCCTTAATCTGCTCGTGGGTCATCGCCGGCTGTCACCAGCCGCAGGCTCCGGAATATTATGGATTCCAGGACCTTCGCATCGGTCAAGCGAATGGGCAGCAGGCGACCCTTGGGACCACGCTGAAATTTTACAATCCCAATCCTTTCAGTCTTACACTAAAAGGCGCCGAAATGGACGTATGGCTGAATGGCAAACCCGCCGGACATTCCGTGCTGGACTCTACCGTCCAGGTACCCAAAAAAGATACATTCTATGTGCCCGTGACGATGCAGCTTAACCTCCAGGGCCTCCTGGGCAATGCCCTCCAGATACTGATGGAAAAACAGGTGACCGTAATCCTGGATGGAAAAGTACATCTGAAAAAAGGCGCCATCCCTTTCACTCGTCCTTTTCATTACGAGGGGAAAGAAGATATCAACGCGCTGCTGCAGGGAGAGTACTAAGACGCTACTTTAATAGCACCCATCTGTTCACCGTATTATAGGTACCTTCCAGGACGATCTTATAGAAGGAAGAAGGGTAGGAACTTATCCCAAAGGCTGCCGATTGCTGACCGGCGGGGACTTCTGCCAGCAGCTTGTATTCGTCCTTGCCGCCTGTCTTGAAATTGTTGGTGGTAGCCAGCCATATCTTCACAGTCCCATCCTTGTCAAACGACTTCCAGCGGACGTCCAGCTTATTATTCTCTATTTTGACAACGGGATTTGCCACGGACAGTTTTCCTATGAGGGGTGTGCCGTCTATTTCCAGCTGATAATCCCTCGGGATATTGACGTCCAGAAATCGGGCGATGGTAGGCATGATATCCACAATGGCCGGCGTATAATCTCGAAAGTAGTGATTCAGGTCCCTGGAATTGGTGACGATCCAGGTCGTACGCTCCCGCTCGGACTGACCCCCGTGTCCCTTGCCGCTGATGGAATCCCGGCCATGATCCGTGGTTATGACGATGAGCCAGTCCTCTTTGAACTGCTGCTCCCGGTATTGCAGGGCGCTCCATATCCTGCCCACCTGCTTGTCCACGTATTTTACGGCTTCTTTTTGTTCAGGGCTGTCGCCAAACCGGTGGCCCATATCGTCCGTGTATTCCAGGTACAGCCAGGTGAGGTCCGGCGCCTGCTCGCGGATGCATTTTTCCGCCTCGTCCGTTACCTTTTCATCGATGTTGTGGATATACAGGCTTGCATTGTCATGCGGATATTTCACCGTGTCCAGTTCGAGGCCGTCGACATGATAATCTACTTTTATATTACCCGTCTGTGGCAGCGACTCGCCCACCAGTTTGGTGCGATTGTCCTGCCAGGTGGAAAAGACGGCAATCTTTTTTGTGCTGTCTGACTTTTTCAACAGCTGGAAAATGGTAGGGTAATGATAATTGGGTTCTTTTATATCATTGTCCCATACATTGTGCTTGTTCACCCATGTCCCTGTCAGCAGGCTGTTATATCCGACAGCAGAGATCGTGGGGGTCTGGGAATATCCGCCCCGTTCGCCTCCGACAAAGGCATGTTTATATCCCTCTTCCCGGCCTATCTGTCTGGGGAAAGAGACTTTTGCCTTTTCCAGCACATCGGCGGGTATCCCATCAGCAATGATAAAGACCACTTTTTTCTTCTTCGGTTGCGCAGCTGCGTTCAGCACCAGCAGTACCATTGTAATAAACGTGATAATATTTTTCATATCCGACGGGTTGATGAATTTTTATCAAAAATAAGGAGACCGCCATTATCAGGCCATTAATTTATATTTGCAGGATGAGCACGATCAGGCGGCAAAGCATCATCTCTTCCGGTATTGTTTATTTCGGCTTTGCGCTGGGAGCCCTGAATACGCTGCTTTTCACCAGACATTTTACACCGGCTCAATATGGATTGACCACCATCTTCATGTCCCTGGCCAATATTATGTTCCCGCTGGCCAGCCTGGGGATGCAATCCTATATTTACAAATTCTATCCGTATTATCACGACAACCTGCCCCCGAAGGAAAATGACATGATGACCTGGGCTTTCCTGTCCAGCGTTATAGGTTTCATCCTCGTCATTGCAGGCGGAGCAGCTTTTAAGGACTTTGTCGTGAAGAATTTCAGCAACAGCTCACCCGAACTGGTAACCTATTATTACTGGATATTCCCTTTTGGAGCAGGTCTTACTTTTTATTCGTTATTGGAAGCATTTGCCTGGCAATTGAAAAAGTCCGTGCTTACCAGCTACTTCAAGGAAGTGCAATTCCGCCTTTTCACTTTTGTGCTGATCCTGCTGTCCATGGCCGGTATCCTGAAGGATTTCGATGCCTTTATAAAGGTCTATGCCTGTACCTATCTGCTGTTGGCGTTATGTCTGCTATTGTACATGGTCATAACCCGTCAGCTGTATTTTAGCTTTCGTACAAGCAGGGTATCCAGAAAATTCTTTAAGAAGATCGTGGCTTTGGCCAGCTTTGTATGGAGCGGCCAGGTGCTGTTCAATGTCTCTACCTATTTTGCCCAGATCATCATTGCCGCTGTTATCGTTGACGGAATGCGCTTCGTTGGTATCTATTCCCTGGCCTTGTATGTGGGCAGTCTGCTGCAGGCCATCCAGCGTAGCGTCATAGCCGCCAGTATCGGCCCTTTGTCCCGGGCCTGGAAGGATAAGGATTACGCGAGGATCGGCCGTATCTATCAGCGGTCCTCCATTAACCAGCTTATCTTTTCTGCAGGTATGTTCGTCCTGATATGGATCAATTTCACGGATGGGGTGCATACGTTTGATATGAAAAACGATTATCTGCTGGCCCAGCCCGTCTTTTTCTATATTGGATTGACACGGATAGTAGATATGGGTACGGGGGTGAATACACAGATCATCGGCACTTCCACGCTCTGGCGCTTTGATTTTTTCACGGGGATAGTGCTTATTCTTTTAACCCTCCCTACAAATTATATCCTGGCAAAAAAATATGGGTATATTGGCCCGGCTATTGCCGACCTGGCTACTTTTACCCTGTACAATGCCATCCGCTGTGTCTTTCTCTATCGCAAGTTCGGGATGCAGCCTTTCAATCTGAAGTCGTTGTATACTTTGTTACTGGCTGCGCTGGGATACTTCATCTGTCATTTCCTATTCGACGCTTATCAAGGATTTCTCTGGCTGGTGGTGAGGAGTATCGTATTCATCGGCATTTTCGGCTCGGGCGTATTGCTGCTGCGTCTTTCAGACGATATCCTCCCCGTGTGGGAGACGATCAAAAAAAGGCTGGGGCTGGCCAAAATTTCGTAAATTTGCGGCCCAATGAGCCGATATACCAGCGAAATTAATAAACGCAAGACATTTGCCATTATTTCCCACCCCGATGCCGGTAAGACGACCCTGACGGAGAAATTCCTCCTGTTCGGCGGCGCCATTCAGACTGCAGGGGCCGTAAAAAGCAATAAGATCAAGAAGCATGCTACCAGCGACTTTATGGAGATAGAAAGACAGCGTGGTATCTCCGTTGCCACGTCCGTCATGAGCTTCGAATACAGAGGCATGCTGGTCAATCTCCTGGATACCCCCGGTCACAAGGACTTTGCGGAAGACACCTATCGCACCCTCACGGCCGTGGACAGCGTTATCCTTGTGGTGGATAGTGTCAACGGGGTAGAAGCCCAGACCCGCCGTCTGATGGAGGTATGCCGTATGCGCGACACTCCTGTCATTGTTTTTATCAATAAGATGGACAGGGATGGCAAAAACAGGTTCGATCTGCTGGAAGAGATCGAGAAAGAGCTGAGCATTCAGCTGCACCCTATGACCTGGCCCATCAACAGCGGCAAGGATTTCAAAGGCGTCTATAACCTCTATGATAAGAACCTTGTCCTTTTTACGGCCAACACCAAGGCAGTGGATGAGGATACGGTCCGTATCGACGACCTGGGAAGCTCCCTGCTGGAGGAAAGGCTGGGAGAGAAGGATGCCGCCATCCTGCGGGAAGATGTGGAACTGGTGGATGGTGTCCATGGCGAGCTGAATGTGGATGATTATCTGGCCGGAATGGTCGCCCCCGTCTTCTTTGGCAGCGCCATCAATAACTTCGGTGTCCGGGAAATGCTGGATACCTTTATCAGGATCGCTCCAGGACCCCGCGGCCGTGAGACGTCCATCCGTCAGCTGGAGGTGGATGAGGACAAATTCAGCGGTTTTGTCTTTAAGATCCATGCCAACCTGGACCCCAAGCACAGGGACAGGATCGCCTTTTTGAGGGTGTGCAGCGGCAAGTTTGAAAGGAATAAATATTTTCATCATGTCCGCCTGGACAAGGACGTGCGATTCAGCAACCCCTATACTTTCCTGGCGCGTGATAAGGATGTCATCGAAGCGGCATTTCCCGGTGATGTGGTCGGGCTTTTTGATACCGGCAACTTTAAAATAGGAGACACGCTCACGGAAGGAGAGGACTTTTATTTTACGGGCATACCTTCCTTTTCACCGGAAATTTTTAAAGAGGTAGTGAATAAAGACCCAATGAAGACCAAGCAATTGGAAAAAGGACTCCTGCAGCTGACGGATGAGGGAGTAGCCCAATTGTTCACTCAGTATGGCGGTAACAAAAAGATCATTGGCTGTGTCGGAGAGCTGCAGTTCGAAGTGATCCAATACCGTCTGCTGCATGAATATGGAGCTTCCGTTCAATTCAATGCGCTGCCTTTTTATAAGGCCTGCTGGATCACCAGCGACGATCCCAAAAAGCTGGAAGAGTTCACCCGGTTCAAACACGCCAATATTGCCGAGGACAAGGATGGACATCTCGTCTACCTGGCCCAGAGCGAGTGGTTCCTCAATACGGAGCGAACCAACAACCCGGCCATCGAATTCCATTTTACATCGGAGATACACAAATAGCCATCCAGGAACCGCCGGAAGCGCACCTGTCTATCTCAGCAGCAGGATCGTTCCTGTCCGGAGAAGAGGACTGCAAAAGGTTTTTGCGCGGATAAGATAAATATAAGCGCCTGCAGGCTGTGGGTTGCCCCTGAAAGTACCGTCCCAGCAGGAGGACCGGTCACGGGTGGTGAACAGGCGCTGGCCCTCGCGATTGAAGATGGAAAATTCCTCTAGTTCGATCTCTCCCAGACTGCGCAATCCGAAGCAATCATTACGACCATCCCCGTTGGGTGTAAAGGCATTGGGAAGGACAAAGGCCGGTGGCCCTAAAGAGGATACATTGACAGTGATCCTTCCATAAGCATAACATCCGATGGAATCCTCTCCTCTGACGGTATAGGTGGTAGTGTTGTCGATGCTGACGGACGGATGATCTGAGGTGGGATTGTCCAGCCCCGTGACGGGTTCCCATGAATAATAGGCTGCACCTGTGGCGTACAGTTCAGTCATAGGCGTCGAGCAGTCGATATCATGTAGTTTTTTGACCTCTACAACTGGGTTAGGAGTTACCCAAATGGTCACGGAATCCTTAAATGGTTCGGGCCTGAAAGAGATATCATCCAATGCAAAGTCGTTGCTGGATTTAATGATATTCGTGTCCACCAGTCTGATCAGGGCGGTGGTATCGCTTCCGGAATTCCATGTGGCGCTGAACTGCCGCCAGATACAGCTGTTGGGATAGGACTGGAAAGGGTTTCCCACCGGAATGCCATTGACAGACAGCTGCAGGGCAGCGGGATTTCCGGATGTGATGGATTGCATACGGAACGAAAATGTATAAATGCCATGGGTGAGAACGCTGACCCGCTGTGACCATACTGTTGTATTTTTTTTCGTGCTGCCATTCAACATCATCATATTGTTAGAGCTGTTGACATAGGCGGCGCAGGGGGTGAATACCAGTGGCTCCCACGCATAGGCGCTCGGACCTACAAAATAATCGCCGTCTCCACGGTGGGCCCTGGTATATGCATAGCCGGAAAAAAAGCCTGTATTGCCGCTGCTGAAATCTCCGTTGCGAATCAGGTTGCCGGTATCGATGATGGCTGTAAGGATATAGGTCGTGGTGACGGGCGGACTTGCCAAGGGATTGGCCGAGGCAGGATCATCAAGATAAGTCTCAGGCTGCCAGTAGAAGCGCTGCACAGGGATAGTATGCAGAGGCACCGGCCTACCGGCGCAGATGCTTGTATCGCTTGTAAGGATTAGCTTGTTTGCTGCAGACGATGCTATGATCTGACCCCGGCCCGCATGGGGAAAGGATAAGACGCATACAGCAGCCCATTCTGTAAGATAAAGAAGTTGTGGTTTCATGTCCTGTGTGGACAGGTAGCAAAGGGAGGATCAGGAAGAAAAGGGTATGCAGGAAGTCCCAGGGTGGACAAGCAGAATAGGGTGGGCAGGAAGCGAGGGTGATAAGTAAAACTACAAAATTATTATATTATGAAAAAATCATGTTAACGCACTAAAACAAGGGAGCCTGTCCGCAGAACGGGACCACAAAAAGTTCTGGCTTTTATCACATAGACATAATTACCTGCCGGCTGGGGGTTGCCGTTAAATAAGCCATCCCAGCACTGAGAGGGATTACGGGTGGTGAATACCCGCTGCCCCCAGCGGTTGTATATAGAGAACTCTTCCACGT
>Ga0105237_10001852_pt1 | contig 27137 bp, 20 predicted proteins | sample KBSC24metaG_FD_81520 | JGI IMG/M metagenome (GOLD analysis project Ga0105237, IMG submission 81520) | Corn rhizosphere microbial communities from Kellogg Biological Station, Michigan, USA - KBS C2-4 metaG | ecosystem: Host-associated > Plants > Roots > Rhizosphere > Soil | place: Michigan, USA... | reverse complement strand
TCCATGTCTTGTTTTTTTCATACCTTAGCAAGAGTTAAATGTTAGATTAAATAGCCTCCCACGGCTGTTTACTGTCTTTTACGAATACGGAGAATGCTGCAAACATTCTCCGTTTAATTTTTTTACGTAGTTATTTTCATATGCAGCAGTTTTAGTTTGGTTTATTGAATGTCCGACAAACGGGTGTCCTCGAAATATAACCCGTTTGCCGCAAATATCTTATGTCTGTCCTTCGGACAACGAACCCGTGGTTCGTTCTGATGTCCGACAAACGGGTGTCCTCGAAATATAACCCGTTTGCCGGAAATATCTTTTATCTGAGGCCTTCGTCGGACCTGCTTCGTCACGGTCTTATAATAACTTCATTCCTGCGAACCACGTACTTGAAATTCCCTGACAATTGCAGCGCATACAGCACCTCCGTCAGATTGTCGTCGTCAAATACGCCCGTATACTCTATGTTCTTCAGCTCATCACCCTGTATGATCACCTTCACCCCATACCATCGTTCCAGCTTCAACGCCACCTCGCTCAGGGTCTCTCCGTCAAACACCAGCTTGTTCTTTGTCCACAGCACCTCGGAAGCTACCGTGTCCTTATTCAGATGATGCACCTGCGTCAGGGTCATCGCCGCCGGCTTCTTGCGCACATCCGGAGTTTGTATGCTGTCGCTCTTCACGAGCGTACTGTCATTGCTGACAATGAGCTTTTCGTTGGGCTTTAAAAATATCTTCTTATCCGCATTGGCCTTTAATGTAACCTCCACCGCGCCCCGGATCAGAGAGGTCTCGGTCATCTTCTCTTCGGGATACGAGCGGACATTGAACACCGTCCCCAGCACTTTTATATCCACGGTCGAGGTATGAATGATAAAGGGCCGCGCATTGTCCTTCACCACATCAAAAAATGCTTCGCCCGTCAGCCTGACCTGGCGGGTGGCGCCGCCAAAATCATTATCGTACGCGATATTACTGCCCGAATTGAGCCATACCTGCGTCCCATCCGGCAGCTGTAATTTTGATTTGGAACCATTCTTGGTGCTGACAAAATTCCCGGACATCGGCGTCGTCGAAGCCTTCACCGAGCCCCCCTGAAATACATTATAAGCCAGTAAAACAACAAGCGTCACACAGGCCGCAACGGCCATCACCGCCGCCAGGGTCCTCATCCTCCTCACCTTCCCCGGCCTGGCATCGGCTATATGATAGAAAGGCGTATTCTCCACCGTGTCATCGCTCAGTCGCTGCAAATGCCGGTTGAACAGCTCATCCGTATTCTCTTTGACTTCCATCCCCCTGCTCCTCCACACGCCCTCGACGGACGCCGCCTGTACAGCCATATCAGGATGCTGCTGTAACAGATCGTTCAGCTCCGCCAGTTCCTGATCCGTGGCTTCACCCGACAGCTTCAGGATCAGCAGATGCCATATTTTTTCATTGTCCATTCGAAAAGAATTACTCCCCGCTGAAGCGAGGCTATACCAATAGGACACAGGAATGGAGCAGATATACTAAAGGATGGAAAAATAAAATGTCCGTCAAACAGGCCCCATGTAGCAATTTGATTATCAGGGCTGTTTTGTTCGGGTCCGCGCCGCGGGAACATCCAATTGAGCGGCCGCAGCAATCTTTTTGACGGCGATGACCAGCTGATTACGCACGGTGAATTCGGAGATGTTCAGTATGGCAGCGACCTCCTTATGCTTCAAACCACCCTCCCGCACCAGCTGGAAAATGATCTTGCATTGGCTGGGCAGCGTATGGATGGCCTGCTGTATACGCCTGGCCAGCTCCGCAGAAATAAAGAGCTCTTCCGCATTGTCGAAGCTGGAGATATTCTCTACCTCGATGGTGTCCAGGCTCACTTTCGGATACTTGTAGTTCCGGGTGATATGATTGATGGATAAATTCTTGGCTATGGTATAAAGGAAGACAGTAAGGTTCTCGATGGCCAGCAGCTCATTCCGGATACGCCACAGCTTGATAAAGACGTCGGAAACGATCTCCTCGGCCACTTCCCTGGACTTTATAATGGAATAGGAGAAATAGAACAGTTCCTTATGCAGGGTGTCATACAGCGTCCGGTATGCCGCCATGTCATCACAGAGAGCAATCTTTCTCTGCAGCTCTGATATCAGTTCCTTTTTCTCCATGTGTAGACTTGCTCACTATTTCTTATGCCTGGTCGCCTCCGAAGTGGCAGCCGGCTTTTGCTTGTCCATCCAGACGGTCATCTCGCCCTCTCCCCTGTTGGCCCAGGTATAGTAGGGTATCATCGTGACAGGAACAGCCCTGGTCGCACCGGAAATGCTATCCTTTCTAAGCCCCTCTCCCTTCAACACGGTGATCCTTCCCAGTTCGCGGTCCTGCACCACTGGCTGCAATTTCACACCAGCCGGCAAGGATATATCGCTGACCTTCCCTCCATTGTCCTTCCATTCCAGGCAATACATCAACGGACCGCGTTGTACCGCCACCTTGCTGGCATCCTCTTGTAGACGGGCATTGGCCTGCACCTGCCGTACGGGCATTTGTAAAAACATTGTGATCCTATCCCCTTTCTTCCATTTGCGCGACAGCACGGCATAGCCGGACTCAATCTTGTAAGGCGTGCGCTCTCCATTGATACGGATCAGCGGCGTACCGCCCATCTTGTCTGTAAAAGAATACAAGGAAGAAGGTATTTCCTGGTCCAGCGACCAGCCAGGCAGCCTAAGCCGCACGGTCATGGATTGTGTTGACGCCGGGGACAGAGTAAAGGACAAATTCCCATCCCAGGGGTAGTTGTTCTTCTGAATGATCTCCACCGGTCCGTCGGCCATATTCACAGTGGTCTTGCTGCTGATAAACAGATTGATATACAGGTCGTGCTCTTTCTGCGCATAGATATATCCCGGCAGCGAAGGCAATAGACGCAATATATTCGTGGGACAGCAGGAACACTCAAACCAGCCCGAACGCTGACGCTCGAGGGCGTTATGCGAAAACCCATCGGTGACCTGCATGGCGTTGGTATAGAAGAACGACTTGCCATCCAGCCCTACGCCGGACAGCATCCCATTGTAAAGCACTTTTTCCATCAGGTCGATATATTTCGACTCCCCATGCAGCAGGAACATGCGCTGGTTCCAGTACACATCTCCAATAGCAGCACAGGTCTCATTATAAGCGGTACCATTGGGCAGCTCATAATCCTCCCCAAACCGCTCACCGGAAGGTACGGCGCCAATACCGCCCTGTACATACATCTTTTTGTCCGTCATGTTATTCCATAACCTGTCCACCGCTGCCATATATTGCTGGTCTCCCGTCAGGGCGGCCACATCCGTCATCCCCGAATACAGGTACATGGCACGCACGGCATGCCCTTCCACGTCGTCCTGGTCCACTACAGGCTTCTCATCCTGCCAGTACTTCCCGTTCTTCCACTCGTCGGGGCTGCTCTTGTCATAGGCGCGCTTGCCGCGGGCGTCGATAAAGAACTTCGCTAATTGCAGATAATCAGTCCTGCCGGTGATACGATACAGCTTCACCAGACCCATCTCCACGATCTCATGACCAGGCGCAACCTCCCTCTTTCCTGGACCAAAGGTGCGTACCAGCAGGTCCGCATTCTTCAATGCAATATCCAGCAGATTGCGCTGGCCCGTGGCTAAGTAGTGCGCCGCTGCCGCCTCAAAAAGGTGACCGGAATTATACAATTCATGACTCAGCTCATGCTCCTTCACCCATCTGTCAGGTCCCGACCACTCATGCGGATGCAGACTGTCAATGGTCCGGGCCGTATACAAATACCCGTCCGGCTCCTGCGCCTTTGCCACCGTGTCGATCAACGCATCTACATATGCCTTCAACGCAGGGTCTGGATGCACGGCCAGCGAAAAAGAAGCTCCCTCCAGTGTCTTATAGATATCGGTGTCGTCAAATGGGAATTTCGTACCGAACTTACCCTTCCGCTGTGCAGCCATGACAAAGTTCTGTACCCTTCCGGTGCTTTCACACCGTGCAAAGGACGCCGGTATCGTCACCGTCCTGTTCATTTCGATACGGGGAGCCCAAAAGGAATCCGTAAGCTGTACCTTGGTAAAATCTATAGGTCGTATGTGATAATCAGCTGATTGTGGGTGAGCCGCTATAAAAGGGGCGCAAGCCAGGAGGAGTAAAATGTCTGTAGGCCTACGGAGGACCTGCTTCGACACGGTCCCCCTCGGTCGGAACCATCGCAAGACTCGGTTCTGGACAAAGAACCTCCGGTTCTTTAGGATCTTTTTCATTTGCAAGAAATTATAAAAGGGTCATCGTTAGCCTGGATCAGAAACACTAGTACAATATTACATTTTTAATTGTCATTTGTACATTTTTATTTTTTTGGGGGCCAGGCCATGGTCAGGACCCTAAAAACTCCAATTGAAGAATGACTCCGTGCTCTTCCAGGCGCCCGGCATCGCCAGCCAGTCCGTCTAGTTTGTAAGATACATGCACGACATGCTGGGGCAGCATAACACGATCCTGCTGAACCTCGATGGCCGGAAGACTTCCATGATCTCCTACAGCGTCTTTAATTACCTGATCACACAGGACGAACGATTTTCGGCAAAAGCCTTCGAGACCTTCAATACCCTCCTCAGCCGAAGCACCCTTGTCAGCGAATCAGGAGAAAAAGACAGGAGCAGGTTCTTTAACAAATTACGGGATAAGGTGAACGAACTTAGGAGTTAAGCCGGCGGCCTCGCCGCAGACTCAGCAGGTCCAGCCATAGTTTCACCAGGTCCAGCCATGGCTCCCCCCGCCTGGCCAATCTCCCCCTGTTCGCCGGCATTTTCCCCCAATCCCCCGATTAGCTTATAAAAGGAGGCCCAATTCCCCCACATATTTTTTGCCCCCTCATCCTTTTTCGATAAATTCAATGGCATTTAAGCTTGTCATTGATGTCATTCAAAACTAATTTGCGTAGATTTTACACGCTCCTTATTCTACCCTCTTTCCTGCACGCCCAGCAACCTCCTGGGGACTCTTCTTCCCACATCGATCGATGGCCCGTCGTAAGCATTGCCCAAAAACAATTAGGCAATAACCTTCGCCTGTTTACAGGCGCCGAATATATCCGTAATGGACAGCATGCCCAGGGATACCCTTTTTTTCAATCTGAACTGCCGCTGGATGGGTCGGTCCTTTATGACGGCGCCAGCTATGAGCATATCCCTCTTCAATACGACCTGATCACCGGCGAGGTCGTCACCCACGACTCGACGAGCGATGCCAATATAAGCCTGGTCCGGGAAAAGCTCCCCCGCTTCACCATCTCTGAGCATACTTTTATCTGGCTGCCCGCTGCCGGCGATTCAGCCATAGATTTCGACCCGGGCTATTATGAACTGCTCTATGATGGTCCTTATACACTCGTGGCCCGGCATGAGAAAAAGATCGTCTACCCCACCACCAACGAAGAAATAATGAAATACGTAGGATCCGATAGTTATTTCTTACAGCTGCGGCACAATCAGTATGTACGTATAGAAGGACAACGTTCCCTGTTGAAGACACTGGCGGATAAAAAGGATCTTATAAAAAAATTCATCCGTCAGAACAAGCTGAACTTTGACAAGGATCCCGGCAACACGCTTGTTCAGGTCATACATTATTACACACAACTCAAGAAATGATATGCTAAGGGGCCTCCATTCCTCCTTATTCCTTATCTCTTTTTTAGAACGGGCCGGAGGCTCGTTGTCCCCAGGACAGACATTAGACTTTTCCAGAAAACGAGCTATATTCCCCTGGAAGCTCGTTTTCTGGACATTACTGTTCCTTACCCGGGCAGCATACGGCCAGGAGAAAAAGAACATCAGCGGCGACTTCTCCGGCTATACCTTTCCCCGCCTGGTCGAACAAGTAGAAAAGACTACCCAGTATACTTTTTATTACGATCCGGCCGAAGTAGACAGCATCCTGGTTCATATCCGGGTGACCAATGTCAGTCTGCGTCAGCTGCTGGATCAGGTGTTCCAGGGCACTGCTCTTCATTATGCCATCGATGCGGGAGGAAGGGTCTTCGTCACCAGCCGGCCCGCCATACAGACAACGCTGCCGCCGGGCTTCTTCCACAACGCCAAAGATACAGGCGCCGCTGTCGCCCTGTCCTGGGATGAGGACAGCGTTGCGTCAAAAACAAAATTCCGCGCCTCGGAAGAATACCAGCTGCTCGACATTGGAGATAAGAGCACCCGCACCACCACAGGGAGAGCTACGGTGGCAGGCTATATACGCGACATCGCCACCGGTGAAGCCATCGTAGGCGCCTTTCTGTCCGTAGATACACCCGCTATTACCGTGGTCACCGATCAGTTCGGATATTATTCCCTCTCCCTTCCAAAAGGCAGGCATGATCTAAAAATATCCAGCCAGGGAATGACCACTACCAAAAGGCAGATCCAGCTGCATAGTGACGGAAAGTTGAATATCAATATGAAGGAATATGTGGCCAGCCTGAAGACAGTCACCGTCACCGCCGAAAAAACATCCAATACCCGCAGCCTCCAGATGGGCGTAAACAGGCTCAACATCAAGACCATCAAACAGGTGCCCGTAGTCTTCGGCGAGGCGGATGTCCTCAAGGTACTGCTTACATTGCCCGGCGTCACCTCCGCAGGCGAGGCCAGCAACGGATTCAACGTACGGGGGGGGTCTACGGATCAGAACCTCATTTTGCTGGATGAAGCCACGATCTATAATCCTTCGCATTTGTTCGGGTTCTTCTCCGCCTTTAACCCCGATATGATCAAGGGCATCGAGCTATACAAAAGCGCTATCCCGGAAAAATATGGCGGACGCCTGTCCTCCATTCTGGACGTGTCCATGCTGGATGGTAATAGCAAAAAATGGTCGGGAACGGCCGGTATCGGTCCCCTTACCAGCAAAATCTTTCTGGAAGGCCCCCTCAAAAAAGAGAAGACAACCCTGGTACTTGGCGGTCGTACCACCTATTCCGACTGGCTGCTAAAGAACGTTCCTAATTCCGCCTATCACGACAGCAAGGGCAACTTCTATGATGCCAATGCCCGTCTGACGCATATTATCAATTCGAAGAACACCATCTACCTCATGGGCTACCTTAGTCATGATCAATTCAATCTGAATAACGACACTACCTATAAATACAATAACAAGAATGCTAATATAAAATGGAAACATTTTTTCACCAGCAACAGCTATGCGCTTTTCACGGCCGGCATCGATCGCTACGACTACAGCGTGTCGGATACAAAGGATTCCGTGAATGCCTTTAAGCTGGGGTTCGATATCCAGCAGACCTATCTACGGGGAGATTTTACTTACTCGCCCGGCAATAAGCACAGCTTTAATTACGGCTTCAATTCCATCTATTATCAGTTACATCCCGGCTACTACCAGCCACAGGGCGGTCATTCTCTCGTTACCCCCAATACTGTACCGGCTGAGCAGGGATTGGAGAGCGCCTTATACCTGGGTGACCAGTATACCCTCAACTCCCGATTGTCCCTGAATGGCGGGATACGATTCTCCGTCTTCAATTACCTCGGTCCTCATGACGTCTATGGTTATTCCCCCGGACAGCCGCGCACCCTCAATACGCTTGTTGACACGACCACTTATGGAAAGAACAAGATCATAAAAACCTATTCCGCGCCGGAGATACGGATCTCGGCCCGCTATAGCCTTTCTGACAATGCGTCCGTAAAATTCAGCTTCAACACGCTGCAGCAGTACGTACATATGCTGTCCAATACGGTCACCATCTCCCCCACCGATATATGGAAATTGAGCGATCCGTATATCAAACCCCAGCATGGCGAGCAGTTCTCGCTGGGCTATTACCGCAACTTTAAAGCGGGTACCATCGAGACCTCTATCGAAGTGTACTACCGTCGTATGTCCAACTATCTCGATTATAAGAGTGGAGCGGACCTGGTGCTAAACCACCACATCGAGACGGACGTTTTCTCCACACGCGGCAAGGCCTATGGCGCCGAACTGCTGATAAAAAAGACGGCCGGACGCCTCAACGGATGGCTTAGCTACACCTTCTCGCGTACTTTCCTCCGGCAAAATGATCCGCTGGCAGGAGAGAACATCAACAACGGGCATTACTATCCCGCCAGCTTTGACAAGCCACATGCTGTCAACTTCATCGGCAACTATCGGTTCTCACACCGCTATAGCCTATCCATGAACGTGATCTACAGCACAGGCAGACCCATCACTCTGCCCCTGGCAGTATTCAACCTGGGGGGATTCCCCGGCCTGTATTACTCGCAGCGCAACGCCTATCGCATACCCGACTATTTCCGTACCGACATTTCTGTGAATATAGAAGGTAATCATGATCTTCGGAAGGCGACGCATAACTTCTGGTCCGCCGGTGTCTACAACGTGACGGGCAAAAAAAACGCCTATTCCGTATACTTCACGGAGGAGAATGGGGTCATAAAAGGATACCAGCTCTCTATATTCAGGACCTTTATCCCATTTGTAACCTATACCATAAAATTCTAACTATGCCCGACCAGCGTCGAAAATATTGTATCGCCATTCTCTTCACCCTCTTGCTGGGATATTGCAAGACAGCCTACGAACCACCGGCGCTCCAGGCGGCCAATAACTATCTTGTGGTGGATGGGGTCATAAACATCGCGCCCAATGCCATCACCATCATCAATGTCAATAGGACCCGTAACGTGGGCGACACCGCCACACAAGGCATTCCCGAGCTGCACGCCGCCGTGACCATCCAGGCCAGTAGCGGCGCCACCTATCCGCTGGTGGATTCGTTCAATCAGGGTCTTTATTATAGCGCACCGCTCACCCTGAATGCCTCCCTGCAGTACTCGATACAGGTCACTACAGCCGATGGCCGTAAATATGCTTCCGACCTGGTCACTCCCAAAACCACGCCGCCCATCGACAGTCTTTTTTTCGAACAGCCCTCCGATCTCAATATCTATGTCAATACGCACGATCCTGCCAACTCCACAAAATACTATCGCTGGGACTATACAGAGACCTGGGAGCACGATGCCCAGCTCTACACCGCATGGGGTGTCAAGGATGGAATGATCTTTGCCGTGGACTCGACCACACAAACCACCAATTGCTGGACCACCGTGAATTCCAGCAGCATCCTCCTTGCCTCCACCACCCGTCTGAGCGCGGACGTCGTCGACCGCCAGTTGGTCACGACAATCCCGAATGGCGCCATAAAGCTCGATATAAAGTACAGTCTCCTGCTGCGTCAATATGCCCTGACAGAAACTGCCTATAATTACTGGGACCTCATCCGCAAGACCACCGACGGCCTGGGAACGCTGTTCGACCTGCAACCCACTCAGCTGGTGGGTAATATCCACTGCACCAGCAACCCCACAGAGCCGGTCATCGGCTTTGTCAGCGCCTCCACCATCCAGCAGCAACGCATCTTTATCTATCAAAGCATCTTACACAATTGGGCGCATCAGTCGCTGGCATTTGGTTGCGACTCCACTCAGATCCCTGTTAACACAACAGACTATCGCATATACACCTATCCCGATACCCTGTTCGCGCCCTGGTACTTCGTCAGCCACGGACCCCTGGTGCTTGCTTCAAAAATTTGTCTCGACTGCCGACTACAGGGAGGGAATAATATAAAACCTTCATACTGGAAATAATACTATGATGATCCGCAATACCACATATATCATTCTCCTTTGGCTGATGACAGTGAACCTTTGGCCTGGTCCGGCCCACGCACAGGACCCCACCCGCTGGCAGGACGACTGGCGTCAATACCAGTCCCGCAACCTCCAGGAAAAACTCTTCATTCACCCCGCCAAAACCTTCTACCTCGCAGGTGAAATGGTGTGGTTTAAAATATATGATGTAGACGCCTCCACCAATATACCGCTCAGCTTCTCGTCCATTGCCTATGCGGAACTCATAGATAAGGACCAGCGGCCGGTGCTCCAGGCGCGTATAGAGCTCAGGGACGGCAATGGTGCAGGTTCATTCCGCCTGCCCGCCACGATTCCCTCCGGCAATTATCTGCTCCGGTGCTATACTTCCTGGATGAAGAATTTCAATCCCGACCTCTTCTTCCGTCAGCAGATTACCATCGTCAACACGTTTAAGAACGCCGCTCCTGTCCAGCTGTCCGCTGCCGCCTGGTCCATACGATTCTTCCCGGAAGGAGGTAATCTTGTATATGGACTCCGCTCGAGGGTGGCCTTCCAGCTATCCGGGGACATACCCGATCCACAGAATATAGGGGGATATATCCTGGATCAGAAAAAAGATACGATAGCAAAATGGCAGCCGGACAGGATGGGGACGGGCAGTTTTTTCTTTACGCCGCTCAGCGGCAGCAGCTATGAGGCCCATATCGTTGCAGGCGACTCCGCCCTTACCGCTCAGCTTCCTGAGCCCTATGACAAAGGCTATGTCATGCAGCTCACCGAAACTACGGACGGCAGGCTCAGGATCACTGTGCAGACGACTATACGATCGGCCATGCCCATTGTATACCTGTTGGCACACACAGGCGGACAGCTGCACGGTATTCAGTCGGCAGCCCTATCTGGCGCCGCCGCCCCTGACAACGGATCTCCTTCCTATTCCGAAGCCAGCTTCTATATAGATAAAAAGACATTGGGCGAGGGTATCACGCATCTTACGGTCTTCGACGACCAAAAAGCCCCGGTATGCCAGCGGCTGTATTTCACTCCTCCTACGAGCCTACTGACCATCGACGCACATCTTTCCAGCACTTCCTTAGGCGCCCGCAAAAAAGCAGACGTCCTGGTGACCACTACACAGGCAGGTCATGCCACAAAGGCGGACCTGTCGCTATCTGTCTTCCTGCTCGACTCCCTGCAGGGTATTCCAAAAGAGGATATTAAAAGCTGGCTCCTGCTGAGCTCCGAGCTAAAGGGTAATATCAGGGATCCCCGCTATTATCTGGAAGACAGCTCTGCCGAAGCGCGGCAGGCGCTGGACAACCTCCTCCTCACACAAGGCTGGTCCAGGTTCCGGTGGGAAGACGTGCTGCAGCATAAACAACGCTATTTCGAATTCCTTCCCGAGATCAACGGTCCCCTGGTGACAGGACGGCTTGTCGACAGACGTACAGGGCAGCCCGGACCACCCACCATTGGCTATCTTTCCGTGCCCGGCAAGTCGTTTGTTTTTAGTACGGCGCAAAGCCGGGCTGATGGCAATATCCTCTTTGATACAAAGAATTTCTACAACAACAGGGATATCATTGTCCAGACCAACAGCCAGACGGCCGACAGCAATTATCGCATCGACATCACAAGCCCCTTCTGGGACAAGCCTACGTCCTTCCCCATGTCCCCCTTCCACCTCTCTCCGGTGCTGGCAGATCAGCTGCTGTCACGCAGCATTGCTATACAGGTAGATAACAGCTATCTCTTTAAGGACAAACATCGCTTTGCTCCCATACAAGAGGACACCATCGCATTCTATGGGAAGAGTGATCAAAACTATTACCTGGATAATTTCACGCGGTTTCAAACCCTGGAGGAGGTCATGCGGGAGTTTATAGCAGAGGTCAGGGTACGTCAGCAGTCCGGCATGTACCACTATCGGGTGAGGAATAACCTCTTTAATTCATTCTTTGAGGACGACCCATTGGTGCTCATTGACGGAGTGCCTTCCTTCAATATCAATAAAATGCTCGCGACGGACCCGCTAAAGATCCAGCTGGTCCAGGTGGTAGCGAGAAAGTTCTATACCGGCGCATTGGTCAACGATGGTATTGTTTCCTATAAGACCTATGAGGGTGATCTGGGCGGCTATCAGCTGGACCCGAATGCGGTAGCTATTCACTATGAAGGCATTCAATTGCAGCAGGAGTTCTATACTCCCGTCTATGATAAGGGGACGCCTCCTTCATCCCGCATACCCGACTTGCGCAATCTCCTGCAATGGTCGCCTGATCTCATTACGGGTGAGGATGGGAAAATGACCACCTCCTTCTATACATCGGACATCCCGGGGACCTATCTACTCTTTGTACAGGGTATTACGGAGCACGGACAGCCGGGGAGCAGGATGGTGATGTTTACAGTACATCCGTGAGGCTGCTGCTTTTTATCTTAAAGGACCTGAATACGGCCCTGAACAAAGACTCATATTTTGAAAAAAGATGCTAACGCGACACCTGGCTCTTTCAGTTCTTTATCCACTTTCCACCCATCGGGTATTCCAATGGAAAATTGATTGGCCGAATCGGTATAAGTTGTCAATTGCTGACTGAAAGCCTGTAGACTGCCGGCTAAAAGGACAACGGTTATGAGTTGCTTCATAAATAGAGTCAATTATTCTTCAACAAACACTAAATCATCTATCTTCAGCTCTTTCCGGATCAGCGTCTTATTCGGAAAATACATCCAGGTCGTCAAAACATCGAATACCGCAAAATACAGGAACAAATTACGTCCCGTCAGCAGGTAAATAAAACAGGAAGAAAGACAGGAAACGCATTTCCAGTACAGCCGAATCTTGTATAGCTTTAAATAGTGCGCTGCCTTCTCCTCATAATCGGTAAAACTGTTTATCTTTTCGAGCAGCTTCTTTTGACGGGAGGTTTGAAAAATGGCGCCCACCAGCAACACTCCGAACAATATATTCGTTTGCATCCGGAAGCTTCCCTGTAACAATACAATGCCAAGCACTTTCGCGCCGGCTATATAGGTAGCCAGGGTTATGATGGCGTTGACGCAAAGAATAGTGTAGAATACGCTCTTATAGTTCTTCAGGTTGAAGGAATAGATGTCCATTTGAAGGGTTTATTGCATTGAAAGATACAAAATAATCAAACCTCTATACTCTCCCCAATCCCCGGCAGCAATAGTGTCACTCCCTTACTGGTGAACTCCTGCACCGCCGCGGTCTTATCGATACGGATCCCTCCCCAGGTGTCATAATGTACACCCACCACCTTGGTAGTCTTTACAAATTGCGCCGCCCCGATGGCATCCTCCACCCCCATGGTCAGTCTGTCTCCTATCGGCAGCACGGCGAAGTCGATGTCGGCCCATCTCGGTATCAATGTCATGTCAAGGGTCAGCCCTGTATCTCCGCTGTAATAAAAATTCCCGTCTCCTGTCTTGAAAACAAACCCGCATGCCACTCCCGCATAGCTGCCATCCTGGAAGCTGCTGGAATGCTGTGCCACGACACTCTTCACCATCCCAAAATCATAGTTTGCCTTGCCACCCGGATTCAAAGCCTGGACATTCTTCACTCCCTGCCGCTCGCCAAAATGAGTATATAGCTCCCAGCTCCCGACAACCATAGCGCCCGTACGATCCGCAATTTCAACCACATCCTTTACATGATCGAAATGGCCATGGGATAAGAAGATATAGTCGGCCTTGACGTCCTCCAGCCGGATGTCCTTTGCCAGCTCATTTCCAGTAATAAAAGGATCGAAGAGAATGTGCTTTCCACCCGCCACCACCGAGAAACAGGCATGCCCGTAATAAGTAAGATTCATCTTTTTTTATTGCAATTTAGGCAATCCCCGTTACGCACGGCCGTCGCTGTTTTATCTTAATCTTATGGTCTGCGTGAACGCCCCATTCGACGCCACATCCCATACTTCCAGCCGCACCCATTTGCGCCCATGGAGATCGGCGGGTATATGAAAGGTCCGGGCGCCAAATGACCTGTATGAGGAAAGATCGATCCGCTGCCGGTATACTTTCCCTCCATCCCCCGACACCAGCTCTGCAAACTCCAGGGGGAAGGTCCACTCCACGGTAAAATTGGCCACCGAACCTTTTATGTCAAAAGATGGGATCAGCACTTCGCCCGTCGTAGAGAAGAATCGCCCCCGCCGCAGCGTATCCAGTACCTCCTCCCAGCCCTTGTCAAAAGCAGGCAGCGTATCCATCCGCAGATAATTTACATTCATATGCCCATACATCTCATTAGCCCTGTCGATCGTAAACAGATCGGCCTCTGCCAGCACACGCTTATCCAATCCCCAATTATTCATATCATCCAGCAGGTCCAGCACCCGCCGGCCCAGCCTGGGCTGCGACAGGTCCGCCGGTAAAGCCTTCCAGGCCCCACCCAGCCAATGCCCGGAAAGGAAAAATGAGTCTTTTCTATATGCATCGGGGTACCCGGTAGACCCCTTCGTCCTGGGATGCGCGGTCCACGCCAGCCCCTGTTCCCGCTGCAGCAGATCAAACATCTCAGCAGCATTCCCTACGCGATAAACCTTCCCACGTACATGGTCGTCCGTAACAAATGCATCTCCGGGTTTGTGTGACATGATCCAATATACAGGCCGGGGAAAAAAGGCCAGCCAATGTCCTCCAAAGAACTCATTCGGCTCCTCACCGGGCAACAGCAGGAACTTATCGTCCGACAGCCGGCGACATTGCTGGAACAATGCATCCAGCTCCTTCAGCCGCTGCTCATCCGGCCCCCTCGGATGCCCCACTCCATGGAACTCCGCCAAATGCACAATATCGATGCCGGCATCCCGGAAATACCGGACAAACTCCGGCGAGTCAGGCACAAGTTTACCGGCCAGCGCCACTTTCGTGATAAATTCATTGTGGAAATGACTCGAGAAGGTCTTGTATCCGGGCAGCGGCTTATAATGATCCTCGCGGGTATACGCCTTCACAGCATTCATAGCCTCCACCACACTCTCCCCAGCCAGACAAAAGAAATTAAGCCGTTGCTCCGTCCGCGGTGGTGCGTTAAACCAGGGTACATACCGGTGATCACCCTCCGGGTCCTGCCGGATGCCGATGCCATGGGAGCTCCACCAGACAAAGCGCAGGTTGAAAGCCTCATCCAACGGATAAAAATATTGATGCGGCGGTGGGAAGATAACCAGCGTACCACGAGTGGACCTATCGACAGCATTGGCAGACCCGCTCCGAACGGCAATGGCCCGATACTTTACAGCCTCGGCATGAACGCTGTCTTCGGACTGGCCCGGCTGCACCCTCAGCCGCCCGTCTGTCTCACACCACCCCACAGAATCCCATCCCGCGCCCTTGCCAACCAGCCCTGCATCATACAAGATGGCGGTAGAATCCTGCTGGGTCGTCACCACAGCGGCTATATTCATCAGCAATGACCCATGATATAAGGTTATTTCCAGCCGCCCCTTAAAACCAGGTGCGCTCACACCATCTATAGTGATCACTGTACTTCCCACCCTTCGTATTACGGTCCAATCTCTCTTCTCCAGTTTCACTTCATAGGATCGATATCCCTTCAGCGGCACCTTGTCAAAAAATATATTCCATCCATTTTGTGATATAAGATCACGACGGCCCACACGGAGTAAAAAGACAGGGTCCATCTCTCTCACCACTTTTCTAACAGCGCCCTGCTTCACCACTGACATCTCCCGTATCAGGCAGCTGTCTGCACTCATCGACAATACCAGCCTGCCCGTCCACTGCCCACCCGCCGGCCACTCGACGATATGGTCGGTTCCAGCAACAGCATGATCCCGTCCGGTAGCACCCATCTGCCCCATCACAGGTTGCAGCCAACAACAAATCAAGAGTAATATCGGGCCGCACCAGGCAGCCCCTGGAGTAAGATATCTCATCGCCCCTCCCCCTTGGGGTATTTTAGGCTGGACCCGCGGCAAATGACCTGGGGCTTCAACACCAGCTTTCGCGGATGCGCATGAAAAGGCTCTCCGCTGCGCAGACCCTCGAATAGCAATCGCGCCGCCTCCTCACCCATGGTCACGGTCTGTTGATTGACGGTAGACAGCGAAGGGGTCAGGTATTCTCCAAATGCCTCATTGGCAAATCCGATAATAGCTATATCCTCCGGTATCCTTAGTCCTGCAGCCTTGATAGCCTGTGTCGCACCGAGGGCGGTAAAATCCTCCACGGCAAACACCGCATCCGGGACCACCGGTCTTGCCAGCAGCTGCTTCATACATTCCCTGCCACTCTCGATGCTCACCTTTCCATATACGATCAGGTCCTCGTTGAGCGGAATATTATGTACGTTCAGGGCTTCTATATATCCCTTCAGCCGGAGATTGAAAATATTTACATGCTGCTGCCCCGCAATATGCGCTATCCGACGACACCCCTCTTCGATGAGATGACTAGTGGCCTGAAAGGCGCCTGCATAATCATCCACCACCACGGAAGAGACGCCCAGCTTGTCATCCGTCCGATCAAACAACACCAGGGGTATCCCCCGATTGCGTATCTCGCTGTAATGATCCAGGTTGATGGTCTCCTTTGAAATGGAAGCCAATACACCGTCCACCCGGGATTGCAGGAATGTCTGCACCCCTTTCTTCTCGTACTCGTACAGCTCATTCGACTGATAGATCAGCACGGTGTAATTATTCTCAGCCGCCACCTTCTCGATACCATGCACGACGGAGCCAAAGAAATTGATCTCAGCTGAAGGAATAATGACTCCTACAATATTGGACTTGCCCAGCCGTAAGGAAGAAGCAATCCTATTATGCTTGTAATTCAGGCGGGTCGCAGTCTCGCGCACGGCCTTTTTTGTAGATTCCCGGATCCCGGGGTGATCATTCAGCGCACGTGAGACCGTTGCCGCGGTAATATTCAATTCCCGGGCAATGTCAAGAATGGTCACTTTGGAGATCCGATTGCTCATGGGTTAATTTATCCCATTTAACTTTTTTATCAGGTTCACTTCATCCTGCCGGTAAGGCGTTCCATCTTTATGAAAAATATCATGGAACCATTCGACAGGCTGGCTCCCGTCCGGCAGGGGCGTATCCCATGCATAGATAGTATTTGTTTTCCCATCTACAAAGCCCCAGTTGATAGCCGCCACATTCTCTTTTTTCAGCATAGGAAGTATCGTGGAGAAGCGGCTGTTCCGGGTACGTGCCATATATTCCGTACAGATCAACGGCTTACCATAGGCTTTTAGCAGCTCCACTACCCGGTGGTGCATCGGCAGCTCTTCATAGTCGTGATAGGTGATCACATCCGAATTGGCTATCTGGAATGTATTTAGCTTCTCAAAGCTCCAATCCCAAAGACCCGCGCTGACAGGCTGGTCAGGGTTCACCGCCCTGGCCCACTCGAATACCTTGGTCAGCAGCGGCAGGGATGAATCCTTCTTTCCGTTGTTGCCCGGCTCATTGTACAGATCCCAAAGAAGTATACGCTTGTCATGAGCAAAGGTCGTAAGTACATCCTTCACATACTTCTCCAGTCCGGGAAAATTTGCCGCATCGGAAGAAGCAGGCTGCCCCGGGTCCTGCATCCAGCCGGAATTGTGTACACCGGGCTTGGGCGCAGGCTGCATTCCGGCCTTGGGAACCTTGTTCCAGCAGTCGTCGAAAAATACAAACAAAGGCTGAATATGATGCTTGTCGGCTATGGTCAGGAACTGATCCATTCTCTTCTTAAAGCCTGCCGGGTCCTCCTTCCAGGCCACGGAATGCAGGAACACCCGCATGGTATTGAATCCAATACTCTCGGCCCAGCCCAGCTCCTTATCAATGGAGGCCGGATCAAATGTCTCCGCCTGCCACATTTCCAGCTGATTGATGGCGCCCGCAGGAATATAATTGGCGCCCGTCAGCCACTTATGCTGGCTATACCATGCATTCGCCTTTTCCGCAGACCATACCTTGCCTTGACCGAGAGCGCTTCCCACGGTCAGTGTCAGCAATAACATGCCAACACCAAAAAACATGCTTTTCATCATAAATATTTAATTTTTATCGATAGCCTGTATCAATGCTACCAAATCATCATTGCTCGAAAAATCAGTGTGATGGTCCTTAACCCAGTGGTTGATAAAGTCTTTTTTTGCCGGGAATATATTGCTCAGCTGGCGGGTATTGTTGGCAGGACGGTTCTGCCCGCCGGAAAGTATCCAATGTTCGCGTTTGGCAATCACCTGGAATCCATCAGGTAATTTCAGATTATAAGCCCCGCCGCTCTGGATCAATGACCGCAATGTCGTGGCGGCGGCCGTATTCGAGGTCATCCCATATCCCAGGTTGCTGCCTTCCTCCTTTATCGACGAGGTATATTCTGCCAGCAGCGGAGAAGCGCACCGGCACAGCAGCTCATAAAATTTCTTATCTCCCGGAATAAATACCCGGCCCGCGATCACCACCGAATCCATCTTCTCCGACTCGCTCATCGCGAGGTTTTTGCCTCCGTCTTCATATACCATCTCGGCCGTCAGCGTATTATAGTTCAGCGACACTTCCTGTGTGCTGCCGGACTTGAAATATATCTTCCCTTTTTGAAACTGCTCAAATACATAATGCGACAATAAAACACCTTCTTGGGCGGCTCCCCGCATGCCCAGGAAAAAGACGATACCAATGAGGCAGGTGATGTGTCGCATACATTATTTTTTTAGCTTTTCTTCCAGCACCTTGATAAAATAACCGCCTACCACGCTCCGCGCCTGGAAACCTACCTGCTTCGCATCTTCCGTCTCATGCCAGTCGCTCAACGGCACCCGGCTGGGCGTCTCCGTGGCATACAGGTATACAGGGTCTACAATGGCTTCAAAGTCGTGCTGATTATTCGTCAGGGTCGCCGTCCACATGATCCAGTCCGACTTGGTGTATTTGCGGCGGCTGTCCAGCGGCAAGCCATACTTGTTCTGTTTGTTCAGGTAATAAGCGACTTCCTTGTCGTACACCTCTTTCTGGAAAAGCCCAAGTCCCAATATTTTATCCCATACCATATTGTATTTCTGGCTCCAGGTGCCCTTCCCGCCAAATGTCAGCGCATAATGATCCCCGTCATCGGCCATACCCATCCATTTTGTGGCCATATCCTTTGCCATTGCTCCGTACTTGTCTGCCGTCTCCTTCGCACCCATCTGCGCCGCCAGCTGGGCATAGCCACCCAGGGCTACAATCGCCTTTACAGAAAGGTTTGCATTCCGGGCAAGATGCCCTGCGAAATCATCCGTACACAATTGATTGGCCGGATCAAAACCATCCCTGGCCAGATAGGCAGCCCAGGTGCTCAGCGTCTCCCAATGCTTTTTTGCATAATCCGGATTGCCTTCCACCTTCCCGATGGCAGCTGTGAGAATGATCATATTGCCGCATTCCTCCACAGGCATGTCCTCTCCGTATGTCTGGCCATTGGCCAGGGGATAGGTGCCCAGATCATGCGCCGAATAAGGCTTTGCCCATTTACCGCTCTCGCTGAAATAAAAGATGCCATTCAACATCCCTTTCAGCAGGTCAGGGTTATATACCAGGAACAAAGGTGCGGAAGGATAAGTGACATCCACCGTATTGATGGACCCGTTGCTGAAATTTTCCTTGGAAAGGAACAGGATCTCGCCCTGAGGGCTCTTCAGCAACTTGTGGGCGGCCACGCTCTGGCGATAGGTCAGCTCGCAAAGCCGGGCATATTTCTCACCACCCGCCTTGAGGGCATCCGAATACAATTGCTGATTAAAAGATATACATTTCTTTATTACATCTCCATAGCCGGTCGCGGCAGCCGACAATTCCTTTTCTATGCTGGCGCCCGGCTTATTCCTCCACCAGGCCCGGAGGTCCTGGTGAAAATATTGTATGGCATAGATATCGTCATAGCCGACAAGAAATACTTGATCCTTTGGCGCGCCGCCCACCTGCCCAAGGCTGGCCACGGTATTCAGCCAGAGATGTTTTCCTTCCAGGCTGGCTCCGGAACCCGTACCCGCAAAAAGACTGGCAGGGGACACAGTGGTCGAAATGGATTGAACGATATTTTTTCCTGCCGCGGCAACATACATATATCCCCAGTCGATACGAAGATCATCGCCTTTCTTCTTCAACACAGGCTGCTCCAGGGAGCCGGCTTTCAGAATGGCAAGACCTTCCGCCGTATACTTATCCGCCCGCACGGGCTGCGCAGGCGTATTCACGGCAATATCCGTGGACGCCCCGAAATATACCTGCACGTTGTGCCTGGCGCCATCATTGGACTGTACGCTCACCGACACATAGGATACAGGTCTGGACAGCTGATCCAGATCGTTCGGCAGCAGGGGCGACGTAAAGGTCAGCGAGAGGTCTACCTTGCCACAGTTGAATGCATATTTTGTCTGCGTCGCTTGTATGGTAACGCTTTTTTGTTCAGCATCCTTTATGGCTACGGCAGTAGGGTCGACCATCTTCTCCACGAGTCCCGCATCGAGCCATGCTCCACCGGCTGTATTGGCGACATGAATGGCCAGCACATTACTGCCCGCCTTCAAAGCGTCCCTTTTCTCGCCTTCGAGCGGGATATAAATGAACTTACCGGTCCATCCCTGGCGTTGATAGATCAGGGTCCCATTGAGATATACTTCCACATTGTCATCATGCTGCAGCTTCAGGAACAATGGCTGGGAACGACGTCCTGCAATGTTGAAGGTTCTGCGCACCCAGAGGTCCTTTGACTTCCACAGCGTACCGGCCGAACTTTCATTGTCGCTAAAGGGAGCCTTGCCTCTCTTCCAGTCGCCGTCGTTGAAATCAAGCCCCTTCCATCCCTCGGCAGGGGCCGACTCCGTATACGCCATTTCATAGGATTTCTCATCTGCTGCGGGGAGTACGGTCTTATACCCCATATCTTCCGCCCCCAGGAATCTATAGGTGAGCCCATCTACCTTCACGATGCCCAGCAACGGTTGTTCCGCGCCGGTCCAGTGTTTGGTGGGTGAAGCCGTAAGACGGTCCGTCGTGGACCAGATACTGAAATAAGGATCATGTGTGATGAGAGGATAAGCCGGAGCACGGAAATCCTGGGCCCTTACCAAAGTGACCATAAAGAACACAGCCGTCAGAATACAAGTTTTTTTCATCCGAATACATTTGTTTTTAGTTGTCTGCCCCGACCCGGGCCGTGTCCACGGCCCCGGGTCGGACAATTTTATCTCGAAGGCGCTGGCAAAACCACGCCGTCCTTTACTGGCTCGCCAAAAACAGGCTCACCGTCCGCACCCCAGGTGAACTTTTGAGCCCTGGGAGCCCGCGTATTACCACAACCCTGACCAGGCTGTGCGTTCGCATGATATAGTATCCAATTCTCCTTCCCATCCGGGGAGAGGAAGAAGGAATTGTGCCCGGTGGCATATACCTTGTTGGCAGGGGACTGTCTGAATACAGGACTATCCGACTTCTTCCATGACCTGGGGTCCAGGATATCCCCCTTCCCTGTATAACGCAGCATACCCAGCGCATAATCATCCGTCCAGCAGGCGCTGGCTGAATAGATGACAAAGAGATCATCGCCATGTATCAGTCCCTGCGGTCCCTCGTTGACATTGATATGAGGAGGATCATCCTTGGGGTTTTTGATATCTCCTATCTTTTCCCAGCCATACTGCGGGCTGCCGATCTTAACCCGCTGACTCGCGATGGTCAGAGGGTCCTTCATCCGGGCGATATAAATATCCTGCTCCCCATTCTCGTCACCTTCCCATCCCGACCATACCATATATAGCTGGCCTTTGTATTTAAAAACATCCCCATCTATCGCCCATTTGTCAGTGGCGTCGGTGATCTTTCCTTTAAAGACCCATTCCCCATTCATCGGATCGGGGAAGTCGCACTCCAATACATAAAGCCGGTGGCCCTTATTATGTCCGCCATCCGCGGCAAAATAAGCATACCATTTCCCATCCAGGAATAGGATCTCCGGCGCCCAGAGGTCCCTGGAATAGTCCGTACCGGTAGGTGGGGTGTAGATGGTCTTATGCTCAGCATGACGCAGGTCGGTAATATCTTTTGTCTTCCATAGGTCCAGGCGATTGCCCATCGTATGGGTATAATAATAGTACCCGTCTTTGTAGCAGCTATAGGGGTCGGGGCCCGAAGGCAATAATGGGTTAGTATAGGTACCGGTCCCATGTCCGCCATCGGCTGGTCCAGCCGTAGCCTCGCCGCTAATACCAGCTCCCGGGCCGGGGCCCCCAGTGTTAGCCACGGTCACAGGGAAGGCCGATATCCTCAGCCGCGCCCCACCCATCGGTACAAGGGTCAGCTCCTTTAAAGGCTCGCTCGTCACCACAGGACTCTGTGGCAGCACGCCGCAAAGCCCATATTGGTCGATGGTCCAGGATGGTATCTGCCTGCCCTTTCCTTCCAGTACAATAGGTGCCGCGGTATTTGTAAAAGGATTGTTGTCAACAGGCCATGGTCTCCTGACAACTGTAAAAGAGCGCGAAAGGTCTCCCGAAGCGTCCAGCGCCAGCCCATAGTTCCAGTCGGAAGCAGGTAATATCTCGAAAGAAGGCCACTTGCTGGCATCCGCATTTTCCTGCCAGCCTGCATCACCCTGTGCAGTGGATCTGCTGTCCTTCTGGCTATATTTTTCATCTATCTTTAAAGAAAACCCCAGCGGACCGTAATTGATGCTGACGCTGTTCTTATTCCTGTCCCAGGTACGCAGCTTTAACGTCATCGGCAGCGTCAGGGCTATTTCATCCCCCGGCTTCCACGTCCTTTCCAGACGAATATAAGGCCCCGAACCCGATAGCGCCACAGGCTCGCCATTGATCGTCACCTTCGCTCCGGCGCACCAGTCAGGCACACGCAGGTACAATGGAAAAGACACTGGTTTGGCTGGCCTCACCGTAAAGATGACCCCCGATGCAAAAGGGTAATGCGTCGTCTCATCGATCACTACCTCCTGTCCCTTCTCGCCCACTTTTGCAGTGATCCTACCCTCAGCATACAGCTGTGCCGCCAGTCCATTGTCTGCCGTCGCCATCCACGCATTCTCCGCATAATAGACCCATCCAGCCGCATGATTGTGCTGACAGCAGCGGCTGCTGAAAGGGTTCATCATCAGAAAAGGCCCTTCGTTGGCAATACCCGGCGCATGGTTCCGGCTGTCGCTGACAACCATATTTGGCGCGGTGAGATAACGCAGACTGCGGTAGTCGGGCATAAAGGCGGCGGGGAAGGTATTGAGCGCCACATCCTCGCAGTTGTCCGCCCACTTGGTATCTCCCGTCATCTGCAGCAGGAACTGATCCGAGGTCATCTGCTCCACCATACCACAGGTCTCTACGGCTTGACGCGGGTCGTCATATCCCTTGCGGGCGTTCTCGTCGGCGCCGAACATACCGCCAGGCACCTGTCCATAAATATTTCTTATAAGAGCAAAATCATTATAGGTAGCATCCAGGTCCTCTTGTTTATGACTCTGTAAATAGTAGGTAGCAGGCTCCCGGAAACATTGGGCGATATTTACATTATGCCAGTTGGGCAGGTTGTTCTTTTGCCGCCAGTCGGCTGTATTACGGTCTATCTTCGTAGCAAGGTCCAGCAGCCAGGATTCACCGGTGCGGTTATAGAGCCAGTATACACTTAACATGTTGTCTCCTCCCCTGCTCTTTTCCCAATAGTCCTCCAGGAAATGTTCGTCGGGTATAGATAATTCCCATTTAAAATACCGGCTCATGAACTTCAGCACACGGGCATCATGGGTGAACTCATAATAAGATTGCAGGCACCACAACATCGGCATATTTGTCCATAGGTCCCTGTTGCCATTGCGCAGCACGGCAGGACCAAAATCTCCGTCCGCACGTTGATTGCGCAACACCGTATTGATCCAGAACATAGACTCTTTGACCATGGCGGAATCCCGGAGCATATACCCGATATTCGCATACCCCTTCAGCCAGTAAGGCAATTCCTCCCATCCGTACCTACCCTTCCCATCCTTTGTCAGCCAGGCATTATCTTTCTTCGTCAGCCAGACGCTGATCTCACCCAGATGCCCGGTCAGCCCATCCCGCTGCAGTTCCAGCTGCTTCCGCAGCCAACCTCCCGGCCGAAAGGCGGTGACAGGCAGCTTGCTGAACGGCTCTTTCAATAAAGGAGCACGATTTCCCGTATACCACTTGTTATTCGTCCCAGCCGCGACATGCTGGATCAGTTCCGCCCTAACCTGGGTCGCCGCCTTCGCCTGGGCCTGAGAAGAAAACGATACCCAGCAGGAAATAATAAACACTCCAAGTTTTTTCACCATAAACTTTTTGACTCCAAAAAATAAAAAGGGGCGGGCTGCTTTCCCGCCCCACTGGCAATTATACTAAAACTAAACTACCTGCTCTAAGTTACTCCATCAAAAGGATATCTTCACCAACGGCGAAAAGATCATATCCTCCAATCCGCTGATCTTCACCCCTATCCGCGCATACACATAGTTCTGCGTAGGCGTCATCGCAGGTACAGCCACACTCAGCGAAATATTATTCATATCCGTAATGTCCGCAGCCGCCAGATCCGCCTTGGCAATATTGTCCCCGCCGGAGGCAAACTGGTTCTTATTGATATAAAGACTCACTCTTTCCACATCCTTCGCATTGGCATCCGTAATGATCTTATCCAGCTTGCAGGTGGCCGATGCCGTACCGCCGCTGACCGTAATGTTGGCATTGCGTATCATGTAATAAGGCGTCACCTGCAGGTCCACCGTCTGGTTACCTTTCAGGATAACATTGACCGTATCCGGATTGCCGGCGGCGGTCTTCTTCCACATAAAGGGCCCCTGTCCGTTGGGTATGATGATCTTATACGTCCCATTGAAAAGCACTTCGGAAAAGCTTCCATCCTGTGCAAATGTCGAGCCGATAGGACCCACCTTCCCAAATCCATACTGGTAGATCTGAAAGGGTACCTGGTTCCTTTCCACCTGTATTGTATCACTGTTATAGACCAGGTGCCCGATTAGCATGGAGCTCGGAGCGGAATAGTTGTCCTTCTTACAGGCCACCGCCGAAGCAAGGGCCAGGACACCTAAAAAATATCTTGATAAAACTTTCATGTCTTAGTTTTTAAGTATCGTTATTGATTGGCGACAGTCCGCATTTTATTGGTTAGGTTGCCGCACCAGCTTGGGATTGGCCGCAATTGCATTATCCCCGATCTGTGAATAATAGTTCCCGAACAGGAATTTATTATACCCGGTGGCCAGCGCCGGCAGCGTCTCCTTGAAGATCCATTTGCCATTGGTGGCAGGATCAGCCGGGTTGTATACCTTGTATGGCCAAAGCCCCCAGGGCTGCGTGCTGTGCTGAGTAGCCACACCGAGATTAGAACGAACATCCGCCATCGTGGTCGGAGCGCCATCCCACCTCTTATGAGCCAGTCTCCAACGCTTCATATCAAAAAGGATATGCCCTTCAAAAGCCAGCTCGATCCTCCGCTCATGCACGATACGGTCAAAAGTGATATCGCCCGCCACCAGCGGTGTCGTCAGCCCGGCACGTGCCCGTACCTGGTTCATGTACATAGCAGCATCATCGGGGTGTCCCAGCTCGAACGAGGCTTCCGCAGCATTCAGCAGCACCTCGGCATAACGGTACCGGATAAAGGCTACGGTGCTGCCCTGACCGCGCCTGCCGGAACCAGTAGTAGGATCTAAATACTTACGGATATAAAATCCCGACTGTGTCCTCAACTCCAGGCCATTGACGGGACCATCGATACCCACTACCTGTACAGGCGTTGTCGTTCCGGGCAATGCCTTGGTATGACCGGCCTCATCGCTGGTGAAGATCGATCCGTCAGCCAGTACATAGCCGGCCCAGATATCTACCTTCTTACCCTTAAAAGATCCATCAGGCAATAATACGGTACCAGCCAGACGTGCATCCCTGCCGGCGAAGATATCCTGCAGATTGGTGTAGTAGATTGGTTTGTTGCTGCCATCCACTGTCGCCATCGGAGCAAACGTATTATCCAGTTTTTCATATTGTTCTACCAGGTTCAAAGAAGGATCGAGACGTCCGGCGTCACCACCTTCATCCGACAGCGAATACGGCTGATCATTCGTCGTATAGCCATGCGTCTTACCACCCGTCTTGAAATCCTCAAAATAAATGGTCTCGACACTCGCCTTGTCCAAAAACAGGTTGGCATAGTTATCGGAAAGGTCGCCGCCATTGTTATACAGCCCATAGGTCCCATCTGTTCCGGCAATGATCTCCTTTGCCGCATTCAGCGACTTGGTGTAATAATCAGTCGCCTTGGATGCATCGATCCCAACCTCGCCGCCAGGCAGCGATACGGCGGCGGTAGTGGCGCCATACTTGGCGATTGACGCGGCATATAAGGCAGCCCGGCATTCCATCGCTACAGCAGCAGCCCTGCTGGCCCTGGATTTGGAGGCAGGATCAGCCGGCAGATCGCCCTTGATAGCTTCAGCCTCGCTGATCACAAAATCATAGATATCGGACTCTTTGGCACGGGGGAACTGGATAGAAGTGATATCCTTCCCCAATGTCAGAGAATGAGTGATCAGCGGTACGCCGCCATATCTTTTGGCCATCTCGAAATAATACATGGCCCTCAGGAACCGGCCTTCTGCATAAAACCGCTTCCTGTCCGCATCAGCCAGTTGCGTGCTGGCGCTGTCCCGCTCGAGGAACAGGTTCACCTCACGGATATATGTATAGGCAGTGCTCCAGTCGATGCCCCATTGCCCATATCCCCAGCCGGTGCGCTGTACGAGATAGGAACTTCCATTCTCAGAAGGAAAGCTTTCGCTAAAATCCGCAAAGCTCCTCCATCCGGGGTCATTGCTGTTACCATCCAGGTCTGATATATCTTCTTGTCTGTTATACAGGTCAGCCAGCACGGTCAATACCAGGTTGGGATCGGAAAATACCTGGTCGGTGGTCAAAAAGGTGGTCGGCTTCACATCCAGGAAGTCACTATCCTTCTTACAGCCCGACAGACCGAGGACCAGGGCAGTGGCGGCTAGAGTCCAAAAAATAGGTCCCCTGAAAAATATGTCCCATTTTCTGGACATCGCTAATGTCTGTCCTTCGGACAAAGAACCTCCGGTTCTTTTTGTTATCGATAATAATTTTTTCATTGCAATATTTTTTTCTTCTCCGTTTAATTTTTTACGGACCTCCGCCCGTTTTTATCCATCAAACGTGTCTTACCTGAAATTTGCCCCGTTTGATGGATACGTCTAATGTCTGTCCTTCGGACAACGGACCTCCGGCCCGTTATAAGGAAAGATTGATACCTACGTTGATCACCCTGTTCTGCGGGAACTGCAGACCATTGTCGTCGATGGTTTCAGGGTCAACATTGAACTTCGACAGGTTGTCTATCGAGAATGCATTGTA
>Ga0105237_10001849_pt1 | contig 27198 bp, 12 predicted proteins | sample KBSC24metaG_FD_81520 | JGI IMG/M metagenome (GOLD analysis project Ga0105237, IMG submission 81520) | Corn rhizosphere microbial communities from Kellogg Biological Station, Michigan, USA - KBS C2-4 metaG | ecosystem: Host-associated > Plants > Roots > Rhizosphere > Soil | place: Michigan, USA... | reverse complement strand
GCACCAGCCGCGAATCAAACTTTTCCAAAGCTTGAAATTGCTGATAAATCCCAGAGTCACTGACAGAGCTTTGGAAAAGTTTAAACGGAACCAGGCGCAAGTATTCCTGCAGACATTCATATAATTTTTATTGGGTAACCAGATCTTATTGTCTGCGGGACAACTTGTGCCTGTCGTCCATAATGGATTAATCCCAAGTTTAAACGGAACCTGGCGCAAGTGTTCCCGCAGACATTCAAATATTTTTTATTGAATAGCCAGATCTTATTGTCTGCGGGACAACTTGTGCCTGTCGTCTATAATGGATTAATCCCAAGTTTTAACGGAACCTGGCGCAAGTGTTCTCGCAGACATTCAAATATTTTTTATTGAATAACCAGATTGTATTGTCTGCGGGACAACTTGTGCCTATCATCTACAACGGACTGATCCTATTTTAAAAAGCCTCCGATATGCCCGGCACAAGAAGCCCACACGCAACTCCACGCCTCATTCCTGCACCAGCCGCGATTCAAACTTTTCCAAAGCTTGAAATTGCTGATCAATCCCAGAGCCACTGACCGGGCTTTGGAAAAGTTTAAGCGGAACTGGCGCAAGTGTTCCCGCAGACATTCATATAATTTTTATTGGGTAACCAGATTGTATTGTCTGCGGGACAACTTGTGCCTGTCTTGAACCGGAAAAAACGTTTAAATGATGAGGTTTTCACCATTTACGTACAATAGGAAGTTTGTAATCTTGTGCGTAAGTGCGTGGAAGTTTTTTGTCGCAAAAAATAAACTATTAAACTGAACTCTTATGGGCCTGAAGACTATTCCGGTATTACTTCTCTTTTGTTTTATTGCTACTATTTTGTCTGCGCAGAATAAAACCTACCAGATTAAGGCGGATAGCGTGCGTATTTTCAGTAACTGCGATACGGCAGAGCTGATACTGCAAAACCGCACCCGGAATGTATTAAACGGGGTATTAACCAATAAAGGAAATGGTGTTACAGAGTTCAGAAAGTTAATTGAAAAGTTGAACGACAGCACTTGTCTAATAGGTGGGGATAGTATAAAAATCTGTTGCCCCGGCACTTCAGGTAGTATGGCCTGGCTGTTACAGGGCAATACAGTGGGCGACCTGAAAAAATTGGGTACAATTGATAATGTTGATCTGCCTTTTATAACAAATAATGCAGAGCGGCTGCGTATTGGAAGTAATGGCAACGTGGGTATCGGCACGGCTTCGCCTTTGTCGGCACTGCATATCAAAGGAGCAGGTACAACCAGTGCCACTGCTTCTCTCCTGGTAGACAATCAGCAAAATGAAAGAATGCTGTCTGTATCAGACGATCATACCATCGACTTCAGGCCCAATAAATATAATCCGAATGCATTTTTAAGAAGCAGGACAATTGATCCGGATGGAAGATTCGCTTTTGATATTACGGATGGGAACCTCGGCACCAATCAACTCTTTAGTATTTATTTTGGCAGGGTAGGTTTTGGATACAACAGTGGCTCCCCCGATCATGCTACTTATTCAGCGTTAAGGATTGCAGACGGCAGAACATATATTGATAACCTTACTGTAAATCCATCTGAAAATGTATATGGATCATTTGGTGTAAGGGGGCTTGATATAACAAGAAACAGTATTGCCACCAATATACCCAGTTCATCAGGCAGTGACGCAATACGAGAGGACTTATCTATCACCGGGAATAACCTTTTTCTCAATAGTGGAAATAGCTCTGTTACAGCAATTCATATAAATGAGCAGGGTGTTGTTTCTTTTGGTGGGGCGGCAGGAGGATTCCAATTCGATCGGGATGGTGCTGGCAGGATATATAATGGGGGAACGATCATCTACCAATCGAATAGCACTGGCCTGCAACACCTGTTTCATAATCAGATGGGTGCAGCTTTCTCAGGAGATCTTGTTACTATTGATCCAGGCAGCGCCTATACGCTTGGTGTAAATCAGTTAGCCCTGAATGTATACGGAATGCTGGGAAACAAGGGGTTAAGCGTAAACATGTTGGGCAATACAGGATTGGGCACCAGTACTCCTACCGCAAGGCTTCATACATTGGGTACCGTCCGGTTCGAGAACCTTTCTGCCGGCAGCGGTGATCAGTTGGTGATTGATGCAGATGGTTATATTACCCGGGGTGGAGGTACACCTTCCGATTTTAATCTCAAAGAAAATATCAGCCCTTCTCAGCTTAATTCCAATAAGTTACTGGGCCTAACCATCAAAGACTTTAATTACAAATCAGATAAAAACAAAACCCGTTACACCGGCCTTATTGCGCAGGAATTAAAGTTGGTTATCCCTGAACTGGTATTGGGCAAAGAAGGCAGCTATAGCATTGACTACATAAAGATGGTGCCTTACCTGTTAAAAGCCATACAGGATCAGCAGGCAACAATACTGGCACAGCAAAAAGAAATTGCGCAACTGAAATTGCAATCAGTTGGCGCCGAAAATACGGCCACACCCGGTGCGCTGGCAAGCATACAGCAACAATTAAAACAGCAACAGGAAGAAATAAGATTATTAAACGAACAGGTAAAGAACAAGTAACAAAAGTGACAAAGTGATATTTATAACTGCATGGAGCATATAAACCAACTTATGCAAAAGATATTTTCTATCAGCAGTCTGGTTCTAACAATAATGCTTTACGGGCAACTGGCTATTGCGCAGATGGCCGGCACCCTTATCATTGAGCAGGATTCAGTTGCAATGATAAAACAACTGGTAAAACAACAGCTTATACTGCAATTGCTGCAAAATGCATCTTACAAAAAAATAGAGCAGCAAAAATTAACCACTTTACTAAAAGATTCCGCTGCTGTTGATACGCTCAGCAAACTGGTATTGCAGCAGATGCAGCAAATTAAAAACACGGGTATCAAGACAGGTAAAAATATTATTGCAGGTGCGGGTAGCACAACCAAACAATTATTGCAGCAGCAGTTTATTAAAGTTTTACAAACACAACAGGTAAAAAGTATTTTCAGCCAGCTTACTGGTATACGGAAACAACCTGCGCTTGCATGGAAAGGGGGTAGCGTAAGTATAACCGGCCAAACGGCGCCTTCATTATTAAATTCGGGAACAGTGTTTATTAACAGCAGTACAGTGAGCAACAGCTGGACTGTATTTGGTATACCGGTGGGCCTGCAATTTACAAGACAGGATTTTACCGGCCCTGAATATTGTTCGCGTAATCTCTTTTCTTTCCAGTTCGACCGGGAAGCATACCTCAATTCACTGCGCGATAAAATAAAACTTAAAATTAAAACCAGTGATCTGCTGCCGGATTATAATGATGCACTGCTGAAAATAAAAGAAGCTGCAGTGGGCAGGCTACGCACATCGCTTGATTCCATCAGCGGTTCTTATAAAGGCGTATTAGGAAAACAAATAGAAGAACTGGGCGATCCTCAAAACCTGCTAACAGGAGATATCGGGACCTTGCAGGATAAACTACTCTCAGCTGATTTCCTGCAAAGCATTGAAAGTAAAAAGAACCAACTCGCTCAGTTACAGCAGCAGTTGAATACAGGTGGCAAAATAAACATGGCGCAATACGATTCCCTGCTTCAGTCTGTACAATCGGTGGCCGGCGTTCATGCAATCATTGACAAAATCAAATCTTTTAAAGAGGAGGCGCAGAAAACTGGTTTACTGGAAAAGTTGCAGCAGGCAGAACAATTTAAAACCAATAATATGCAACAATGGTTGCAGGAGCCCGATAAATTAAAAACGCTGGCAAAAGACCAGCTTGATTTAAACGGTTTGCAGAAACTGTTTTTAAATATGAACCGGCTGCAGATAGGCATGAACAATATAAACCTTAGCCCGCTGACATTGTACCAGTATACCAATAATGGCGTTAATGCAGAATTTTTAAACAATAAGACCTACTTGTTTATAATGGCGGGTAAGCAAAAAGAGTTCAGCAGCCTGTATGATAACCACTTTACAGGATCATCGCTGTTTTCAACAGATAATACGGCGATGGGTGTGCGTGTTGGGCGGGGCGACCTGCAAAACAGCCATGCTCATTTTTCATTGTTTAGCTATACGCAGAATAAAAGCAGCTATAATAACAACCTTATCAGCGTAGTGTCCGGTAAAACAGTAGTATTCACCTTCAGCAACCGGTTAAAAGTGAATGAAGCTAATTATTTTGACCTGGAAATTTCTAAATCAACCCATAAATACGATAACCAGAAAAACATCTATGATACCCTGATGCAGGGTAGCAGCTTATCAAAACAATTAATGGGTGGGGATGATCTTATGCAGCAGTTGGCCTTTACCCTGCAATGGAATGGTGAGGTAAGAGACAGGGAACTTACATATGATATTCATGGAACCCGCATTGGCAAGGGATATAACAACCCCGGTAGCCTTTTTTTATCAAGAGGCATGACGGAGCTGGGCGGCAGTGTTAAAAAAAGCTTCCTGGAAAGCAAATTGCAATTATCGGCAAGAGGTAATTACCGTGAGTATTCCTATAGCACCAATAACTCAAAATACCGCAATTATAATTTCTCTTTCCAGAGCAAATGGAAGCTAAAGAAAGGACAATACATCTCACTCCGGTACCAGCCCTACCAGTCGCTGAAATGTGAGGATGATAAAAATATGTCAATCGGGGGCAGTAACCGTTTATCGCTGGATATGAATATACGCAGGCGTTTTGGCAAAATCAATTACCAGCACCTCATCAGCCTGGCGGCATTAAAAAACGATTACAATTTCGATACCGTGCCGGTGAACAATCATTCCGTACTCATCAGTTCAATGCAAACCATCACCATCAATAAGAAATCTTATTATCTCAATACACAATATAATAGAGCCAGTACCGCTTCCGCGCTGGCTTTATTCAATACGCAGTTTACCTGCGATGCGGGTATTGTATACAATATTGGTAAGACCATTATGGGCTCTACTGGGGTAAACTACAACAGTACAAAAGACTGGTTTCAGCAGACAGGCATTAAGCAGGGCTTTAGCGGTCAGCTGGGAGAAAAGTTTACGGTGAGTTTTTATGCAGATATTTTAAAAAACATTAAAGAATACAGGCCCAATAATATGGGTAATATAAGATTAGACTGGAGCCTGCAATATTTACTGAAATAGGTGTTGCCAAAAATAAAATCTACAGCTACAAAAATATTTGAGGATGAAGATAAAAGACATATTTAAAAAAGGACTGCCTGTGCTAATGATAGTTGTTGCCTGGCTTGCGCCTGCGGACGTATTACGGGCGCAGGTTAGTTTCCGGTTTATACCGGCATTAAACGGGCAAACAGTAAACGGATTGTTTGCGGCACAATTGCAAAACACCGGTCTTTCCACTTATGATGGTAAAATAAAGATCACCGTGCGCGACGCAGGCAATAAAATTGTACTGGTGGCACTTACACCAACCATAATGCTAAAACCGGGTGGTACTGCTATATCTGCAACAATGCCTCAGAGCCGCATACAGTTTGGCAATAATGCTGCCGCCAGTATAATAACCCAGACAGGCCGCTTCCCCGAAGGAGAATATGAATATTGTTTTGAATTTACGGGCGCGGAAAAAGCCAACGCCGCGGAACAGGTTTTTGAAAATTGTTTTAACTATTTAATACAACCGCTGATACCATTGAGTTTAATTTACCCGGGAGATGGAGATGAAATATGCAACCCGCAGCCGGAATTGAGCTGGCAACCCGCGATGCCCCTTAATAGCAACCTGCGCTACCGGGTAATGCTTACTGAAAAAATAGACCGGCAACAGGATGCTGATGCATTAATAAATAGTGTGCCGGTGTTTCAGCAGGATAATATCGCGGGGTTTATGCTGTTGTATCCACCGCAGGTGCCAGCCCTGCAAAAAGATAAAAAATATGTATGGCAGGTAATCGCCTACCTGGGCAATGTTAAAGTAACGCAATCAGAAATATGGGAGTTTAGCACCAAATGCGATGATAAGCAACCAGATTCCTCAAAGGAAAGTTACCGGCAGCTAAGCAGTTCATTAAATGGCAATTATTATGTAACCGGTAATACCCTCCGGTTTACCATCACCAATCCCTACAATAAAGAAAAGATGGATTACAGCATAACAGATCTGGCTGACCCGGCAAAAAAGATCAGAAACCTGCCGGAAGTAAATGTTCAGACAGGGTTAAATAAAATAGACATTCCGCTGGAGGATGTGAAAGGAATTGAAACAGACAAAATGTATTTGCTCAAAATCAGGAATATCGGCGGTCAGCCAGCCTACCTGAGATTTATATACAAAGGAGATGTACAATGATATAAATAAACGGGCATACCAATGGATGACGATGCTGATAATAACCGGCATGTTATTCTCCTGTATCAATAAAAAAGCAAAACTGGCAAAACTGATGATGGATCCTGAATACGGATTAATTCAAACCAAAAGATGGAATAATAAAACGGTTGTTATGGAGCTATTGCCTCATAACAGAAAAGAGCAGCCAGATGAAAATGCAGATAATCGTTTTTACAAAGTAAAACTGACGCTGATAAGCAATGAGCAATTGAAAGGTAATGCGATGATGCAATACATGAATTTTGAAATCAAAAATAGTTTTTATGCAGTACAGGGCAATGACACGCTGCCCTGTGTGATTTGCGAAAGAATACCTGGCATCAGCGGTAAAGAATTTTTGTATATGGCCTGTTTTGCCAAAGAAGTTCCAAAAATGAGCTGCGATAATAGCCTGCATGTATGCATTGCCGATACCATTGCCGGATTTGGTACAATGGCATTTGAGATAAAAACTGAAGCACTAAGAAAACTGGAAGTAATAAAATAGTAAAGATGAAAAGACTGATGCGTATAAAAAGGCCTTTGGCTGCCTTCATGCTGCTGATTTTTACCTGCAATATGTTACTGCCCTCTGTTGCTTTTGCATTAACCAGCGGTCCGGTGCAACCGGAAATGAAAGGTTTTGAACCCGCCGGAACAGCCAACCTGGTAGATGCATTCAGCGGAGATTTTACCTATAACATACCACTGATGGATGTGGGCGGTTATCCTGTAAACATTGCCTACCATAGTGGAAGCGGTATGGATGATGAAGCAGGCTGGGTAGGATTTGGATGGAGCCTGAATCCCGGTGTAATAGACCGGCAGATGCGCGGTTTGCCCGATGATTTTAATGGTGCTGATGCTGATGGAGACCGGATTACAAAAGAGTTTAACCAGCGAAGTGATATTACCGGCGGGGTGGACTTTTCATTCAGCCCGGAAGTTTTTGGTTTTGACATTGGTAAAGTGGCGAGTGTGGGTGTTGGCGCGGGTATTTTTTATAATAACAAAAGGGGCCTGGGCATACAGTTTGGGTTAAATGCCAATGCGCCTTTGTTATCGAACAACAAAAACAATGCAGGTACCAACACGGCCGGTTTGTCAGCAATGGCCAGCCTTAATTTTAATTCCCAGAATGGTGCTTCGTTCAATCCCTCCATTAATTATTCGGTAGCAGCAAAGGAAAGAAATGATTGGGAGAAAAATACAAGCAGTCTTGGGCTTGGGGCTTCAATCAGTTCAAGGGCTGGCTTGCAATATGTTTCATTGGGCGCTTCTTTTAATACAACCAGGCAGGAATACATTACCGGCAGGAAATTTTCGACTACTTTAAATGCTTCGTACACATCTTATGCGTCGCAGACTTTTCTGCCTGAAACACAAGCGGACTATTTTAATCAGTCTTATGCGGTAGCACCGCAGTTTGGACCGGAAGCCTGGGGGTTTTTTGCTGGCCTGCAATTAACGGGTCATTATTCAATACAAAAAGTGGCCAATCCTTTTGCAAGTTATCCTGCCTATGGTTTTATGCATGGTAACGAAGGTAAAAATGATAATAAAGCTTTAATGGATTTTAACCGGGAAAAAGATGTTCCTTATTTTGACGGAGTTCCCAATCTTCCGGTGCCGGTAGCCACCCCGGATTTATTTACGGCCAATGCACAGGATGGGTCGGGCCAGTACCGGGCTTACTTGGGAGGAACAGGTATTTTTTCTGATCACGATGCCACCAATACCAGTGTCAGTGCTTCGCTGGGCCTTGAAGTAGGCGCCGGAGCCGGTTTTAAATTAGGTGGCGATGTACAGGCCAGCCTGAGCAAAACAACTACCACCAAATGGAAATCAGGCGATAAGTTTTTGTATGAAGACAATAACAGCTATGATCAGTATGGCAATTTTACCGGCGCGGGCGATGGTCCGGATGCCAGCTACGAACCTGTATATTTTAAAAGAGTGGGTGAATCTATTCCTGTCAATGGCAGTATTTACGATAAAATAAAAGGAAATATTCCTGTTAGAATAAAAACAAAGGGAGAAAAGTCGGGTCCCACCGCGCTAAACATTTTTACCGCCAACGACAATACAGAAACACCCATTACAAATAAGATTACGAGAGATAACCGCGAAGTCAGAAATAATGCATTCAGTTATTTAACCAATGAACAGGTTAAAGTAGCAGGCCTTGACAGGCAGGTAACAGATTATTATTTAGCTGCAGGTGGGTTTAAACCATTTCTTAATAAATGCGCCACCAATACAGCTGAAGTATTGCAACCATATAAAAAAGATCATCATATCGGCGAAATAACCATTACAGATGAAGGAGGTGCCAGGAAAATATACGGCATACCAGCTTACAATACCTACCAGGAAGATGTGAGTTTTAGTATCGGCCAGAATACCAACCCGGAAGATATAAGTAAGGGACTGGTAAACTACACAAATGCAGATGCTTCTGTTAATAATAAAAATGGACTTGATCATTATTACAGCAAGGAAATCATTCCGGGATATGCACATTCTTTTTTATTAACGGGCATCTTATCGCCCGACTATGTGGACCTGCACGGCGATGGTATTACGGATGATGATTTGGGAACCGCAGTAAAATTTAATTACTGGCGCAAGACGGATAAATTTCAATGGCGCACCCCTTATGCTGCCGGTAAGGCCAATTACAATGAAGGGTTAAAGAGCGATAAGATGGATGATCGCGGCAATTATTCTTATGGAAGAAAAGAATTGTGGTATATGCATTCTATTGAATCAAAAACAATGGTGGCTGTTTTTGAAACCGGCGACCGGGAAGATGCACTTGGTGCCGATGAAATGGGCAATAAAGATGATGCCAGTACCGAAAACCGCCAGCAATACCTTAAAACAATTAAGCTCTATTCAAAGGCGGACTGGTATAAAGACCCCGTAAATGCGCAACCCGTAAAAACGGTTCATTTTGTATATGATTATTCTTTGTTTGCAGATCCCAATGATATTACCAGGGGTGTACCCAATAATAGTGGCACGCCAGTAACTGGCAATGAAGATGTTATCAGCAACCAGGGTGGTAAACTTACTTTAAAGAAAATATATTTTACTTACCAGAACAATACAAAAGGTGTTTTGCAGCCTTACGAATTTCAATACGACTTCAATAAAAGTTACGAATGGAAACAATATGACCGCTGGGGCAACTATAAAAATGTAAATGACGGAAATCCAGCCGGTGTAACCAATGATTATTATGTATACAGCACCCAGGATAAAACAAAGGCAGATGCCAATGCCGCGCTATGGCAGTTAACGCAGGTAGCCACGCCGGCCGGCGGCATTATTAAAGTGCAGTATGAATCTGATGATTACAGCTATGTGCAAAACAAAAAAGCCATGCAGATGTACCCGATGGAAGGAGTGGGTGCTGCTGTGAATGACAACAGCGGTTACTACAGAGGTAATAAGATATATGTAAAACTGCCACAGGCAGTTGCGTCTGATGCGGAGTTAAGAGCAAAATATTTTGACGGTGGAACCAGTGACGACAGTAAAAATTTGTTTTTCAAAGCGTATGTAAAGCTTACAAGCGGTAAAGACCTGTACGATTATGTATCAGGCTACGCAGAAATAGACAATATCAGCACCGATGTAAAATTAGCTGCCGGGCAAAATGATGTGGCAGAAATTAAGGTAAAGACGGTAAAAGGAGAAGGAGTTTCTACTACCTATCATCCCATAGCTAAAGCAGCCTGGCAATTTATGCGTTTAAATACACCTGCGCTTGTATATCCCGGGTATAATGTGCGGGAGGATATTGGGCCCGTGCAGTTTGTAAAAGCCCTGGTAGGGGCAATATCCTCCATTTCAGAATTGCTGGCGCCTTTTGACACCCGTGCGGAAATTAAGCAGTTGTCTCCATCAATAGACTTAAGTAAATCCTGGGTTAGGCTGAACACTTCAACCAATGACACCAAAAAAATAAATGGCGCTGATTATTATGCAAAATTGGGCGGCGGTGCAAGGGTTAAAGAAGTGTCTATGAGTGATGAGTGGAATGCCATGTCGCAATCGGGCGCAGAAACCGCCAGCTACGGAATGGTATATGATTATACTACCAACATGACATTGAGCGATGGGGAAAAAATAACCGCCTCCAGCGGCGTAGTAGGTTATGAACCCATGATTGGCAATGATGAAAATCCTTTTCACCAGCCCACTGGTTACCAGCAAAAAGTAAAATTGGGGCCGGATAATGTTTTTTTTATTGATAACCCTCTTTGCGAGTCTTATTTCCCGGCTGCCAGTGTAGGCTATAGTAAAGTAACGGTTCGTAACAAGGGCGCAGACGGGCAAACCGGCGGAACGGGTTATACAGTGAGTGAATTTTTTACAGAAAAAGACTATCCTACAATAGTAAACCATACACCCATTGATGCCCAGCGTTTTGGCGGTGCCAGTATTTTGCAAATGCTTAAAATCAAAAAGAACAACAGCCGTGTAGTGTCGCAGGGGTATACCATAGAATTGAATGATATGCAGGGCAAGCCAAAATCAGAGAAAGTAATTGATAAAGGCGGCAATGAATTATCCAGCGTCTATTATTATTACAAAACAGTTAATGAAGATGCTCCTGAAAAACAACTGAATAACGAAGCCCTGGTATTACGGAGGGATGGCACGGTTAGTAATTCAATCATTGGCCGTGATGTGGAAATGTACAGCGACATGCGCAACCAGACAAGCTTTACAGCGGGTGTAAATGTATTGCTGAACCTGGATGCTATTTACCTGTTGTTTGCCATAGTGCCGGTACCGGTTGTTTTGCCTTTGCCCAATGCGGAGTATACGGGTTTTAGATCTGCTTCTACCATAAAGGTTATTCAGCAGTACGGTATCCTCAATAAAGTAATTAAAAGACAAAACGGTTCACAGATTACAACAGAAAATCTTGCATGGGATGCCAACACCGGTGAGGTATTGCTTACCCGTACGCAAAATGAATTTGATGATCCGGTGTACAGCCTTAGTTATCCCTCTCACTGGAGCTACGATGAGGGAATGGGGCCTGCCTATAAAAACCTGGGATTGATGATCAGCAATTTTTCCGTGACCGGCGGCTTGATAGCTGCTTCAGCGGCTACGCAGTTGCTGGTGTCGGGAGACGAATTGCTGATAAAAAATAATTCAGGTGTTTACCAAAAATATTGGGTCAATAAAGCCGGTTTGGTTGCTCCCACCCAACTGGTATTGATTGATGAGAACGGCAACCCGGTTACATCGCTTTACCAGGTCAATGCCCTGGTGGTGCGTTCCGGGCGCCGCAATATGCATAGCATGGCGGTTGGATCATTGGTGTCATTGGTAAACCCGCTTAAAAACGGTAAGCTGGATATTGGTGTGTTTATAAAAATACTGGACGCCAATGGAAGTGTTTACAATGATGAATGGGCGATTTCGGTTGCCCAATCCTGTGAGCCTGATGTACTAAACCCCATTATTACAACTGAAGATGTAACTATTTGTGCAGGGGACCAGGACGGTTCTTATTCAAAATGCGGAACCTTTATGTACGACCAATTGGCTTATAATGGGCCTTCCAGCAGCAGGCATGTACTGAGCCCGGGAAATCCATTCTGGTGGAGATATCCAAACGGGGGATGTCATGAAGATCCTCTGCCTGCAGGAAATACAAGAATGTTTATACAGGATACGCTGAATAACAATAGTAGAATTGCTGCTTCCAGTCAATCCACCTTATCTGTACCTTCTGGCCCACCCACAGATCAGGGTCCTTTAATAAGATGTGGTATATGGGCTTGCGGCGTCAATGTAGTCGGAACAATTGGCTATTCCTTTCCCCTTACCATAAGCCAAACTTCGGGGAAGCCTTACTATCTTGGAATTGCCTGTGATAACACGGCCAAACTCTATATTGATAATGTGTTACAGGTAAATCTAAATTCAAACAATAATTTTTGGATTTGGCATATTTTCCCGTTGCCTGCTTCCCTGTTAACAGTTGGTTCGCACACTATCAGAATAGAAGGTCTTAATACTGGTTCTCTTGCCTCATTTGGTTGCGAGATTTATAACAATACTGAAACGGAAATTGCCAACGCTGCATCATACAGTGATTTAAACGTGCTGTTTACCACCAGGGATAAAATTGGCACTACCACACAGTTGATAACCGGTATATCTTGTCCCATGCCAGATGATTATCACCTGGATAATACCGTAAACCCTCCTGTATGCAGGAAGAATGCTGCAGCCCCGCTTCCCATCAATCCATATACTACAGGTCTCCGTGGCAACTGGCGCCTGCAAAAATCATTTGCGTACCATACAGACCGGGAGGCAAAGCTTCCCTATATAAAATCGGGCGATCCGGATGTGATAGAAAAAACGGATATACGCAAATCCGGCGCCTATATTGCGTTTAGTCCATTTTGGAAATATGAAACCGGTAAGTGGTTGTCGCAGGAGCAGCAGTCTGTTAATGATGCCAATTGGGTAAAAGCCAATGAAATGACTGTAGTTAACCAAAAAGGCCAGGAGATTGAAAACGTAGACGCACTTAACCGTTATAGCGCTGCCCAGTTTGGTTACCTGCAATCGATGGTGACTGCTGTGGCTTCCAATGCCAGGTATACGGATATAGGGTATGATGGATTTGAAGATTACGATTTTGATGTTGATAATTGCAATAACCCCGATACCTGTAATCTCAACGGCCATTTCAGCGTTCGCAGGCTAAGCCGTAAATATCCCTCCGCTATTATTCCGGATGCAACCTATGCGCATACAGGCAGAAACGCTTTAAAGGTAACTGGTGCAGTGGATGCTGTGATAACAAAACAGCTCACACCCGCAGCAGCCGGAACACTTTATACATTTACGGGTGCGGCAATGTATCTCACTGATAAGGGCATGTTAAATGGATTCAGGCCACAGCCGGGCAAAACCTATTTGCTGAGCGCCTGGATAAAAGATGACGGAACCGGCAATAGCAGTATCAGCGCAGATATCAGTACAAATGTGCAATTATCAGCCGGCGAGAGCACAAAGGCAGCAATAGACATAGTCTCGGGCGGCTATAGCTTCTCTACTGTAAAAGCCGGACCCCGGGTAGAAGGATGGAGAAAAGTAGAAGTAGTGTTCCTGGTACCGGCCAACGCTACAGATATCAGAATTAAATTCAGACCGGGATCTTCGGCAGCTTATTTTGATGATATCAGGATTCATCCGTTTGATGCGCAAATGAAAACATACGCATATGACAATAAAAGCATGCGCCTCTGGGCGGAGATGGACGAAAACAATTTTGCCACTTTTTATGAATATGATGATGAAGGTATTTTGATACGCGTAAAAAAAGAAACCGAACGTGGTATTATGACAATTAAAGAAACAAGATCCGTGTACCGGTTTAAAAAATAAAACAATAGTGCAGTACATGCAAACAAGAATAGTTGCAATTTTTTTTATGCTGGTTGCTGTAACGCCTGCGCACGCCCAGGACGATGTGCTGGCTGCCATACAGAAAATATACAATGCCTATAACAGCAGTCATGCCATCCATTTTGCCGGCAACATGAAAATGTACGACAAAAATGATCCTACAAAGATTATCGAAAGAATGAAGAGCAATTATATAGTAAAAGATAAAAATTTCAGTTGCAATATTGGTCCGGTGGAAATGTTACTGAATGACAGGTACTATGTTTCTGTTGACAACAGCGATAAATTAATAATGATAGGGCATAAGAAAGATTTGTCTGCCACCGCAAAGGCACCCGTGTTAAACATAAGCCAGTTTAGAAAAATGATAACAGGCAAAAAAATGGAGGCGGTTGTAAGTAACAAAGCGGGTACAGCTGTTTTACAGCTTACAGATATCAACGGCGTCAGCGGGTTTACCCTGTACAATATTGAATTCAACGCTGCCAGCGGATATATGAAAAAAGTGATACTTGAAACAGGAAGTAGTATCGGCACCGGCAAAACAATAGTACTTGAAATAAATTATTCCGAGCCTGCAGCCGTAAAAGATGGCAAAGATGCTTTTTCGGAAAAATATTTTTTTTCCATTGTCAATAACAAGATACAGGTAACGGCCAGTTATAAAAACTATCAGGTAATCAATCAGCTATAACCCATTGTAATATGCAAAAAGGTTGTCTACAATATAATGGTAAAGCGTTTAGAATCATATTGCTGACGGTTTTACTGCTTTCAGGAAGTATGGCAATGCGTGCGCAAACGGAAAAGTATATCCAGTCGCTTACCGGAAATATTAAAGCCGGCGATAGCTGCGTGGTAACAGACGATAAATTCAATGATGCAGTGAAATGGGCCACCATAGAAAAGCACTGGTCTGTAAACAACCTGGTAACTTTTGAGCTCCGGTATGATACCATAGCCAATTATTTCACTAAAAAATTCAGCTGTAAACTACAGGCAGATATTGAATATGAAAAAGCAGATCGTACAAAGCAGCAGTTAAAAAATATTTCACTTGAGGTGAATTTTGATACAGCACGTGGCAGCACCCACCAGGGAATTGCGTATTATAAATTTAAAGATGCACATAATGTAAAGATTACTGTTAAGAGCATCACCAGCGGCCAATGGGGCAAAAAAATACCTCCCATCTTCAGGATTAAAAATGAAATTTTTATAGAAAGGGCGTATGTATTAAATACTTCAGTAGCCGCCAGCTCGGTGAGCGCGCTTGGTAATACCAGTGAGCCAAAGGTATCGGCAGCAGGCCTAAGGTCATTGAGTGCAGCCGGTATGCGAAGCGCGGCAGATATCAGCGGACAACAAGAGGTAGTTAGCTGGGACCCGCAGGACCCTGCCCTTCAGGGTTACAGCCAATATGATTTTGAATGGACCTTTTATGATGATTACAGTACAGTGGTGGCTGGCATCAATAATGGAAGTTTTGTGCTTAGCAATACTTCACTGGAAGGCTTGTTTAAGAATAACTGCAGCCGGGTTACCATTGGCCTTTCCAGCTACCAGTTAAATTTAATTTACAGTAAGGGATTGGTGTTTCACCGGGTAAGGGGGGTAAGCTACAATGAAGCAACAGGTGTGCGGCAAACAGGCTTGTGGAGCTATGCAGGCAGCTATACGGGTGGCTGGGGAGTGATTGCAGTGACCGGTCATGAAGAATACATAAACTGGCAGTACAATCATTCTTTTGCAGAAGAAGGAAAGCGCAAGGAAGTAGTCAGTTATTTTGATGGGAGCCTGCGTAACCGCCAGTCAGTAACCCTTAATAATGATATTACCGGCAGCAGGACCATTGTACAGGAAAATGTATACGATGCCCTTGGCCGCGCCACTGTAAATATTTTGCCGGCGCCCACCGAAGAAACGGATATTCATTATTTCCATGACTTTAATACCAGTGCTGTTACCGGTCGGCCTTATAATTTCAGAGATATAGAAGAAGCAGGTGTGTGCGCCAAACTACCGGCAGCCATGAGCACCAGCACAGGGGCTTCGCAATATTATTCTGCCAATAATCCTAAAAAAGACGATAATACCAACCAGTATTATTTTACCAAATATATCCCGGATGCCCAGGGCTATCCTTTTGCGGTAACTCATTTTACACCCGATAACACCGGCCGTATCCGCGCCCAGGGTGGGGTAGGAAATGTATTTCAACCAGGCAAACCGGAGGCTGATGATCACACCACCCAGTATTTTTATGGTAAACCACAGCAGGATGAACTGGACAGGCTGTTTGGCAATGAAGCGGGCAATGCATCGCATTACCTGAAAAATATGGTGATAGACGCTAACGGGCAAACCAGCGTTTCTTATGTAAATGCATCCGGCAAAACGGTGGCTACGGCGCTGGCCGGCAAAAGCCCCGCTAACCTGCAAACACTTCCTTCTTACCAGTTAAAAAGCGCGCCGTTTATTACCACGCTCACAAACAGGGACAATATAGTACGCGATGCAGCAAACCTAACGCTTACATACAGTGGTACCTTTTTAGCAGCCGCCACCGGTACATTTAATTTGCAGTACGAATTTACACCCTTAAGCCTGCAGGTATTATATGGGGTACAAAACGATAAAATCTGCGCAGATTGCTATTATGATCTCCAGATTAAGGTAACAGACAATTGCGGCAACCCGGTTGGCCAGCCTGTAACGCAGGAAGCCGTATTTACAGAAAAAACAACCTGCGACCCCGCGCCTACCAAACAGCAGGGACAACTACCGGTAACCATACAAAAACCTGGTGAATACAATATCACCTACCAGTTAACACTGAGCCGTAAGGCCATTGATTTTTATGCAGACCAGTACCTGGTGCAAAATCTTTCATTAAAAAAAGAAATCGATTTTCAGCGCGATTATATCCACAAGGTAGATATCAGCGGCTGTTATAATAATTGTGCCACCTGCCTGGCAGACCTGGGCAGCGAACAGGATTTTGTAACAAAGATGAGCGGTGTATTGCAACAGCAGAACAATATTACGCCCAATGAAGATGATATTGCCTGGATGAAAAGTTCATACAAGGATTTGCTGGCGGAGTGTACACTGCTGCAGGAAGGCTGCGGCAAAACAGAACCGCCCTGTGAAGAACAAACGCAGCAGTTGAGAGATGATGTTAGTCCGGGTGGCCAATATATGCTCTATGATGCTGCCACCAATAAATTTACCGAAAGGGATATTAATGTATTCCTGAAAAATAATGCTGCTTTAATCCAAACAGTAACTGTTAACGGAGTATCAAGAATTTTTAAGGACTTAACGGAGGCCGAAGTAATCACCAACTGGCAGGATAGCTGGACAGATCTTTTATTGCCTTATCACCCGGAGAATGTGAACAATTGTTTTATCACAGATTGCAGCATAAATGCAGAGAGTGAATTGTATGATAAGAATTTTATCAATACAGAAGATGTGGACATGGCAAAAACAAATCATTACTGGTTTCTTGATGACTATGTATCTGTAGTAAATAATGATCCTTATTTTAAAGCGGGTGCTGAAGGCGCCTCCAAGAAAGCTGCTTTTATTAACAGCCTGGGCGGTTATAAAACCACAGGACTTGATATCATGTCATTTGTACGCTGGAAAGTATACTGTCAGCAACCGGCGCCTGGCGACTATCCTTTAAGTTTAACCGCTTGTCCGCGTACAGAAGCCTGCAACCGACAGCAGGACGAGTGGGCGGTGTTTAAGACACTCTATTATTCTGCCAAACAGGAGATAATGGATAAGAACACGGGTTGTAACAGCAACGCACTTTTTCCTGATCCAACTGCTGCGCTGCTACCGGTAATAAATAGTGGGGCACCCGTACCCGTTGGCTGCGCTGCTGTACAACAATTCAGTATCGCTAACAACAACGGCACGGTAATTATAAAATATGCCGGACCGCAGAAAACGGAGCAGGCTATTACTCTAAGATACTTTGCGGTTAACAGCAGCGGAACTGAAGTAACCAGTGCGGCAGGAACCGTGATTTTTGCTTCAGGTACAGCCGAAGATGATCAGAAGACCATCACCGGTACGGCTGGTCTTACTTATATACTGGACTATGCGCGTTGCGATTTGGCACATCCCTATTATTCCAAAAGCCGCCGCAATTATAATGGTGTATCTATGTCCGGCATCAGCGGCCAGATAACGCCTCCGAATAAAACCAAGGAACAGCTAAATGCAGACGCAGCCGCCAACATGATAAACGAGTGCAATGAAAGTTGCGAACAAAGTGCTGACGGCTGGATGAAGAAACTGGAAGGTTGTAATTTAGATATTACTTCAACGGAATATACCCAAATCCACGATGGGTTAATAGCTGTTTGCAAAGGCAGTTGCCAGGTAAACGTGGCAGACCATCCCTTTGGGGCAAGCAGTACGCCGACACCTACGGCCAATGGCGATAATAATTTTAAAGATGTTTTGTTAAGGGTGCTGGGCCAGGCGCGGTTTACTTCAGTATGCAATGATTTACTGCTGGATTATCCCCCGCCAATAGGGGTAACACCGCTGTATACAAATGAAATAGTACGAACCCTTTCATCCTGCGCTTATGATAAATTAAAAGCCTGGAAAACGGCGTATGAATCTACTACCGGCTACAGCAGTTTTACTGACTATGTGCAAAAAACAATCGATCCTTCTTTTAACCTCACAGATGCGGAGGCAAACAGTTTACTGAGCGCAACAGAGAATAATTGTGTAACACCCCAACCAATACAATTACCCGCATCACTGAGCTGCACGGCCGCACAACCAAAAACCTGTTTAACCTGCACAGAAATGCAGGACGAAAAAATAAATTTTGCAACAGCTTATCCTTATGTGACGGCAGATGGCCCGGATTATTATGAGCTACTGGCTAAATACATTAACCGTAAATACAATTTTAATCTTTCTTCTGTAGATGTATACCAGGCCCTGCAGGGCTGTGCAGCCGGTACTGGTGGCGGAACGGGAGTAACGAATACCATTAGCTGCGCTGCATTTACAGCAGCGTACAATCATTTTGAACAGTTAAAGCCTGATTATTTTACCAATCCCAATTACAATTACGGCAACCCCGACAGCCTTTATAAAATCCATCTTACGCTCTGGCTGAACACAGAATTGAACAGAAACCTTGGGTTTGATTATTACAATTCGCTGGCAACAAAATGTAATCTTTCATTTAACTATCCCGGAAACAGTGCTATCAGCCTGCCTTTTGGCTGTGATAGTTTAACCGGCATAGTAAAAAGTTTCAGGCAAACAAGGACAGGCAATAATACTGAGGGCGACTGCAGCGGTTCCTTTACCAGTTATATAAACAGCGTGCTGGGCGCCAGTTATACGGTTGAACAATACAACGACTGGAGCAGGAAAAAATGTGGCAGGATAATTACCGCCTGTTGCGATAGCTGTACAACCGACAATACCATTGCCAACTGCGCTCCGCAATTTATTACCTGCTGTGAGCCCTTTACTGAACTGGAAAGGTTTAAACAGGTGTATACCGATTCTGTAAACGCCCGCCTGCTGGCCTTGTATTTTTCGCTGTTGCATACGCAATGGTGTACACCGGTTAATTTACCCAATGTAGATTATAATCTTCCTTACGATTCAATAGTAAGTTATTTTGCCGCCTATAAATTGGCCAATGCCTACAATATAACGGTAAGACCCGATTCCTTAATCAGTTATACGGTAAGCAATACCGGCAGTTGTACGGCTACGGCCCTTAATTTTAAGGCAAATCCCGGCAATCACGATGATGTCATAATGTTTGCCGTATGTAATAAGCCGGCGCAGCCAACCCTGGCCCTCGATCCCAATAGTTGTATCAACCAGCAGATAAGTGTAGCCATTGGCAATGCCCACAGCGATTACCTGGATTATGTAGCATCCATCAAACGCGATTACCGCGATGCCTACTTTACCAAATGCCTGAGCATTACACCACAATTAAAACTGGAAGCGGTTTATAACCAGCCGTTGGAATACCATTACACCCTGTATTATTACGACCAGGCCGGTAACCTGGCCAAAACCATACCGCCTGCCGGTGTGCAGCCCGTAGACGAAGCAACAGATGGTGCCGCTAACATGGATCGCATAAAGAATTTCCGGTTAGCCGATAAGGATTACTGTTATGAATATGGGGACGCGCCAGCTATGAACGGCAATGCCAGCATTACCGTGGCAGATAATACGGCCATTCAGCAAAATACATTGCCGTTTACCGTAGAAGCTTTTGTAAACTTCAGTAACCTGGGTGGTACACAAACCATTCTTTCCAAACAATCAAATAATATTGCCGACAATAAAACAGACGGGTATAAAATCTATCTAGACAATGGCCGGCTGAAAGTAGACCTGGCTGCCCATGGTGCTGAATTGTGGACGCAGACGCTCAGCAAGCTTATGCAGTATACTTTCCCGTCTTATTATACGCCGCCCATACCGCCGGTAACGGTGCGTTCAAAAGTATACGTAAATGTGCCCCGTACTTTGTACCGTTCGCTCACTGCACAAATTACCAGCGATATCAGCGGTTTAATCAGCAGCGGACAGTGGGCTTATATAGCGGTTCAGCAAACGGGCGACTGGCGCAACCCTGTGCGAATATATATCAACGGTACACTTGTAAACACTGAACTGCTGGCCAACAATTATGATTATACCCCCGCCACTTCACCGGCGATAGATCCTGCCGAATTGGCTGCCGGTACAACCGAGTTCAGCTTTGCTTATACCGCTACTACAGTGCCGCTGACAGTCAACAATACGTCTGCTGCCAATCTTGTTGTAGGCAATAGCAGCAATGGCCTTAATGGAAGCATTAAACAGGTGCGCATTTACAACCGTGCACTACCGGCAGCCGAAATCCGCAATAATGCCTACAATACCTGCCTGGTGCCGCAAAGCGAAGGCAATCTGGTTATCTGGCTGCCTTTAAATAAAGAAGAAACCGCAGGTGTTAGCTTGGATCGTATTAACCAGTATACTACAGTGAATGTTGCTACAGCATTCAGCAATCTGTACCAGCCTGTATACCCAACACATAAACTGCCAACGCATTATTACTATAATTCATTGAACGCCGTTACCAAACAAACCAGTCCCGATGGCGGTACCAGCAATTTTTGGTACGATCTGCTGGGCAGGCTGGTGGTATCGCAAAATGCGGAACAGCTTGTATCCACCCGCGGGGAGTTAAATAACAGGTATAGCTACACGAAGTACGATGCACTGGGACGTATAACAGAGGTGGGAGAAAAAACCGGTGCGGCAACCATGACAACGGCCATTGCCAAAACTGATCCTACCAATCCGGGCAGTGCCATCAATAGCTGGCTGGCCAGTGGCACCAATATACAGGTTACCCAAACCATTTACGACCAGGCGGATATTTCCGTAGTGACCAATACCGCTATTACCGGCAACCAGAATATTTACAATACTTCGCGCAAAAGGGTAGTGGCTACAATTTACCGCAACAGTATTACCACAGCTACGGACTATAACAGCGCCACCCATTACCAGTATGACATCAATGGCAACGTAAAAAGGCTTTGGCAGGAACATAAGAAATCGTTTACCGGGCTGCCCGTTAACCTGCTGAAAGATCTGCAATACAATTACGATTTGGTAAGCGGTAAAGTAAACCATGTCATTTACCAGGAAGGTAAGGGCGACCAGTTTGTATATAAATACGAATACGATCCCGATAACCGGCTTATAAAGGCCTATAGCGGCCGCGACATGAATACCCTGCAGCTCGATGCGGGTTACAGGTACTACCTGCATGGGCCGCTGGGGCGGATGGAACTGGGTGCGCAGGATCGGATTGTGCAGGGCTGCGATTATGCCTATACGTTACAGGGCTGGCTGAAAGGGGTAAATGGTACACTGCTGGCGCAAAACGGCGTTCCTGGTCTGGATATGGGCAATGACGGCAGCAATGTTACCGCCGCAGGTTTGGGAGCTACCACTGCTGCCGATGCTACGGCATTTACGCTGGGTTACTACCAGGGCGATTATACACCCATTGGTGGCGGCACACTGGCCCCGGCGTTTGGCATACAATACCAGCATCCGGCCGTTACGGGTGGAGATATAAGTGGCAAAGCCTTATTCAACGGCAATATCAGCAATGCCAGTTATGCCATTGCTAAAATTGACAATGGTCTTACGCGCGGTTATAGTTATGGCTATGATCAACTGAACCGTTTAAAAGATATGCAGGCACATGATTTATCATCTATGACGGTTGCAGGCGGCGCCTGGAATAATAGCAATATATTGGCCGGAAATGATTATAAGGAGCACTATACCTATGATGCCAACGGCAATATCCTGGGTCTTTTTAGAAACGGAACCAGCACTGGTGGGCGAAACCTGGCGATGGATAATTTGACCTATAGTTATTATTACCGTACAATAAATAATATACAAAAGACTTATTCTCCGGATGCGGCTTTACCCGCAGATGCATGGACACTCAGCAACCAACTGGCGCATGTAAAAGATGATGTGCCAGTGGGTAATTATCCTTCAGCTGGTCATGATAATGAAAAAGATATAGACAACCAGCCGGATAATAATTATACCTATGATGGCATTGGCAACCTGGTAGCCGACCAGTCAGAAGGTATAGGGGCCATTCAGTGGACCGTGTATGGGAAGATCCGCAGCATAGACAAAACAGACGGAACAAAAATTGTATATGATTACGATGCAGCCGGCAACCGCATACAGAAACAGGTAACAGATGCTGCTGCTGTATCGCCCCGCAAGCAACATATTGCCTATTATATACGCGATGCACAAGGCAATACCATTGGCGTATACAGTTGGACGGGTCCATACAATTCACCCCCGACAGCCGCTGCAGATGGTGCCGGTGTTACAGGCGAAACCTGGGATGAACAGCACTTATACGGCAGCAGCCGCCTGGGTATTTGGAAGCCGGGAATACCTATGCCCACCACATTAAACACTACTACCGATGCCGTACAGATAGGCAGTAAATTGTACGAATTAACCAACCACCTGGGCAATGTATTGGCCACAATCACCGATAATAAAATTGCCATACCTTCACAAAGCAATAGTTCTTTGACTGATCATTACGAAGCCGATATAGTAAGCGCACAAGATTATTATGCGTTTGGGATGCAGATGCCTGGCCGGCAGTTTACCGGCGGCGTGGGCTACAGGTATGGGTTTAATGGGAAGGAGAATGACAATGAGGTAAAGGGGGACGGCAACCAGCAGGATTATGGGATGAGGATTTATGATGCGAGGCTGGGAAGGTGGTGTTCGACAGACGCGATAACTAAACCATGGTTAAGCCCATTTAATTTTGGTGCAAACAATCCTATAAATAATATAGACCCAGACGGAAAAGACGAAATTCATTTTCATTTCTACACGACTGTCACAAAAGGGCCTGACGGCATGGTAGTTGGTGGGCCAACTTATGCAAAAATTGAAATTATTAAGGCCAATGGGCCGGATAGATTTTTTCATCATAATCATGGTACTGAAATACAGCTGCCAACAAATTATTCAAAAGGTGGTATCTCTACCTTTGAAAAAACAATCGAATTTTATCCTTGGAATCCAGATAGTAGAAGTGGACTTACAACAACTTCTGTTCTTGGCTTGTTTAATCGTGATGATAGAGACTATGCAACTTTAATAAAATATGCTTCTGCTAATCCGGAGCTTAAAAATTATTTGCACAAACGGAGCAATGAAACTGAAGCCTATTATTCTGATAAAGAAAATTATAAAGGGTTACTTGAAGATATCCCGGCTTATAATGCTGTAGCGAAAATCAAGCATGGAGCTGATTTATCCGTAGCTATGTTGTCTATTGTCGAAGATGGGATACCATTGGGTTTTAAAAATGCAGAACAATTTGTTCAAGCTGGCAATGAATTAAAATTTGCGCTTGCGGAAAGCGGGATAGAGTTTAAAAATGTTGGTGTAAGAGGGAGTGCGGTTACGCGCGTATCTAGTAAAGGAGGGGGATTTAGATTTGAAAGGGCGAGGGGGCTGCCCAAAAGTGACATAGATGTATTCGTGGATCTTTTTGAAGACCTTCCTTTAAATGGGAGTAAAAAGATTCCTGGGTTTATTCATCCGGAAAAAATGGCAAAGCGATTTCCTGCATTGGAACAATGGTCCGCTAAATGGTCAGAAATTCTAAATAGGGATATATCCGTTGGAGCGTTTAAGCCAGGAACATTTAGGGATAACAATGTTATTAATTTTTAAAATATGGGGCCATTGTTTTTTAAATTAGATCGGGACTTTGATAGTGTCGCAAAAATTGTATTCAATGCACTGGATATAAAAGACGTTTTGCAAGGTGAAAGCTTAAATGCTCTTGGGGGTGTTTACTATAAGTCGTCGGTCTTTGGAATGAATATTAAAATAGAGGAGAATTCCTACGAGTATGAAGATTGTTTTAATTATACTTTGTTTGTAAAAAAGAACTTTGACGCTGCAATTAAAATAACTGATGAAATTGAAAGATCCATGCTTAATCTTATTGTAAACTTGTTGTCGATAAATTTAAATATAGAAATCGGAATGGAGAAGGATGGCGAACTTCTTATTATCCCGCCACCTTCAATAAATATATAATTTACCTTTCAAACTGGCTTGAGTATGCAATTTTAGATATCAGGAACCGCAAGTATTCCCCAGACATCACGTAGCATTTATTTGGTACCAGATCTTATTGTCTGCGGGACAACTTGGCTTATCGTGCCGGAGGCAGGGTCGGGTATGGGAAGCCGACACACAATTCTATGCCTTGTTCCTGCGTTAGTTCGGAGTTAATTTATTTTGCGTAAAATACTTCGGTTATTTGCTGTACTTACTTTATTAAAACATGTCATATATTAAAGTAAATAAAATATGCTATTGCCCACCAATCCTTTCCTGCCGTTTTATTGTCTTCATAGCGCAGCATCCTGGCGGCAGTAGCGACTTCGCAAATAACATTTATTCCTGGAGAATTGGAAATTATTCATACACCCTCAAAAAATAACCCAGCCCATTTTGACATTATTACAAAAAAAACAACAACAGATTTTCAAAAATTATTAAATCAAATCAAAACTATTCCTGCAAAAAAAAGAATAAAATGTCAGTATTTATCCACTTTTTGAATGGGGTAGATTTATCAACTCAAAATCATTATTATGAAAAAGAATATAGAAACGATGTTATTATTGAGATAGAAAATTTCTTTTATGAGGTGTATTTTTTTACCGAAGCAGCATTAAACTACGAAATGAGGAATGATGGTTTTTTTTCATTGCCCGGCATAATAATATTAGATGAAATTAGCAATGATAAAATATTTAACGCAGTTGATAAGTTGGTAGATCTGAAATATTTTGATGCTTTTAAAGGAAAAGATAGAAGTATTTTGAATTCGAGGTTTTTACATACATGGTATGAGAATAATTTATCTTCTTTTCCAGGTGGTAATATGCAGTCGTATATGCTTGGGTAAAAGTATTTTTTTAGAATCATTTACCGTGTGTCGTTGTGTTTCCGCAGTCGTCGTGTGGAATTTATTTGCTAGCCAGATCTTATTGTCTGCAGGGCAATTTGTGTCTGCCATATAGAATGGATTGTGCCTATTTTAAAGAGTCACTGATGTCGGCACAAATACGCTGATTCCCGGGACCTGGAAGCCGAAGCTGTCAAAAGAATAGGTTATATGGATAAGGATAAAATAATAGAATTAAGGAAAATGCTATCATTCGTATCGGCAGGCCCGTGGATATCTTTTGTTGAGGGAAGAGACCATGATAGTGGTTCATGTTTTATTAGAACAGGGGACAAGGATTATGAAATTGAATTTATCAGGCTAAAAGAAGGAGATCAGGATTTTATAGCGTTGATGCGAAATGTTCTTCCAGAATTGCTTGATGAAATAAATAGATTGGAAGGCATTTTAGATAGAAATAATATCCCTCATTAAAACAAGGAGCGCTGTCCATCAAGTGTGTTGAGATAGTTGAGTAGTGTACAAAAGATGATAGCTCAAATTGGTTTGAGCAGGCAATTTTAGATATCAGGAACCTGGTGCAAGTGTTTCCGCAGGCATAATATTGTGATTGTTTGATAGCCTGATCTTATTGTCTGCCATGCCGGGCACAAGAAGCCAGCACACAATCCCGGGCCTCATTCTTGCGCCAGTTCGCGGTAAGTCCGCGGATGCCAGGCACAGGAAGCCGATACACAATTCCACGCCTCATTCCTGCGCCAGTTCGGGGAACCAACAAAAAAACTATGAATACAGAATTTGAAACGTGGTATGAGCAGATTAAAACGGGGCTAATTCAAAAAGATGCTTCTTTTGAAGAGTTATATCAAATACTTGTTCAAATGAAAAATGAGGAAATTAAACGAGAGACTGCTTACAATATTTTGATAGAATTAAGAAAGTTAAATTTGATTGATGCGCAAGACGATTTGCTCGTAGATTTGATGGATGTGGTAGAGAATTTTTGTTCTCCAAGGTTAAGGATTTGGGAATAAGGAATTTTTTTCATGGAGCTGTTGCCTATCGTTGTTGATATGTCTTCACACATCGGCACAAGACCCAAACTGGTTTAAGTATGCAATTTAATATATCAAGAATCCGACGCAAGTGTTCCCGCAAACATTGTATACTATTTATTTGTAAACATTGTTAATGAACAAGACGAAGGTTGCTTGGTTTAATGGATATCGTTGTTGGATATTGTTCACCAGATTTAAGATTGTGGGATTGATTTCCCAAACTGACTTATGTAAGCAATTTAATTATATCGGAGACTAGCTTGCGCCAGATATTGTAGCTGGCCTAGTTCACAAAAAATAAAATATGCATGAAAAATTAGTATTGAATATAATTATTAAAAAAATAGAATCAATTCAAAAAGAATTTGAAATTGATATGCCAGGTATCAATAATTTTTTGCGTGGTGATAAAGTTCATATCGGAGGATTCAATATTAACATCGATTGTGCTTGTAGTCTCAATGCTTATTTTAAAGGGTTGGAAAATAGTGATTACGAAGGTGTCGAATTATATGCGCATATTTCTAAATCCGTTTCTCATATTATTGAGATTGACCTGTATTTAATTAGATCGAATGGTCTGGCATTTGCATCGAATGATTTTTCCATTGATCTGAAAGAAGAAAAAACGGTTAAATGTAAAATGTTTAATAATTTATTTGATACGATTGATAAGTACTATGATCTGATAAAAAAGATTATTAAAGAGGAATATCTTCCAGCAATACCCTAAATATTATTCCACAAACTTGCTTAGATATGCGATT
>Ga0105237_10001845_pt1 | contig 27225 bp, 15 predicted proteins | sample KBSC24metaG_FD_81520 | JGI IMG/M metagenome (GOLD analysis project Ga0105237, IMG submission 81520) | Corn rhizosphere microbial communities from Kellogg Biological Station, Michigan, USA - KBS C2-4 metaG | ecosystem: Host-associated > Plants > Roots > Rhizosphere > Soil | place: Michigan, USA... | reverse complement strand
GGCATCCGCACCGTCCACTACGTCAGCCCGTCCATCTGGGCCTGGCGCGAGAAGCGCGCCGCGAAGATCGGACGCAGCGCCGACCGGGTGCTGTGCCTGTTTCCGATGGAGCCGCCGATCTACGCGCGCCACGGTGTCGATGCACGCTTCGTCGGCCATCCGCTCGCCGACGCGTTTCCGCTCGAACCCGAGCGCGCCGCCGCGCGCGCCGCGCTCGGTTTGCCGGCCGATGCGACCGTGCTCGCCTTGCTGCCCGGCAGCCGCCTCGGCGAGATCGCGCGGCTCGGCGCGGACTTCGTCGGCGCCGCGCAGCTGCTCGCGCAGCAGATTCCGGGATTGCGCGTCGTCGCGCCGATGGCTGGCGCGGCATGCCGCGATGCTTTCGCGAGCACGCTAGCAAAAGCGGGAATAGGGAATGGGGAATCGGGAATGGGAACAGCGGGCGCTGCGGCTTCGCCGTCCTCCATTCCCGATTCCCCATTCCCCATTCTCGTCATCAACGGCCAGGCGCACGAAGCGATGCTCGCTGCCGACGCGATCCTTCTCGCGTCCGGCACCGCGACGCTGGAAGCGATGCTGGCGAAGCGCCCGATGGTCGTCGCTTATCGCATTGCGCCGATGACCTATCGCATCGTCAAAGGGCTCGGCATGCTCAAGGTCGAACGCTATGCGCTGCCGAACATCCTTGCCGGACGCGCGCTGGTGCCGGAGCTGATGCAGGACGACTGCACGCCGGCCGCACTGGCCGAGGCGACATTGCCGATGCTGCGCGCCGGCGCGATCGACCCTGCCCTGCTCGCCGAATACCGGCGCCTGCACCTGGCGCTGCGCCGCGACGCGAGCCGCAGCGCCGCAGCGGCGATCGCCAGACTGATCGAAGGCGACGACGCAGTGCCTGCCGGCGAAGCACGCGCTTGAACGTGCCGCACTGCGCATTGACGCGCGCTCCGCGCATCCGCACGATGCGGCCGATGACGATTGCCGCGTGAGCCCCCTGCCGATCCTGCCGCGCCACCGCACCGGCCTGCTGCGCGCGTTCGCGCTGCTGGTGTTCCTCGTCTTCGTCGTGTTCGGTCCGCTCAGCGAACACACCGCGCAGGAAATGATCTTCGCGGGCACGCTGGTCCTGCTCGCGCTGCTGGCGTTCCTGCTCGCCAGCGCGCGCCTCGCGTTCTCGCTGCTGCTCGTCTCGTTCCTGTTCGGCGCGGTCGAGATCGCCGGTCGGCTGAAGTTTCTGTACCTGACCACACCGCTGCTCGCGCCGGACCTCGAGTATTTCAATCGCGGCACCGTCGAAACCATCACGCATTATCCGCTGCTGCTCGGCATCAGCCTCGCCGTGCTGATCCTCGTGCCGCTGCTGCTGCTCGTGTCGTTCCTCGGCGAGCGGCCGTCGCTGTTGCTCGGCGAATCGCGCGCCCAGCGCGCCGGCATGCGCGTGCTCGGCAGCGCGGCGGCGCTCGCTTCGTTCGTGGTCTGCCTGACGCCGAACGGACCGTTCAACGCGGTCTTCAACAAGCCGATGTGGATCACCGTCAACGACAAGAGCTTCATCACCGACTTCTTCACCTCGTTCAACGACACCGTGATCGTGCGGCCGCGCATCCCGCCCGACGTCGACCACAAGCTGTCGTGGAAGCTCGATCGGCCGCTGCAGGCGCCGGCGGCGCGGCCGGACGTCGTCGCGATCCTCGAGGAAAGCACGTTCGACCCGCGCATGCTGAAGCTGTGCACGCGGCCGGAATGCAAGCGCCGCATGTTCGAGGCGGACAAGTCCACGCGCGCGCACGGCCCCTTGAGCGTGCACACGTTCGGCGGCGGCACGTGGACCAGCGAGTTCTCGCTGCTGACAGGCCTTGCCCATACCTTGTTCGGCAACGCCGGCCTGTACGCGCCGTACAACCTGGCGCCGCGCGTGGCGTTCACGCTGCCGAAGGCGTTCAAGAGTGCCGGCTACCGCGCGATCGCGCTGTATCCGATGACCGGCGACTTCCTCAATGCGCGCAACGCCTACGACTACTACGGTTTCGACGCGTTCTACGACGGCACCCAGTACGGCCTCAGCTGGGAAAGCCGCGATGCCGACCTGCTGAAGGTGTTCGAGCGCATCTACGACGACGAAAAGCGCATCCACCCGGATCAGCCCTTGTTCGTCTTCATGCTGACCCTGCACCAGCACGGCCCGCACATGGTGCCGCTGGCCGAGCTGCCCAAGCCGTACGACCAGCCGCTGTTCCCGAACGCATTCAAGCCGAAGGCGCTCGACGACTGGCTCAATCTCAACCTCGGCAACTATCTCGAACGCCTGCAGCAGTCCGACGCGATGATCGCGGAACTGGAAAAATTCCTTCTGGGACGCGACCATCCGTCCGTGCTGATGCATTTCGGCGACCATCAGCCCTCGTTCGACGGCGCGATCAACGAAATCCCCAAGATCGTGCCGAAGGAAGCCGGGCCGAACGCGCATTGGGTGACGTACTACATGCTGAAATCGAACTACCCGGTGCGGCAGAAGTTCGAATACCCGGTGCTCGACATCGCGTTCCTCGGCTCGCTGCTGCTCGATGTCGCCGGCGTGCCGAAGGACGAGTTCTTCCAGGCCAACACCCTGCTGCGCGAGCGCTGCCAGGGCCGCTATCTCGATTGCAAGGACGCACGCACGGTCACCTCGTACCACGACTACGTGTTCACCAAGCTCGAGGACCTGCACGAATGAGCCGCTTGCGGCGCAGCGAGCTTGCCGACGAGATCGTCGCCGGCGTCGACGAGGCCGGCCGCGGTCCGCTGGCCGGACCGGTCGTGGTGGCGGCGGTGGTCTTCGACCCTCGGCGGCGCCCGCGCGGCCTGGCCGACTCGAAGATGCTGAGCGAGGCGCAGCGCGAGGCGCTGGTGCCGAAGATCCACGCGAGCGCGTTGGCCTGGTCGGTCGTCGCGGTCGACGTCGACGAGATCGAGCGCCTGAACATCCTCGGCGCGACGCTGGCCGGCATGAGCCGCGCGCTCGCCGCGCTGGCGGTCGCGCCGACGCTCGCGCTGATCGACGGCAATCGCCTGCCGAAGTCGCTGCCGTGCCCGGCCCGCGCGATCGTCGGCGGCGACGCCACGGAACCGGCGATCAGCGCCGCCTCGATCCTGGCCAAGACCACGCGCGATCGCATCATGCGCGAGCTCGACGCCGCCCACCCGGGCTACGGCTTCGCGCAGCACAAGGGTTACCCGACGCCGGACCATTTCGAGGCTCTGCAGCGGCTGGGCCCGTGCGTGCTGCACCGGCGCGGATTCGAGCCCGTGCGGCGGCTGCTGGCGCCGGCCTTGTTCTGACGCTTGTCAACCTTGCCGGAGACCGGGGCAGCGACTACGCTGCGGTTTCAGCGTCGCGTGCCTCCCATGCCTGCCGGTTTCGTCCACCTCCACGTCCACAGCGAATATTCGCTGACCGATTCGACGATCCGCGTCGGCGATCTGGTCGAGGCGTGCGTGCGCGCACAGATGCCGGCGGTTGCGCTGACCGACCAGGCCAACCTGTTCGCGCTGGTCAAGTTCTACAAGGCGGCCGAAAGCGCCGGCATCAAGCCGATCGCCGGCAGCGACCTGTGGATCGCCGATCCGCAGGACCGCAGCCGGCCGCAACGCATGACCGTGCTGTGCCAGAACCGCGAGGGCTACCTCAACCTGTCGCGCCTGCTCACGCGCGCGTACGCGGAGAACCGCCACGGCGACCACGCGCTGGTCGAGCCGGCCTGGTTCGAGGCGATGAGCGGCGGCCTGATCGCCCTGCTCGGCCAGGCCAGCGACGTCGGGCAAAGCCTGCTCGGCGGCCGCGACGAGGCGGCGTTCGCGCGCGCCCAGTGGTGGCGCTCGCAGTTCCCCGAGCGCGTGTATTTCGAAGTCGCGCGCACGCAGCGCCCGCACGAGGAAGCATTCCTCGCCGGCGCGCTCGATCTGGCCGCGCGGCTGGACCTTCCGACCGTCGCGACGAACGACGTGCGCTTCCTCGAACGCGAGGATTTCGAAGCGCACGAGGCGCGCGTATGCATCCACGCCGGCCGCGTGCTGGCCGACCCGAAGCGCCCGCGCGACTACTCGCCCGAGCAGTACGTCAAATCCGCCGAGGAGATGCAGGCGCTGTTCGCCGACCTGCCCGAACTGTGCGAAAACTCGGTCGAGCTCGCCAAGCGCTGCAACCTCGAACTCAGCTTCGGCACCTACTTCCTGCCGGCCTTCCCGGTGCCGAGCGAGCACACGCTCGGCAGTTTCATCCGCGCGCAATCGCACGAGGGACTCGCCCACCGCCTCGCCGCCTTCGCGCCGGCGCAGGGCTTCGCGCTGGAAGACTACGAGCGGCGTCTGGACACCGAACTCGACGTCATCGTGCAGATGGGGTTTCCCGGCTACTTCCTGATCGTCGCGGACTTCATCAACTGGGCCAAGCAGAACGATATTCCGGTCGGCCCCGGGCGCGGTTCGGGCGCCGGCTCGCTGGTCGCCTACGTGCTCGGCATCACCGATCTCGATCCGCTGCGCTACGGCCTGCTGTTCGAACGCTTCCTCAACCCCGAACGCGTGTCGATGCCCGACTTCGACGTCGACTTCTGCATGGACGGACGCGACCGCGTGATCGACTACGTCGGCCGCAAGTACGGCCGCGATCGCGTCAGCCAGATCATCACCTACGGCACGATGGCGGCCAAGGCCGTGCTGCGCGACACCGGCCGCGTGCTCGGCATGCCGTACGGCCAGGTCGACCGCATCGCCAAGCTGATTCCGAAGATGCCGCTCGACCTGGCGCTCGAAGACGCGCTCGGCCGTTCGAAGAAATCGCGCGACGAACCCGATCGCGTCGTCGCCGAGTTCAAGCAGCTGTACGAGAGCGACGAGGAAGTGACCGAGCTGGTCGACCTCGCGCTGAAGCTCGAAGACCTCACGCGCAACGCCGGCAAGCATGCCGGCGGCGTCGTCATCGCGCCCGGACCGCTGTCGGACTACGCGCCGCTGTTCTCGGAAAGCGGCGGCGAGGGACTGGTCACGCAGTTCGACAAGGACGACGTCGAGACCGTGGGTCTGGTCAAGTTCGACTTCCTCGGCCTGCGCACGCTGACGATCATCGATTGGGCGGTGAAGGCGATCAATGTGCGAAGAGCGGAGGCCGGCGAAGTCGCGATCGACCTCGCCCGCCTGCCGCTCGACGACGGCGCGGTGTTCGAGCTGTTGAAGAAGGCGCGCACCGTTGCCGTGTTCCAGTTCGAATCGCGCGGCATGCAGGGCATGCTGAAGGACGCCAAGCCCGACCGCTTCGAAGACATCATCGCGCTCGGCGCGCTGTATCGCCCGGGTCCGATGGACCTGATCCCGAGCTATTGCCGGCGCAAGCACGGCACCGAGACCATCGACTACCCCGACCCGCGCGTCGAGCCCGTCCTGAAAGAGACCTACGGCATCATGGTCTATCAGGAGCAGGTCATGCAGATGGCGCAGATCGTCGGCGGCTATTCGCTCGGCGGCGCCGACCTGCTGCGGCGCGCGATGGGCAAGAAGAAGGCCGAGGAGATGGCCAAGCACCGCGCGATCTTCCGCGACGGTGCCGCGAAGAACGGCGTCAGCGAGGTCAAGGCCGACGCCGTCTTCGACACGATGGAGAAGTTCGCCGGCTACGGCTTCAACAAGTCGCACGCCGCCGCCTACGCGCTGGTGTCGTACCAGACCGCCTGGCTGAAGGCGCACTACCCCGCCGAGTTCATGGCGGCGGTGCTGTCGAGCGACATGGACGGCACCGACAAGGTCGTCAACTTCCTCGGCGAGTCGCGCGCGCTCGGGCTCACGGTACGCCCGCCGGACATCAACGCGTCGGACTACATGTTCGAGGCGACCGACGCGAAGACGATCCAGTACGGCCTCGGCGCGGTCAAGGGCGTCGGCCGCGGCGCCGTCGAGAACATCGTCGAGGTGCGCCGGCGCGGCGGTGCGTTCAAGGATCTCGCCGATTTCTGCCAGCGCATCGACGCGCAGAAGCTCAACAAGCGCACGCTCGAAGCACTGATTCTTTCCGGTTCGATGGATGGCCTGGCGAAGAACCGCGCGAGCCTTTCCGCGCAGCTGCCCGAATGCATGCGCGCGGCCGAACAGCAGGCGCGCGATGCCGACGCCGGCCAGTTCTCGATGTTCGGCGCGTCGAGCCCGGCGGCACCGAAGATCGCCCTGACCGAAGTCGCCGAATGGCCGATCGAGCAGCGCCTCTCGGGCGAGCGCGACACGCTCGGCTACTACCTCTCCGGTCACCCGACCGACGTCTGGCGCGAGCTGATCAAGGAAGTCACGACCTGCCCGATCGGCGACATCGACAAACACCATCGCCCGCCGAGCCGCGAAGGCCGCAGCCGCTTCGCCGACCTGCAGACCTTCAGGCTGGCCGGCTCGGTCATCGCGATCCGCAAGCAAGGCGACAGCCGGGCATTCGTCACCGTCGAAGATTTTTCCGGCAAGTTCGAAGCCGTGCTGTATCGCGAAAGCTGGGTCGAATACGGCCCGCTGCTGACGCGCGATGCGATCCTCGTGTTCGAAGGCGGCCTCAGCGTCGACGACTTCTCCGGCGGCTATCAGCTGCGCGTCAACGCCGTCTCCACGATTGAATCCGCCTGCGAGCGCCGAGCGCGCGTGTTGCACCTGCGCCTCAACGGCGTCGGCACCGATTTCGCCGCCCGTCTCGAACGCGCGCTCGTCACGCATCGCGGCGGCGCAACGACCGTGCGTCTGGCTTATCGCAATGCGCTCGCTCAAGCCGACATAGAACTCGGCGCGGAGTGGCGTGTGCGTGCGAACCCGGCATTGCGGCAGACGCTGCAGGCACTCGACGGTGTGCTGGCGGCGGATCTCGTGTTCGGCTGATCGCGAAAACCCAAAAACCGGGGTCAGAGTGCACTTTTCCGATCGAAGCCGGGGTCGGTCCAAACTAGAGGCAGAGTGCACTATTTGTTTGGCGCCGAGCAGAAAGTCGACTCTGACCCCGGTTTTCCCGTTGCCAAGCCACCGCCTTCAAATCATCGTTTCGACGTCGCCTTCGACGATCTCCCGCACGAGCACGGGTCGCGCACCCGGTTGCCATTTCTGCGCCGTGTGCCGGACACGGTAGCGAACGGGGCCGCCGTCAGCTTGATCCGCGCGCTTGATGGGACGCGGGATGCAGACGAACTCGGTCGACATCCGATCGGCACCGGCGGTCACGACAGAATAGCCGTGTCCGCCCATGTCGATGAACTCGAGGTGTGGCGCGTTATCCGGATTGGTCAGGCGTCGCGCGGCGGCGACGTCGCCGGATTTTGCGTATTCCAGCGCGCTGCGCACGCCGCGTTTCAGCGTCAGGTTGACCGTAGCCTCGTGTCGGCCGTCGGCGCGGGCGACCGAGAACATCGGTCGCAGCGGGTGATCCTGGAGTCGATGTTCCAACGATTCCGCCAACCCGGGGGCGGAGATCGATCCGGTGATGAACGTGACGCCGACCGGCTCGAAGGCGTGCGGCGGCAGCGCCTTGGCCGCGTAGCCCGCCCAGAAGCTGTGGCGATCGCCCGAGATCGTCACGAAACCTTCGATCCGGTTGTCGCGGATGAAATCGTAGAGCTCGGCGCGCTCACGGTAGGTGCCGCCGATATCTCCGCCGCCGAAACACGCATAGCCCGATCCCGGCCACACGGTCTTCGCGAGGCCCGCGGGAAGATGCTGCGGGTCCACGCGAAAGTCGAGCGTTCCATTCGTCGCTCCCCAGAACTTCCAGGTCGCTTGCGAGGCGGCCATCGTGCGCTTGAACCAGGCCTTCTGCTGACGGCCGAGGATCGTGATCGGCGGCTCGTCCTTGCGGAAGTTGGGAACGGCCGCACTGCCGAATGGGATGGTCGCCGGCGGCTTGCCGCCGTCATGCGCGCGTCCGCCGTCGAGTACTTCCAATGCCTCTTGCGGAAACAGGAACGGGAAGTCGTCGGACTGGAAGGCGTCGGCGCCCGGCCGCGACGTCGGATCCTCCATGGTGTAGCTGTGCATGTCGGTCAGGATCAGCTCGACATGCTTGCCGTATCGCACCGCGCGGTAGGAAGTCATGCTGGCGAGTGCGGCATGGTTGTTGGGCTCGTCGCCGAGGCCGTCCGCATCGACACGGTTTATCGGAGCCACCTTGACCGTCGGCGGGTTGAACCGGTCGAGCCCGGGCCCCGAGGCCTTGGCGACGCGCGACGGGATGAACTCCCACCAGGCCTGGTTCGCCGCTACGCGCAGCGGCTGCGCGGGTTCGGATTTTCCGTTGTACTTGATCGTGCTCTGCCAGCCCTGCCACGAGAACTCGTGGTTGTCGCCAATGCACACGAACGGAAACCACGCGCGCGCGTCCTGGATATCGGGGTCGGCGATGTGCGCGCGGTACACCATGCGGTATCCGGCGAGCGTGGTCGGCACGTGGAAGTTGCCGACTTTGCGGCCGTCGGGAATGCGGCCGAGGTCGTAGACCGTCCGGTCGTATCGATGAGCCACTTCGTCCGGATATTCGACGACCTCGTAAATGAAATCGCCCAGGTGCAGCACGAAGGCCAGCCGCTGATCCGCCGGCGCATGCTGGTCCTCCCAGATCATTCGGCGAAAGGCGTTTTGCGCACCCTCGTTGACGCTCTGGCACGACACGAACGCGAAGCGCACGGCGCGCGGATCGTCAGGGTGAGGAGCCGTGAGGGTGCGTCCGACGCGGCTGCCGTTCCCCTCCTCGTCCATGAACCGATACCAATACACCGTGCCGGCTTCGAGCCCCGCAACGAGCACACGGCAGGTCCAGTCGGATTCGGCGAGCGCCGGCGCGCGAGCCGTCGCCACGACCTGATGGAATTCGGGATCGACGGCGACCTCGACGGTCAGCGTGACGCTCTTGCGACCCGCGGCCGGCCGGCGCGTCCAGAGAATGACGCTGTCCGTCTCGGGATCGCCCGAAGCCACGCCTTCCGGGTAAAGATCTCGACGCTCGACCCACGCGCGTCGCGAAGCGGACATGACAGGGCCGGCGAAGGCAGCGGTGGCACCGAGTGTGGCGGCGGTAACGAGGAACGCGCGGCGATCGAGGTTTTTCATGGCTGTGTCATTCCAGCTCGCGCGACCCGGAACTTGACCGCTGTTGCGGGATGCGACGGTGATGAGGGTGTCGGAGTTCGGCCCATGGATTATGCGGAGTCGAAACCGAAGCGGCACCGGGTCAAACTGCACTTGCTTTTTGATTTCCGGAGCGACATCGCAACGCCATGCGGAAACTCGACCCTGACCCCGGTTTTGGAGCACAGAAAACCGGGGTCCGAAAACCGGGGTCAGAGTACATTTTTCCGATAGACGCCTAACAAAAAGTCGACTCTGACCCCGGATTGATGGGGCCAAACTGCACTTGCATTTTGATTTTCAGGACATCATCGCAACGCCATGCGGAAACTCGACTCTGACCCCGGTTTTGCTCCGCGCCTGGTCCTGGACACCAACGTCTGCCTCGACCTGTTCGTGTTCGGCGATCCGCGCGTAGCCGCGCTGGACGCGGCCCTGCGTGCCGGAGAGGTCGTGGCCGTCACGCGGGAGGATTGCCGCGCGGAGTGGCCGCGTGTACTGCGAAACCCGCCGTTCCGATTCGACGAGGCCATCTGCGCGCGGCATGAGGCGGCGTTCGACGAGCGCATCGCGTGCCTGCCGGATTCGGCGCCGGTCGCGCGCGACGGAATCCGGCTGCCGCGCTGCGCCGATCCGGACGACCAGAAATTCCTCGAACTCGCATTGCAGGCATCCGCAGCAGCACTGATCACGCGCGACAAGGCGCTGTTGGCACTGGCGAAGCGGATGCAGCGCGACGGTCGGTTCGCGATCGTCGCGCCGGAGGCTTGGATCGCCTCGCGCGAAACCGCGAAAGCGGCGCCCGAACACGGCCTCGAAGTCCCATCTCCCCCGCTTTGATTCGCCGCACCAAGACCCGTTGAAAACGCGCGCCCCAACCCCGGCAAGAGGATCCGACCATGACCACCGAAGAACAGCTCGCGGCCCTCTTTCGGAAACTGGGAGCAAGAAACCCGGAAGCCTGGGCTCGCTCGCAGATCAAGGAAGGTATTCCGCAGCTGCTCCGATTTCTGTTTCTGCGAGAAGCGTGGAAGCACATCGTCCCGGATCGGGATCATTCCTGGATGGAGGCCCACGTCCGAAGCGCGCAGGAGCGTCCGAATGATCCGTATTCCGGCGTGGGACAGGCGATCGGGCGCTGCCTCGATGCGGGGATCGACAAAGACGATCTCGGCGACATCGTTCGTGGCGCGCAAGCGGAGCTTCTGTTCTCTCTGTGCTACCTGCTCGAGGATCCGAATCTCCAGGAACCGGAAGTCGAGAACTCGAGCTGGGCACTGTTCGAGATCGATCCAGACGGCCGTCCGCGACGCCACATCGGCGGCCTCCACGAATCCGTTCTCGAAACGGATCCTACAGGGAGAGAAATGCGGCCCCGGCGAAACCGCGCCTGACCTTTCGTAGGGCGGACCATCCGTGTCGAACGGCCAATCGGCCCGCGGACCCATCAATATTCAGTCCAGGGATCGATATCTATCCACACTTCTTTGCCTAGACTGCCCTCAAGCGCGGCGATCGAGCCCGCCCAGCCTGGGGAACGACCATGGGACATCCTTTTCCGCGCAGTGCGCTCGCGGTGACGCTCGGCCTCGCGGCATGCGGGGCGCCGTCTGCAGCAGCCGAAGACACCAGCCCCCTCGTCGAAGAGGCGCTGGAACGGGACGACGGCAAGTCGGCCAAGGGACGCAAGCCGCAAGGCCAGGTCCCCGCGCATGGCAATGTCGCGCCATGGCTCGGCGACTCGGTGCAGGTCACCGCCAAGGGCACGGCGGCGGACTGGCCGACGACGCTGGCAACCGAACTGCTCGACTATTCCGACGCCATCGCGGCGCCGTCGGATTTCCAGGATCTGGTCGTTCGCGTGCCGGGCGTCGGCGCGACCGGCCAGAACGGCATTTTCGAAACGTTCTCGATTCGCGGCAGCGGCGGCAACGAAATCCTGATCCTGCTCGGCGGCATGCCGCTGTCGGCGCAACGGCGTGCCGGCGTGCCCGTCGCGTTCGTCGAACCCGCCCTGCTCGGCGACATCAACGTCACGCGCGGGCCTTCGGTCGTGCATTTCGGGCCGGGCGCCCTCGGCGGCGCCATTTCGATCGAGCCGCGCTGGTTCGACACGGCGACCGCAACCGCCGGTTACGCAAGCGCCGGCAACGAAAGCCAAGCCATCGCAGGCATCGGCTCCGAGTCGTTTTCCATCGGCGCCGCCAAGCATCGGGCCGGCGAAAGCGCGGCGCCGGACGGAACCCCGCTGAACACGGGCTTCGAACGCGAGAGCGCCACGCTGCAGTACCGCATGCGCGTGGGCGAGTTCGACTTCGACGCGCTGCTGATGCCGTCGCGGACCGAGGACATCGGCAAGTCCAACAGCCGCTATCCGACCCGCGACACCACCTATCCCGAAGACAGCCATACCGTCGGGCGGCTGCGCCTGCGCCATGACGACGGCTTCCAGGCGAGCATCCAGGCCCATGACCAGTATCTGGGCACACGCAACCGGCGACCGAACACGCCGGACACGTTTGCCGCGATCAGCAGCACCGACGTCGGCGCGACCGTGCAGCAGGCATTCGACATCGGCGACTTCAACAACGACATCGGCATCGAATACCTCGGCCGGCGCGACGTCACCGGCTACGACGCGGTGCAGACGGTGCACGACCGCACCTACAGCCTGCGCAACGCCAGCGAGGATGCCTGGTCGGCGTTCGCCTTGACCGACTGGCGCCTGAGTCCGCAGTTCGCCCTGGAACTCGGCGGCCGTTTCACGTCCGTCGAGCAGCACCAGGCCGGCGCGGACTCCGACGACTCCGACAGCGCATTCACCGCGGGCGCACTGTGGACGCCGACGCCGTCGAGCCGTTGGACATTGAACCTTGCTTCGGGATATCGCTTCGCCACGCTGGAGGAGCGCTTCTACACCGGCGTCACCGCGCAGGGCGGCATTGTCGGCAATCCGAACCTGGGCTCGGAGCATTCGCTCGGCGCCGACCTCGGCTATGCCTGGCAGGCGGGCGACTGGGGTACGGAAATCCATGCCTGGCGAATGAACGTCGACGACCTGATCCAACTGATCGAACTGCAGCCCGACATCCAGGGCTATGTGAACGTCGGCAAGGGGAAACTCCACGGCGTCGAAGCCGCACTCGGCTGGACGCCGAGCAGCGGCTTGTCGCTGCGAGCGACCGCCGCCGCCGTTCGCGGCAAGGACGGCGACGGCACGCCGCTCTACGGCATACCGCCCGTGACGGCCGCGCTGGAGGCGAAGTACGACCTCGCCGCCGTCAGCATGGGCGCGCGCTACAGTCATCGCTGGAGCGTGCGGCGCCCGGGCTTCGAGGAAGTCGAGCGCGCATCCGTCGACGTCGTCGACGCGGATCTGCGCTATCACGTCACGCCGAGGCTGGATTTGCAGCTCTACGTGCGCAACGCGTTCGACGAGCAGTACTACGCGACGGCGGATGCGCTTTCGACGTTCGCGCAGGAGCGATCGATCGGCCTGAACGTGATCTGGTCGCTGCGCTAGAACCGCGGCAAGCGACCGCGGCGCCTTCTCCTTCGGCCATGCCGAACGGCCCCGCCGCGTCCGCCGCGCGGCGGGCGGAATCCTGACCGCGTCCGACCGAGCCGCTATACTCGCCGCTTTGCGCCCGCCACCCGGCGCGAACATCAGCGAATGAACCCCAACTTCCTCGATTTCGAACAGCCGATCGCCGACCTGGACGCCAAGATCCAGGAGCTGCGCCATGCCAGCCACGGCCAGGCCTTCAACATCGAAGACGAAATCGCCACGCTGCAGGGCAAGCTGAAAACGAAGACGGCGGAGATCTTCCGCAACCTGTCGCCGTGGCAGGTCGCCCAGGTCGCGCGCCACCCGGCGCGGCCCTACACGCTCGACTACGTCGGCGTGATCTGCGAAGAATTCCACGAGCTCGCCGGCGACCGCACCTACGCCGACGACGCCGCCATCGTCGGCGGCCTCGCCCGCATCAACGATCGCAGCGTGATGGTGATCGGCCACCAGAAGGGCCGCGACACCAAGTCGAAGATCAAGCGCAACTTCGGCATGCCGCGCCCCGAGGGCTATCGCAAGGCGCTGCGCCTGATGCAGCTGGCCGAGCGCTTCGACCTGCCGATCCTGACCTTCATCGACACGCCGGGCGCCTACCCCGGCGTCGGCGCCGAGGAGCGCGGGCAGAGCGAGGCGATCGCACGCAACCTGCTCGAAATGGCCGACCTGCGCGTGCCGATCATCTGCACCGTGATCGGCGAAGGCGGCTCCGGCGGCGCACTGGCGATCGGCGTCGGCGACGTCACCAACATGCTCGAATACAGCACCTACTCGGTGATCACGCCGGAAGGCTGCGCCTCGATCCTGTGGAAGACCGCGGAACGCGCGAAGGATGCAGCCGAGCAGCTCGGACTGACGGCGTCGCGCCTGCTCGAACTCGGCCTCGTCGACAAGGTCATCCGCGAACCGCTCGGCGGCGCGCACCGCAACCCGCGCTCGATGGCGATCCGCCTGAAGGCCGTGCTGCTGAACCAGCTCGACGAGCTGGAGCCGCTGGACGACAAGGCCTTGCTCGATCGGCGCTACCAGCGGCTGCGCCGCTATGGTGCGTTCACGGGCGGGTGATCGGGACGCCAAGGGGACCTGGCACGCCGACAACGGCTGCGGCCTGAAGGCGTCGCCCCCATGGTGAGCGCGCCCGCGAGCGCTATCGCTCTCATCCGCTGCCGTCACCTGCGCATCGACTGCCATCGTTCCCGCGTCCGTTGCCATCGTTCTCACATCGGGCGCCGCGATTCCCACATCCAGCGCTGCCACTCCCACATCGAGCGCTACCCCCGCATCCAGCGCTGCCGTTCCCACATCCGGCGCTATCAATCCCGTACCCATTGCCGTCATTCCCGCGAAAGCGGGAATCCAATTGCTTTTCTTCCGCTACACAGCCAAGGGATGACCTGCATTCGCCGTAGAAAAGCGATTCCCGCTTTCGCGGGAATGACGACAACTGGGCAGCCGATGCACGCCGTCCGTACGAAAGCACACGCTTCCCACCCACACATACCCGCCACGCGAGCCCCCCGCTAAACTCCTTGCTTGCCGTCGGCGCCGCGCGCCGCCACTGCCGTGCGACTCCCCAGGCATCCATGTCCGCGACCCGATCCACGATCTCGACCGAAATCCCCGTGCTGACCGGCTTGCGCGGCTTCGCCGCGTTCTGGGTGCTGCTCTATCACGCGTGGGTCGAAGCCGTGCCGCGCGCGATGGTGATCGGCAACGCGGACTACGGCATCAATCTGACCCCCGCCTTCTCCGGCGGGTGGACCGGCGTCGATATCTTCTTCACGCTGTCGGCGTTCCTGCTCAGCCTGCCGTTCGTCAGCTGGCAGATGGGGCTGGCTCCGCGGCCGGCGCTCGGCACGTTCTGGCAGCGCCGCGTGCTGCGCATCTTCCCGGCCTACTACACGCAGATCGCGGTGCTGCTGATCCTCGCCGGCGTCTTCGGCATCGGCGTGTGGCCCGGAGTCGGACAACTGCTCGGCAATCTGGTCCTCTGGTTCAACTTCGGTCATTCCGGCGTGACGCCGCTCAATGCGGTCACCTACACGCTGTCGATCGAGTTCTGCTTCTACCTCGTGCTGCCCGTGCTCGCCTTCCTGCTGCGCCCGCGCTGGTGGATCGTGCTGTTGCTGTTCGCCATCGTCGAGACGCAGATCTACCGCCACCTGATGTTCGATCCCGCCGCCGACATTCCGCACAAGGTGCTCGTGCTGGAGCAGATGCCTGGGCGCCTCGATCAGTTCGTCTTCGGCATGCTGGCGGCCTATGCCTACGGCCGCGCCGCGGTCGCCGGCCGCCTTCCCGGTGCTCGTACGGCCGATGCGCTGTTCGTCCTCGGCATCGCTGGCATCGTGACGATGCTCACGCTGTCGCAGATCAACTACGAAGCCTACTGGCAGGGGCATTGGCTGGTGTTCGTCTGGCACGGCGTCGTCGGCGCCGCGGTCGCGCTGATGCTGTTCGCCGCCGCGGCAGGCAGCCCGATTGCGCGCGAGCTGTTCGACAACCGGCCGCTACGCTATCTCGGTCTGATCAGTTTCGGCGTCTATCTGTGGCACTACCCGATCCTGCAATGGCTGAGCGCGGCACATGCGTTCGATCGTATCCCCGGCTATCGCCTGCCGTGGATCGTGCCGATCCTGCTGCTGGTGAGCTGCGTCGTCGCCGACCTCTCCTACCGGCTGATCGAACGCCCGCTGCTACGCATCGGGCGGGCGCGCAGCGCGCATCCGAATGTGACCAGCGACGAAGTGCCGGCGGCGCGCCCTGCCTGACCTCGTCGTCGCGACGCCGCGCTCATCGCACGGCGGCTGACGTATCGCACGCGATCGCGGACAATGCGCGCCTGATCAACCCACAGGTGCATCCATGGACTACAGCGCGCGTTCCCGCCTAGAAGGCGAGCTCGACTCGATCCGCGAACAGGGCCTCTACAAGACCGAACGCATCATCACCTCGCCGCAGTCCGCTGCGATCACGACGAACGACGGCCGCGAAGTGCTGAACTTCTGCGCCAACAACTATCTCGGCCTCGCCGATCATCCGGACATCATCGCGGCGGCGAAGGATGCGCTCGACACGCACGGCTTCGGCCTCGCCTCGGTGCGCTTCATCTGCGGCACGCAGGACCTGCACAAGCAGCTCGAGAAAACCATCTCGACGTTCTTCGGCACCGACGACACCATCCTCTACACCAGCTGCTTCGACGCCAACGGCGGCCTGTTCGAGACGATCCTCGGCGAGCAGGACGCGGTGATCTCCGACGCGCTGAACCACGCCTCGATCATCGACGGCATCCGCCTGTGCAAGGCCGAACGCCGCCGCTACGCCAACGGCGACATGGCCGAACTCGAAAAGCACCTCGCCGAAACGCAGGACAAGCGCACGCGCCTGATCGCGACCGACGGCGTGTTCTCGATGGACGGCTACATCGCCAAGCTCGACCAGATCGTCGCACTGAAGAAGAAGTACAACGCGCTGCTGATGGTCGACGACTCGCACGCCACCGGCTTCGTCGGTCCGACCGGCCGCGGCTCGGCGGAACTCCACGGCGTCATGAGCGAAGTGGACGTGTTCACTTCTACACTCGGCAAGGCGCTCGGCGGCGGCTCCGGCGGCTTCACCACGGGGCGCCAGGCCATCATCGACCTGCTGCGCCAACGCTCGCGCCCGTACCTGTTCTCCAACACCTTGCCGCCGCCGCTGGTCGCCGCATCCATCAAGGTGTTCGAGATGCTCTCGTCGAGCACCGCCCTGCGCGACAAGGTCAACGACAACGCGCTGTATTTCAGGAAGCGCATGACCGACGCCGGCTTCGACATCCGCCCCGGCACGCACCCGATCGCCCCGGTGATGCTCGGCGACGCCAAGCTGGCCCAGGCGTTCGCGCAAGAACTGCTCGCCGAAGGCATCTACGTGATCGGCTTCTTCTACCCCGTCGTCCCGCAAGGCCAGGCGCGCATCCGCACGCAGATGAGCGCGGCGCATACGCACGCGCAGATCGATCGGGCGGTGGAGGCGTTTGTGAAGATCGGGAAGAAGCTGGGCGTGATTGGCTGAGGTTGGGTTGCGCGGCGGTGATGCTCACGCGAGTGAGTGATGCCGACGCGGGTGAAGGGTGTAGGGGTGCGTCCGGCGGTCACGTCTTCGCAGCGACGTGGCCGTTGTGCATACGCCCGCGACAGCCGTGCGCGAGCTAGCTGCGCTGCACGCACGGCAGCCCCCCCTGACGGCGATGCTTCGACGAGCCCCGCAACGCGCGGTGGGAGCGACTTCAGTCGCGATGCTTTTGGTCCAACCGAGGCCCTGCCACTTAAAAACATTGCTTCGATCCAGCGCGCATCGGCCTAGTGTGCTTCTACCGATTGCAAACAAGCGTATCGACGCCGTGTTTGTAGAAGGTAGCTATAACCACCGAAACGCCCGCCACAGCGCGTTCTCGAGCCTTCTACGTCGCGCGCTAGGGCAAGTCCGCTTGCGTTGACATCGAAGACCGCTGAGAGCAAGGTCTCACTGTCGCTGTGGATGCAGCGATCGGGATTGGCGTCCCGACCACCATAGGCGCGGAAGCGCCCATCGTCGATGCCGGCGCTTTTTTTACGCCTGCGATCGACGTGGCACGTGCTGTCCTAGTTTGTGACGGACGGCGCGGGAGAGCCTTCGGGCTCGCCGGACCTATGGCCGGTACGCCAATCTCGCGTCGTCCGTCCCCTTCGATTGGCGTCGAACGGGCGGACTCTCGAAACCATAGGAGTCCAGCATGTCCAAGCAGTCCTCGGCCGCGCGTGCAGCGTCGTCGTTCAATTCCTCTATAAGCCCTTCGGATCGCCTCGACGCGATTGGCCGCTACCTCAACCTTCGCGACTGGTCGTTCGCGGTCATCGACTTGATGGAGGTCGCCGGCAAGGCCATGACCAGTGGTGATCGGATCGACGTGTGCGATCAGACACTGCTGGGCGTGGCCGGTCTACTGCGGGATTTGGCTCAGCAGATTGACGAGCACGTCTCGGTGATTAGAGCGTCGTAAGAAAAGGTGGAGGGCTCTCTTATCGAAGCCGGAGGCGTGCCAAGCGCCTCCACGCACGCTTCTTTCAAGAGAGCCCTCTACCCTGCTTTCCCTCAACGTCGCCCTGGGGCCTTGGCAGGCCTCACAAGGAAGCGCCAACCGGCGACGAAAAATGTACCTGGACCACCCCCGCTTTCTCGGACGGTCTAATTAGACACCTGCGCCTTGGCAAAGTCCTCCGGTGAGCGATAGCCCAAAGCGCTGTGCAGTCGCTCGCGGTTGTAGAGCACCTCGATGTAGTCGAACACCGCAGTGCGCGCCGCAGCGCGGTCGGCGAACCGCTCGTGGTGCGTCAGCTCATTCACCACAAGATAAGCAAATGAGAAAGCGAAATAAATGAAATTAACACACTGCCAATTTGTATAAATAACGGACTTAATTTAAACTGACTATCGGGAGCCAACCTAACCAACGGATAACGAGAGAAGAACTTCTCTAACGCCTCAGACAAGCATCTGGACTTTAAAAAAAGTGCGATGCAAATTAAAATGACAATGATTTCTCCCATATTAAATTTCTAGTTTAGATTAAATCGACAAATATTTACGCCGGTACCTATACGAAACGCCCCTCCGTCCCAGTTCCAAAAATCTCCAGTTAAGTAAGGCCCACTTGGGATATCAATCCAACCCCCGAGACTGACGCCACCGCCAATCATGGCGGACGCAAAACCTTGACTCCCCAACCCTTCATGATCTCTGCAGTCGCTACAATCCGACTTACCATCATTCCAATGGGTGATGGGAGAAATAACCCCGAATTCCGGCAGACCCACACCGAGCCCCGCGCAATAAACTGTATAGCTGCATTGTAAAGCCCGCGTTGGATCTCTAAATATCAATTGGTATACCGATCCGCCTAGAACGATGTGCCCCACGCCGCCGCCCACACCCCAATATATACTCCAAACCGTTAGACCATTCTTATCAATATTTATTAACGGATTTGATTTAACGTATGAATATGAATTAATGCCACCCTTTAAACCAACAGGATCGGATTCAACATAACGCCCCGCTGCCGACTCATAGTCGCGGTGCCCATTGTAGTTGAGCGCGGTTTCTATGTCGTAGTATTGGCCCGGAAAACGCAAATTCAGCAAGAAATTAACACCATCCGCATCTGGATCATTGTCAGCGGCATGATCTCCAAAGGCGCTGCCTGTGATACCCCAACGCCAAACCTCTACATTCCTCGCAGGATCAATCACAGAGCGCGGAGTGCCTAGGTGATCAGCGTAAAGTTGATAGATTGAAATATCGTTGACGCCCGCCGGACGCACGACTGCGACGGGCAAGTCATTTAAATACACATATTCTTGAATCGGCACCAAACTACCATCGTATTCGCCAAGCAGACGGCCAGCCTCGTCGTAGACAAATCGGATGGTGACGGATCCATTTGATTTCTGAATTCGTTCACCGCGCCCGTTCACGACATAGGAAGCCGTTGCGCCACCGGACACGCTTGTCATCCGCCCCCTGGCGTCGTAATTGAGGCTCTCCGAGTCGCGCGTGATTTGATTGCCTGACGCGTCGTACGCGTATGTGGCGCCAGAGGCGCCTGTCTTCGACGTAAGTCGATGGGTAAGAGGCGCGTAGCTGTAAAGCGTCTGAGCGCCGTTGACGGTGTCCTGCACGCGGTCGCCAATTGCGTCGTAGGCATACCCCAGCGACAAAGTAGAGCTCAAAGAGGCACTAGTCAGGCGATTCAGAGCATCGTAGACATAGGTTCGAGCGCCAGCATCTGGAATAGCTGCAGCAGGGCCCAGCGAAAGCTGCTCTATTCTTCCATCCAGGTCGTGGTTGCGATTGACGACGTTACCGCCTGCGAACGTGAATTGATCAACATCCCCGAAGGGCTGGTAACTGACATTGGAAAGCAGGGGATGACCAGCCACGTCAATGGAATCGACACGTCCCGACGAGTCGTATGAATAAGACACTACCGCCCCGCTTGGGTAGGTCATCGATGCAAGTCGTCCCGCGGCGTATGTATATGCGACCGTCAATGTTTGGCCGCCCACAGACTCCGTCTTCTGTATCACGCGGCCAAGCACGTCATAGCCATAGTTAAGGGTACTGCCCGCTCCACTGATGGCGCTCAGTCGACCGATTCCATTGACGCCCTGATCGTAGGCAAAGCTGACAGAAACAGCGGCGCCCCCGGCGCCTGCCACGGACTGCGTGACCCGGTTGAGGCTATCGTAGGTGTACGTTGTCGCGATGCCGCGGGCATCGGTCTGCGATATGCGATTTCCGGCGTCGTCTGTCGCGTAGATCGACTGGCCCGTGTCTGGACTGGTGAGACCGAGAGGATCGCCCAGCCCGTTGTACGCGTAGGTCGTCGATAGACCGCTTGCATCCTGGACCGCAGTCAAGGCATCCGTGGCGTCGTAGGTGTATCCCGTCGGGCCGCCAAGAGGATCAATCATGGACGTGAGCCGATTGAGCGCGTCGAACGTTGACGAAGTGAGAGCCCCCGACGAATCAATGGAGGCCACCCGGTTTTCGTTGTCGTCATAGCCGTACTGCGCCGCTTCCTGATATGCGCCGATGTCGCTGATGAGATGCCCCAACTTGTCGAACACGTGCCGCTGCTCACGTCGCAACGTGTTCTGGGCATCAAACGTTTGCTCTTCGACTCGATTGCCCTGAGCATCCAGCGTGTACTCGATCAGGTTGCCGCTGCTATCACCGACAGCAGTCAGCCGATGTGCATCATCGTATTGGTAAGCGATGTAACTATTGTCCGGGCGAGTCGCGCGTATCAGCTGCCCGATGTTGTCGTAGCTGAGAGATGTGGTCTCGGCCTGCGGCGTGCCTGACGCCTCGGTCCGAGAGAGCAGCCAGCCACGAGGATCGTACGCAAGTGTCGTCACCATGCCATTGGCATCTGTTATCTGCGTGACGCGACTGTCGCCATCGTACTGGTCGTAATGAGTGACGTGCCCAGCCGCGTCGGTTGCGGTCTGCAGTTGACCGCGACAGCCGACGCAAGAATCGTTCGCCGCGTAGTACGTGAACGTGGTGATATCGCTCACGTCCGTGCGCGGGCCATCCACCGTGAGCCGGCGACCGAAGCTATCGTAGGTGTAGGTCCATGTTCTAACTGCAGCGCCAGCGGTCACCGTCTTGGTCAACAAGTTCCCGTGGCCGTCGTAGGTCATCTGCGTTACGCGATCGACTCCCGGCACACCCGAGGGCTGCGTTATCTGTGTCGGCAGGCGGAAGGTCGGATGCCACTGCGTGGTCGTCGTTCGCGTTACCGAGGTGGGATTTCCGGCGCTGGTCAGCCCTTCGGTTCGCGACGTCTCGAGATTGCGCGTCAGGTCGAAAACGTAGGTCGTTTTGTTTCCGTTGAAATCGATACGCGAGCTGACATTGCCGTTCACATCGTAGGTTGTCGTCGACGCGACATTCCCCGAAACCACCGATGGCTGACTCACCGATCCAATTTTGAGAATGCCAGCGGCATCAGCGAAGGTATAGATCCGATGCGTGCCCAGCGGATCGGTCACCGTCGTCGAACTTCCACTGTAAGCAAAACTGAACAGATCAGCGCCACCCGCGTGCTGAGTGGAGATGCCTCGACCCGTCGAATCATAGGCAAACGTCGAAAAGCGCCGCGTCTCCTCGTCTACCACGCCCGTAAGAAAGTCGGGGTTGGCAGGGTCCTCGTAGACATACGTGCGAACGCGATTCCCAGGATAGGTCACTGACGTCATATGACCGCTGTCGTCGTAGCCGTACGCGTACGGGTTTCCGGCAGGGTCGGTCATGGACTGCAGCCGATTCTCGGCGTCATACGACAATGTAAGGCTGTGACCGAACTGGTCGGTAACCGTGACCAAATTACCCGCTGTGTCGTAAGCGAGCGCTGTCGTCAGCCCCTCCCGCGTCGTTGTCGTCTGCAATTTACCATCCGCAGAATAGATCTCGACGGAAGAGTCAGCGAGCGTCAGCTGCCAGCCTGTTACTTGTCCGTTCGATGTGATCGCCGACAGCACATCGCCAGCTCCCGTATAGTTCTGAAGCGGACGTCCATTCGCATCGAAATCCTCGATCGTGCCGTCTGGGCGCTGGGTCGACGCAACCGTGTAGGGATTCACATCGGCTGGGATCACGCGTCGATCATAGCTATGACGCCAATAGTCAGAATAGTTTCCCGCGCCGAAGCTTGATGCCGACGGATGGTAGTATCCGGCACTATTGAAGTAGCGAGTAAACTCCAATCCGCCAATACCTGCACTGCGGTAGTCGTTTTCCGCTTGCTTCTTTACACCATCGGCAGCGCAGATAGGATTCCCGAACGCGGGCCCGCACGATGCTGGAATAAAGCACTCGAGCTCGCCGGATGCATTGGTACGCCCCTTGTATCCTTGCGGACAAGTTATCCCGCGCACTTTTTGAACAGTAACAACACCCGTTCCGGGCACGTTGCATTGACTACCGGTATTGGATTGATAAGTGCGATAGCGCCCAGAGGATAATTGAACGGTGTCGCTGTGAATTTTTTGATACGTCGGAGCTAGGACCTGGCACCTTCCGTCGAAAGGATAGGTAACGTCATACCCAGAGTCGGACACGCCCAGCACCGTACAGGGGGCCACTGCCAATTGCACGAATCTATCCGCAATAGGATCGGTGATGCCATCATCTATGACCAACCTTCCACCACCGCCTATGACCGCCGGCGGTAAGCCGTCGCATTCGGTTGGACTCACCCACGTCCCTCCCGCAGCGGTGCACCACATCACATCCGTGGAAACGTAATTTGCGCCGCCGCACATGGTGTACTGAAAACCTTCGGAGTCGGCTTTCGAAGGCGGCGCTCCGCCCGGCGGAACAGGATGAGGTTCGGTGCAAAGCGCTCGTCCGCCTTGGTAGCTGCAATCTTGAAGGTCGCACGTGCCTCCCCCGGGGCCTCCCTGCCATTTGCAGGTCTGGCCCGACACGGATAGACAAAAGCTCCCCAGGACGACAGCCAACAGGAAGTTGATTGAAGTGAAACAGGTCAGTCGGGGAAAACGGCAGCTGCCGAATATTGTTTGCGTCGCTCTGGCGAATCGAATAGTGGTCATTGTGGTGACGCCGTCAGAGTTGTGGCCCACGTCGCGTTGGTGTTGTCATTGATATCGATCTGGACGACAACCAGATAGCTACCGGTCGCCGGCAGTGCAGGTGCCGTGTAGGTTTGCGTGCCAGATGCAATAGCGACGAAGCTCAGCCCATTCACCAGCATCGCTCCGCTCGGGCTGTACACATAGATCGAAACCCGTTGATTCACGGGCGTGGTAGATGTCGATGCGGCCGAGAACTTGATGACTTGGCCTTGCGTCCCTTGGAACGTATACCGCGCATGTTGCCCAGGACGACTGACTGACATCGGTGTCGGCGTGCCCAGAGGAAGCATGCCAACGAGATCGGACGACAACCACAGCTGCATGCTCGACGCTGTTGTCGTTGCATCTGGCGTTATGTACATCGTGTATGTGCCTGTTGCCGGCAAATTGGACCACGATGTCAATACGGTTCCATCAGGCTTGTAAGTTGTGAAGCGGGGAACTCCCGCAGTGGTGGGCGTCAGCACCAGATTCGTATAGGCGAAGCCAAGGTTCTGTCCCGCTGATGCAACGAATGTCGCGCGGACTTCCTGACCGAGAAGGCTGGTGCTGATTGCCGTAGACGAACCGTCAATCGCCAGGGTCGCCGGTATGTCCGGCGTCAAAGTCAGCGTCGTTCCCCAGGTGGAATTCTGGTTGTCGCCGTAAATGTCGATGCCGACGAACACGGTGTAAGTGCCGGTTGCCGGTAGCACAGGAATGGAATACGCGAAATTGGTCCCGGACCTTGCGACGTCGGTATCGACAAGCTGACTGCCATTGGGGTTGTAGAACGACACTCCAATCCTCTGGTTTGCCGGATTGGTCGTCGAAGAAGACGTAGCCAGACGGAGGTACTGGCCTTGCGTGCCCGAGAACGTGTAGCGCGCATGCTGCCCCGGCCGGGTCACTGACAATGCCGTGGGCGCATTGAAAGGCAAGACACCCGTGATTTCCGATGAGAGCCAGAGATTCAGATTCGTCGTCAACGTCGATGCGTCAGGCGTCATCACGATGCTGTACATGCCCGTCACTGGCAGGTTGACCAAGGAGCTGAGGACGGTGCCGTCCGGTTTGTACAGTACGAAATGGGGAGCGTTCGGAGATGTTGGGCTTACGACAAGATCGGTATAGGCGTAGCTCAAGTTCTGCCCGGCGGTTCCACTGAACCAAGCACGGCGCAATTGGTGTTGCAGCGCCGAGCTGATGGGCAAGCTGGCACCGTCGACCTGCCAGATGGGATCGGTCGCCAGCGCGATGCGTGCCCTCAGCCAACCGGGTGGCGAAAGCGAAAGCAAATACACCCCGGACGTGGGGGCGGTTGGCAGGAGCAAAGAGGGCACCGCGGCGCTGAGGGCCCCTGTAACCAATGAAGTTCCATCCGGTTTGTAGATCGAATACGGAATGCTCGAGGTGTTCGTTCCAGAAAGCGCCAGGAACTGCAGCGTCGCATGGGCACCCTGCACAAGACGAAACGAAACGACCGTAGTCCGCGACCCCGCACTCGCGATATCCACCGGATTTCCGTCGATCGCAAGAGACGCTGCCTCGACGACGGTTGCAGGCGATATGTTTGAAGGCAAGATGATGAAGTCGCGTGGCGACTGCGCGGCCGCTCCACCGGCGGCCACCGATACGGGACCAGATGTCGCCCCCGATGGCACTGTCACCGTCAGGGAGCTTCTCGACACGGCAGAGGCATTAGCCGTCGCGCTATTGAACGTGACTACATTCGACGAAGGAGTCGCGGCGAATCCACCGCCGACGATCGTTACAGTAGCACCCGCCACGCCAAATCCCGGCCGAACATCTTCGATGGCCAGTGCTGATGCGTCCGCCTCTTGAATGGCGACGATGTTGCCTGATCGATCGTAATGCAGCCGTACATCGTCCGCATGCCCGGTAACGGCCGTGAGGCATGCGAGCAACCATGCAAACAAGCGAAATCTATCCACGGCCATCCCCCCGAATTCGACTACTTCCTAAGGTTATGACTCCTCGACCCGAGCGATTCGGACCGCGCAACGCTCAGCCCTGTATTCCCTGCCCGACTTTCCACAGGCGTCTGATGTCGAATTTCTCGGTCAGTTTGAGCCCCCGGAGCGGCGCCAGCGAGCGACTAGCATGCGAGATGCGGCGAGAGCCATCACCCCGGCTCGTAGCGGTGTACTTGCCTAACCCCTTAGCCCTTTGTCGAACCTACCACGCTTACTTTGCGAGTGCTGTTCGCTTCGTCAAAATTTACATGGCTGCAATCCTGAGTTCATTGTGATTGCAAAAAAAAAAAGCGCCCACAAAGCGGGCGCTCGAATCGGACACCAAGCCGGGAGTCAGCCCATGCCCAGAACCTTGCGCGGCGCATCGCTGCGCCGCGCGCGCGTGAGATCACCAATTAGCCATCGAATCCATCCTCGAAAATCGAATCGTTGTCGCCGGGCGCCACATTGAAATGCACCGGCACTGCGGCCGGGTGCGTGCGGTACGCGGGGTCGTTGCTGAAGACGCAGATCGTCGCGTCGTATTCGCCGGCCGGCAGCGTGGTCGCGTCGAAGTCGACGTTGTAGAGGCCGAATGCATCGCCCGGTTGCGCGGTGCCCGAAGTCGTTTCGAGCGTGAGCCATGAGGCGTCCAGCGGCTGCGTGCAGTCGCCGCCGGCCTTCGCGATCGCGAACGCGACGAGCTCGCGGCCGTCGCCGGTCGGCAGGGCCGGGGTCGCTGCACCGGTGACGGGGTCGATCGTGGCGACGGCGCCGCTGCCGCTGACGTCGTAGGACATCCAGTACAGCGTGCCGGTCGAGCGGTCGAACTTCATGCTCTGCGCGAACGAGGCATCGACGCCGAGCAGGCCGACGATGGTCGCCTCGCCGCTGGTCTTGTCGATCGCGAGCAGCGCGTCGTTGACGGTGTCGAGGCCGTACATCTGGCCGTTCTGGTCGACCGCGATGTCGACGACGTTGGTCTGCATGCCGATGTCGATCTGGCCGATGAAGGTCGCCGCAGCCGTCGTCAGGTCGATCGCGTACAGGCCCGACCAGCCGTTGCTGGCGTTGCTGACCGCGTAGAAGTTGCCGGTCGCCGGATCCCACGACGTGCCCCACCACTGCTCGTTGGCCTGGATCATCTGTGGCACCGGCCAGCCGACGAGGGTCTTCTCGCCGGTGGTCGTATCGAACGTGTAGAGCAGGTTGAAGAAGTCGAGCATCCACTCGCGGCTGAAATCGTTGTCGACGAAATCGCCGCCGGAGATGTTGACGTTCGACGAGAGCAGGTCCGGCGCGAGCACCGTCGCCTGATCCTGGCCCGGATTGAACACATCGAAGCGGATGTAGTCCTGCAGGTTGCCGCCCTCGGTCACCTGCACCGCATACGCCGGCAGGCCGAGTTCACCGAGGATCGAATGCGGCGACGCCGGACGCGGCGCGCCAGCCGCGGGATTCTTCGGCGAACGACGCTGGCCGAGCGTGGCGAGGCGCTCCGCGCTCGGCGCTTCGATCGCGCGGCGCGACAGCGGTGCCACGCCGGTCGGCGGATATTCGCCGGCATTCCACGTCAGCGGACGATTGCCGGTGTTGCCGATCACCAGCGGCTGCGTGACGCGGATGCCGGTAGCGGCCTGCGCATCGAGTTCGGTGATCGGCAGCGCGAGCTGCGCGGCGCCGATGTCGGCGTGCACGCTCGCGCTGATCGACAGCGCGTCGGGCTGCTGCGGCGTCCACAGGACGGCCTTGCCCGGCGTCAGCGTACCCGTGAAGTACGAATACTGCAGCGCCGTCGTCGTATCGACCTGCAGGCCGGAGACCGAATCGCTGCCCGCGTCGCCCCAGTTGCCGGAGCCGTCGCCCATCGACTGGTACTGGAACAGGTACGTGCCGCTCGCTTCATCGATGACCACTTCGAACGTGAAGCCCGACATGTCCGGAAAGCCGATCGCCATGTCCTTCCACTCGATCACGAACTGGCGCTGCCCCGGCGTGCTCCCGAGCGTCTTCGTGTAGATCGAACCGACGCTGTCGGCGAAGCTGGTCCAGGCCGGTGCAATCGCCATGTCGAAATACGTCGCCGGGAACGCGAACGTCGACGGAATCGCGCACACCGTGGCGCCCACTTCGATCGCGCCGTTGGCGCCGACGCAGAGCTGATCGGTGACGGTGCCGAAGTAGTCGATCGGGAACGGCGTCTGCACCGCCGCGGTGCGGCCGGACGGAAAGCCGCCGCTCTGGTCGAGCAAGGTGCCATCGCTGGCGTCGATGAAGTCGTAGGCGACGGTGTCGTCGTACGTGTAGCTCGGCCGCGACGCGCTCGCGCTCCAGGTTGCGGCGACGTCCGCGTCGACGACCGCGCCGGCGATCGTGAGGTTCACGTACTGCAGGCTCTGCC
>Ga0105237_10001842_pt1 | contig 27258 bp, 32 predicted proteins | sample KBSC24metaG_FD_81520 | JGI IMG/M metagenome (GOLD analysis project Ga0105237, IMG submission 81520) | Corn rhizosphere microbial communities from Kellogg Biological Station, Michigan, USA - KBS C2-4 metaG | ecosystem: Host-associated > Plants > Roots > Rhizosphere > Soil | place: Michigan, USA... | reverse complement strand
CTGCTCAACAAAGAAATGACCCTTAAAGAGTTCGAAATACAAATCCTGCAGCATTATCTGGACAAATATGAAAAGGACGTTCTGCTCGTCGCCAAGAAGCTGGATGTCGGTAAATCTACGCTTTATCGCATGATACAGAACGGGGAACTAAAGATGAAGTAAACCTGGAGCGGGCCGCGGGTCCGCTGGCCGAAGGCCCATCATTAGCCGTGCATCGGGAATGGGCCATTTTTCGGTGTAAACCGTTCCCGATGCACCACCGGACATGAATTTGCCACAAGAGTTGGTCGAGCATCGTAGTTTTTACGAAGAGATACTGAATATGATACCTGCTGAGATCATTGTAGCAGATACTCAATACAGGTATCTTTTTGTGAATCCTACTGCTGTACCCGATGCCCATCTGCGGGAGTGGATGATCGGCAAGACCAACGAGGAGTTCTGTCAATATGCAGGCCGTCCGGATAGGACAGCCAGGGCGCGCCGGCAGGTGTTCGGGAAGGTGTTGCGGACAAAGGAGATGATAGAATGGGGGGAAGAGGGGCGTGATGAGAATGGGGCGTATCAGCATTATTTACAGAAGGTCTACCCGGTGCTGAATGCTAATGGGGATGTACAGTGGGTGATCATCTACGGCGTTACGATCACGGAGCGAAGAGAGTTCGAAGAGAAGTTGCGCCGCAGCGAGAAGAGATACAGAGATCTTTTTAACTATAGCCAGGCATTGATCTGTACGCATGATATGTCGGGTCGTCTGCTGGCCATTAATCCTGAGATCTGCCGGGTATTGGGCTATGCGGAAGGGGAGCTGATCAGTAAAAGAATACAGGATTTTATCCCGGCGGAGCATCAGCCGAAGTTCAGGGAAGAGTACCTGGATGCTATAGGGAAAAGCACTGCTGCCGTCAGCGGTGTGTTTTGTGTGTTGAATAAAAAGAATGAGCGGATCTATCTCCTGTATAAGAATTACAGGGTGGAGGAGCCTGGCGGGGAACCCTATGTGATAGGTTTTTCGCAGGACATCACGGAGCGGATCTATATGGAGCAGGAGCTGCGTTATGCCAAAAAAGTCACGGATGATGCATCGCAGGCGAAGGAGTCTTTTTTGGCGCACATGAGCCATGAGATACGTACACCCATGAACGGTATCATGGGGATGGCCAGTCTGATGGCCAAGACCAATCTGGACGATCAACAACGGTATTATTTAAAGCTGATACAGGAAGCTGCCGGCAGTCTCCTGGTCATCGTCAATGATATTTTAGACCTGGAGAAGATCGTAGCGGGCAAGCTGCAGCTGGAGAAGATAGATTTTAAGCTCGTGGAAAAAATAACCACGTCCATTCAGTCTTTTATTCACAAGGCGGAGGAGAAGGACCTGGGTTTGATCTTTCAGAACGGGATACCTGCGACGATGGTGGTAAAAGGTGATCCCTACCGGCTGAGCCAGGTGTTGAGTAATCTTATGGGCAATGCATTGAAGTTCACCGAAAGGGGGAATGTCACAATTGTGACCAGCATTGTGGAACAGAATGAGCAGTGGGCTGTTGTGGAGATCATTATCCGTGATACGGGGATTGGCATCAGCGAGGACCGTATCCGATCGATATTCGAGCCTTTTATACAGGCCGACCTTACCATCTCCCGCAAATACGGGGGAACAGGGCTGGGGCTTACCATCTGTAAGAACATGATCGAAATGCAGAATGGAGAGTTGCTGGTAGAGAGTGAGGAAGGGAAGGGGTCGGTGTTTACTATCCGTATCCCTTATCAATTAAGCATGGAAGCTATGCACGACAATGAAACAAATCAGGACATCGATTACAAGAGCCTGGGACATAAACGGGTGCTGGTCGCCGAAGATGTGGAGCTTAATCAGTATCTTGCCCGGCATATCCTCGAGTCCTGGAATTTCGAAGTGACGATAGTTAACAATGGAAGAGAGGCGGTGGATCAGCTGCAGGCGGAGTCATTCGACTGTATCCTGATGGACGTACAGATGCCTGAAATGGATGGTATGGAAGCTACCCGGCATATCCGGCAGCTGGCTGACCCGGCAAAGGCGAATATTCCTATTATTGCATTGACAGCCAATGCGTTAAAAGGAGATAGCGAACGATATCTGGCGGCTGGTATGAATGACTATCTTTCCAAGCCCTTCGACGAGGCAAAGCTGTTCAGGGTGATATCCAGAAACCTGACCGAACTTAAACCTGCGCCGACACCGGCGGCCTCTATGCATGCGGCCGCGTCTGTGACCTTATCCGAAAAGAATATTCCCGTAAAAAACCATACAAGCATGTTACCCGTAAATAAGCTGTACGATCTGTCGATGGTCCAATCCGTGTCGGGTGGAGACGAGGGCTTTATCAAGAAAATGGTGGCTCTTTTTATCGAGACGGTGCCGCAGAACATGGATGAACTTGTCAAGGCTACACAAACCGAGAATTGGGACCAGGTAGGCAAAACGGCTCATAAGTTGAAATCGACCGTGGATTCGATGGGGATCAAGTCCATTCGTCAGGAGATACGGACTGTGGAGGCCAATGCAAAGGCAAAGACGCAGGTAGAGGAGATCCCGGCCCTGGTGGATAAGATAGGTTCTGTTATCCATGAATGTATTGGGCAGTTGCAGGCAGAGATAATATCCTAGGAGTTTCCTGCCGGCCTGTCCTGCCGGCCAACGGACATCCCATTCAGATGCCAGGACCCGCGTCCACCCGTATCTATACCCACAACCACTAGGTACTTCTACGTAAAAACTCGCCCAATCTAAGAAAAGCATTCCCAAATAGGGATTGTCCATTCGGGATACATAATATTCAGCCCCTGACATTCAACCTGTTAGGGGTTGTCTTTTTCTGGCACTATTTTCCGATGATAAGGATGCACTACTTTATTAATATATGCAATTCAACCAAGAGCCTGTTATCTTCGTGGTTGAAGATAACTTGATGTATCAAAACCTTATCGCTAAGGAACTCGAAACCGTTAGCCGTAACATCCATTTCTATACCAATGGGGAGGCTTGTCTGGACGAGCTGGACAAATCGCCTTCCGTCATTGTGATGGATTATAACCTGGATGGGAAGCTGAATGGACTCGATACCCTCCAACAGGTAAGGAACACCCACCCCGATGTTTATGTGATCCTCTTTTCCAGCCAGAAGGGCTTGAATACAAAAGAGGTTTTTCTGCAATATGGTTCCTTTGACTTCCTTGAAAAAAATAGTTTGTCTTTGCGCACCTTGCATCAGATGGTGGATTGTGTCATCTCCGCCAGGTCTTAGTCCCGGAAACCCGGGCGCCCTTTGAACAATTTTTAGTATCGAAGGGTTATTTCCCGATGGCATGCGTATATACTCTCTCAAAAGAGTCCAGAACATTCCCACAACACTTGACAAGGCCTGGGATTTTTTCTCCAGTCCTTTGAATCTGGCTCGGATCACCCCTGAGGAATTAAAATTTGAGATCCTTCGTAAAATCAGTGATTCGTCTTCGATAACCGAGCGTAGCGAAGGTTACGACCGAGGTAACCGAGGGGGTCCAACAGTGTTGGAACCTACGAAGGTTATGGGCGAAGCCCCGTGTCAAAGCAGGTCCGACGAAAGCCTGCATTTTTTCGACCGTGTTTATGCAGGTCAGCTGATCGAATATAAGCTGAGCCCCCTGCCGGGCTTCCGCGTGTATTGGATGACGGAGATCACCCATGTGGTGCCGGGACGATATTTCGTCGATGAGCAGCGCAGGGGGCCCTATCGCATGTGGCATCATCAGCATCATTTTCGGGAGATAGATGGGGGTGTGGAGATGACGGACATCGTCCATTACCAACTGCCGTTAGGTGTGCTGGGCGTGCTGGCGCACGGGCTTTTTGTGGGCCGGCAGGTGGAGCGGATCTTTGCCTATCGTTGCGAGAAAATTGAGGAGATCTTTGGGATGATCGCTTGATCGACCTGTGATCAGGCCTGATCAATCCATAACCAGGCCCTGTGAATATTTTGCCGGATCGTGGGCCTTCCGCGAGCCTTCCACGAGGGCGGCTTTAGCCCGGAATTCGGGAGATGTATTTTTCTATCTGTTTGATCTGGTCTACGATCTGGGGTGTGGTGGGCTTTAGCGCCTTGGCTTTGCGGAAGAAATCTTTGGCGGCGCGGAATTCCCGTTTGGTCATCATGATCGAGCACAGCTGGAGGAAGGCGGCTGCCTGGTTCTCCTTATCGGGGAGTCCCTTGCGGATGGCCTGGCGTACGTAGCTTTCGGCCTGGCGGATATCGTTCTTTTGCATGGCCAGCATTCCCATCTGCAGCAGGCTGGCGCCTTCCGCTTCTTTCATGGGCATACCCAGGTCCAGGCCTTTTTTCATATTGATCTCCGCGCCGGTGAAGTCCTGTTTCATCATGGCGATGTTACCTTTCAGGGTATAGTATACGCTGCGGATGGGTTTGTACAGCAGTCCGGGGAATTTGATGGAGGCGAGTACTTTTTCGGCTGCCTCCATGTTGCCGCTCTCCATATGTTCCTGGATCAGGCGGAGGGGGCCGAAGAAGAAGTAGCCAAAGAGCAGGATGGCGCCGATGAGGTACAGGAGGAAGGCGGGCCAGAAGCCGGCATACAGGTTGGTCACGACGGCCAGTATTATTATGATAGCGGCCAGTGGGAGACGGTATTTGATGACGACGTTATAGAATTTCATTTGTGCGATGCTTTTATTTTTGGCCCCGTGTGCGGCTGGTGACAATCCATCAAGCTGACCGGCGACCAGGGTGATTTGACCGGGATGATCCGATCGGCATGATCCGACCTGGATTATCTGGCCAGGGTAATCAGGCCAGGACTTCTGGCCAGGACTATCTGACCAGGTACGGAACCCTTTTCGAGGCGCCGATGCCTGCTGGTAGATCCTGTACCCTGCCCTGCCGCTCCGCCGGGGGCTGCAAATATAGTGCTATACGATGAATTCTCCCGTGACTTGCTCGCGGGGGCTGACTTGGGATGCGCCACGCCAATCTTTCGTCGGGTGGCCGGTCCTAAAACGTATCGTCGTTGACCTCTATCCAGTACCCGTCGGGGTCCTGCAGGTAGATCTGTTTGACCTTGTCGGGGCGGACCTGGGGTTCTTTTGTGTTCTGGGCCCAGTTGCCGTATTTGACCTTGTACTCGTCGAGGTGTTTGGTGAAGGCATCCATGGAGGGGACGCTAAAGGCGAGATGGATGTTGATGTCGTGGGGGCCGTCTTCTTTGGCTCCGGAGACCACGTGGAGCTGTCCGTGTTCGGATATCCGGAACCAGACGTGTTTGCCGTCGTGGAAAGGTTCGGATATCTTTTTAAGCTGCATGACTTTTTCGTAGAAGTCGGCGCTCCTGTTCAGGTCTGTTACAAAGATGGTCTGGTGGCTGAAATGAGGGCCCTGGGCGTGGGCGGCAATGACCAGAAAAAGGACGGCGGCCAGTGATAACAATCGTCGCATAATGAATGGTTTGAGGATACCAATGTACGGAATTGAGAACAGCTAAAGTGCAGGGGGTGGGTATAGCGTGAGGGAATCGGTACAAATAATATTATTAGGCTGGTTAAAAGGTCGAAATGCATTATTTTTGCCGCCCCAACCATTGGTCTGTGCCGGTGGTTCTGGTCCTGTAGTTCAATGGATAGAATAGAAGTTTCCTAAACTTTTGATACAGGTTCGATTCCTGTCAGGACTACACCCGTTTCAACCCGCTGTTACTCAGCGGGTTTTGCATTTTGCACCCTTTCTTACAATGCATAATCACTTGGCCGGGATTTTTACTATTTTGTTTGATTTTTAGATGGTCATTGTTTTCATCTTAAACGTCCAAATATGCCGAAAATCAATAATCTGGATAACATAATAAATGCCGAGAATCTTACTCGGGCAATGATGGAACTATACGATTTTATATGTAAATATGAATTCGATGAATTGACAGATCCACAGAAGCATTTTTATTTTAATCAGCAGTTGGAAAATGCAGTGAATATGGATGGCTTTTACCCGTTTTTTTGGAATTCAACTGGCGAATTTGCTATGGAAGCTATTCAATCACTGACAGCCATTGGTGCATTTCATACCTGCGCAATCGTCCAGAAAGCAATTGATCAATTCCCTGGTAGCTATGTCCCCAAGGATGAGGTCAAAAGACAAGGCTTAATTCAACAGATTGAAGATACCGCAAGTGACATTTGGAATGGCCTGGATCAGGAGTTTTATGAGTACAAGGATAACTTGAATCAGTTGAATATCGAATATGTAAGGAAGAATAGTTCATTCTTTTAATTTAAGATTGGAGGCTGCTAAAAGTCACGAAATCGGCCAGTAATTGGTTAGATAATTGTCTGGTTCCCGCTACAAGCACTTCCACCCGCTGTAATTCAGTGGGTTTTGTTTTTTAGAGGGCTAAGCATTTTAATAAACCCTTCATTTTCAATTTCGAAAAAGTTCGATTCCTTCTAGAAGCTTTTTTACTTATTGGGGCTAGAAAAGGAGTGTTTTCACGGTGCAAGGGAAATGACTAATTACCTACTTTAGATTTTTCAATTTCACAGAATTTCCAAAGGGTGTTGTCAGCGAAAATTTTTTGCCTTGGATTATGAATCATAAACAGGTTGCCATATTATCAGTACTTATATTATCTATTTTGATTTCGTGTCGAAATGCCGCGAATAATGAGGTCAATTTGCGTGATAAGTCAAAATCGATTTCAAAAGAAGATGATGATAGCGAATGCAGTATTGACGATGGAACACATTCTGCCAGGATTGACTATTATAACCCAAGTACGGGGTATAGTGCAGACTATACTTTAAATGTTGAGGTTGAAAATTGTCAAGTAATTCAAATCGACTTCAACAATGGTGGTTATCTTGATGGCGATCATATTGATCCCGCAGATATCGATAAGAATGGGGATGCGTCAATAGAGGACGATAAAGGAAGGAGTTTTGAAATTCATATACAGGATTAGTCAAATCAACACAAATTAAAATGGCCGAAGAGCTTCCTATTAATTCGAGGCCTTATTTCTTCTTGTACTTTTTCTTCGGATTGCGCCTCGTATGAAAAATTGAAACGATAACAATGGTAGAGTGCGCATCGTCAATATAATAAATCACCTGATAAGGGTATTTTTTGAGAGGCAATTCACGTAAGTTTTTATATCCATTTCGTTATCGATAGGGGTCAGAACAGATGGCGGTGATGGCTTCCTGGATGGGAATGATAAAATTGTCTGCAGCCAGGTAACTTTTCTTTTCATACCAGCGAAATGCTTCTTCGTACTCGTCGGCTATAAGCGGATCGAAGAGATAGGAATAGATCATTTATTTTCTCTTTGTCCGGATATTCTGTATTCGTTTATTTATATCTCCGGGAGTAACCATTTTGCCGCCTTCTAAATAATGAGCAACACGACGGTCAAGTTCCGATTTTAAAGTAGATGTATAGGTCACTGGTTCTGCATCATTAATATCATCTTCCACCATTACATAAATGGCTTTTAGCTTCTTTTCGTCTGCTACCCTAATGTAGTCAGCTAATTTGGCTCGAATGGCGGCGGTAGTCATAAAAATTAATTTGTTCGATTGCCATACAAAAATACAAAATAAGAAAAATTGAATTGAATTATTTTGTGCTGATAATCAATTATATAGGCGAAAATATGTGCAAGTCTGACAAGAAAAGGTTCGACATCTGTTCGGGGAGGACTACACTCTTCTTGCGCCTTGATAATCAAGGCGTATTATTTGCCTCGTTCATCAAGTTTGTTTATGGAAGTTTCTGATTTACGTATCTTTTAAGTATAACCTGCTGAATGATAATCCTAATCTCTTCGATATTCTTTGCTTTATCAACAATCCAACATTCGGGATTGTCAAATACAAACCTTCACGTATTCAACGATACCTGCAGAAAAGGAAAAGATACACTAACAGGTAGAGTAATATACTTTACCGCTGATGTCGAACCAGAGTGTGAAGGGGGTAAAGTCGCCTTAATGAGACGTATTAACAGAGGCATAAAGCTCTCCGACTCTGTTTTGACGAACGATATCCAATCGAACTATATCGTCGGGTTTATCGTGGAGGCAGATGGACAAATCACTGGTGGAAGGGTAATAAAGGATAATACGAATCAAGTTGGGAAGCAATTATTATCAGTAATAAAAAGTTGCAGATGGAATCCAGCCAAATGCAATGGGAAAAAGGTAGCCATGTTATACAAGTATCCGATCATTATTGATTTCCAGACAGATTGACATATTAAGGCAATACCCGCAAACTGCTGACAGTCATAAAATCGGTCAGCAGATGGTTAGATAATTTTCCGGTTCCCGCTACACCCTCCTTAAGGCGCTGCTAATCAGGATTTATTCCAGAGCTTTTTGGGTCATTTTTGAATTATCTTCATGGCGAACTAGGAATCTAAAGATCGGCGGGAGTTGATTTGCTTCACTTCACTGTGGAAATCGATCAACATTGCTGTGACATGGTGGTAATTTTCGGCAGAAAGTCGCCTGAAATTCGCATTGTGTCGTTTTGAATGACGCAGGCGAATGGGAGTATTCCAATATTTTAGAGAAAAGTCGGATCAGAAAAATTGTTCTTTGTCAATTCTTTTATTGTTCGTCTTTTTATCGGTCTTTGCTTTGTGCGTTCTGATTCAAATTGATTATTGGCAATCTCAATAAACCAAAGGCTAAAGTTGCCAACATATCCAAATTTCGAAGTGCTATTGTCGTAATTCAATTGTACTTCCAGGTGATCGACGATTTCAATTAAATGAGCTATTGCTTTGTGATGAATTGAATGGTACCATTTAACATGTTGTACCTCGCCCCAATTTGCAAAATTAAGGAACAGAACTTCAGCGTTTTCAAAATCTTTCTTTGTTGGTTTGGTTGGTTGATTTATTCTTGTAGAGCAAATTAAATTATGGCCGTATTCTGTGTCCTTTATTGCCTCTATAACAACTGCTCCGCTATAATTACCGTTGGCAAGTATAAATGTCAAACAGTCCCCTTTTTCAAAAATTGGTTGGCGAATAATTTTCTTTTTTCTGGGCTTTGCTTTTGGTTTTTCACTTTGTAAGCCTACAAGAAATTTGTCGAGAACAGTCTTTCGTTTTTTAATATCCTTTTCGTCGGCGTCAAGTTGTAGCCAAACTTCGAGATCAGCACCTGTTTCAATAATATTTTTTACTCTCTGAAGGAGGTCCTTGTCGAGTTGTTTACATTCCCATTGTGCTTTTGCCAATGCGAACCAAAAATTGTTACTGTCTTCCGGGTCATTTATTGTTTCCTGGTTGTTGGAAATTAAATTGTTTGAAATTTCTTTAACATCAAGTCCATCATTGTACAAATCGAAAAATTCGCTGTAAATGTCTGCGTAAGTGTCGTTCGAAGATATTGCTGTTCCCCATGCCCCCATAATTTGATGATATAGGTTTAGAGTTATCTATAACATACGAAATTATGCTATTAACCTTTGTAATCAAAGAGGTGAGAATAGGCCATGGTGTAGTTTGGCTCAAATGGCGGCAAAATAAGCAAAATGGAATTGGACTATCTAACGTTGAAAATCAATCATAAAGGCAAAAGTGTTCAGGTCTGACAAGAAAAGGTTCGACATCAGTTCGGGCAGGACTACAATCATTTCAAACCGCTGTAATTCAGTGGGTTTTGTTTTCCCGCCTCTTTACAAAATTGCAACTTTCATAAATCACCTGGAATTTTTTTGGCCTTCTTTAAATTGCCCGGTCCAAGTGATCATGAAGTCGGTATTTAAATCTTCGGTTATCCAATCCTGTCTTTTTGTAATGAAGCGAACAGTTATTTTATCTTTTGTTATGCTATCGCTACTGTTATAATTAATTCCCTCTTTATAGCCAAGCTTAAAAATAATCCCTTCACAATATTCTCCCGTTACAGCTAATCGCTTACCTGGGGATTTAAAATAGACTGCGATACAGATGATCAAAAGGCCTACAAAGATGAATATATATGGCAGAAACTGGATAAAGTCTAGGTCTGCATAAAATATGGTATTTTGTAACTATGACTGACACTTTAAAAGAACGGTATAGGGTCAATAAGATCCTTTCTGGCATTATAACTTTTCTTTTCTGCCTGGTTTATTATATGTGTCCTCGTTGGGGCCTGTCGTCAGTAGACAATTGGTTCTTTTCTTTAGCCTGGGCTGGATACTCTTTTGAAATTGCTTCATTTACGGCAGGGATTATAGTGACAGCAATTCTATTCGCTTTTACCTGGGCTCTCGTGTGGACTATATCCTATAAAGTCGCAAATTTTATTAGCAAAAAGAAGGACTTGAAATAATGCCGCTCAGAACGAAGCCTTATTAGATATTGAATGGCATTCAATAATTCAAACTTGTTCAGAACGTTGGTGATTAAAATTGCCTATATTAGTACTTGGGTATATCGCAGAGAAAGTTCGATTCCGGTTGCCATTAACTTTAATGAGAATAGGCTTCATGGATCACCCTTGCTTCAATAGTTCTTGCATGAAATTCGGCAACGAAATCGCAGTGACATCTTGTCCCATGGGGTAACTTTCCAAACCAGAATAAATTACAAAGCGCCTACTCGGATTTATATCCTCACAGGCGGAATAAAAACCTTTTGAAATGGAGGGCGCGGAACTGCGCTTAATTTCAATGGCCCACTTTGGGCCACCAGGAAACTCGAGTACTAAATCTATCTCGGCTCCACGAGGTGTGCCGTAATAATAAGGTTGCACCCTTGATGGAGCTACGGACATTATATTTTCAATGACAAACCCTTCCCAACTTCCCCCGACGACAGGGTGCCCCAACAAGCTATTATAGTCGGAGATATTGAGCAACGCATGCGTAATACCGCTATCGCGCACATAAATCTTAGGAGCTTTGATGAGGCGTTTGCCCACATTGGCTGTCCAGGGCTTCAGTCTTCTAACCAATAAAAGATCTGTCATCAAGTCAAGATAACGACCAATGGTCGTACCAGACACATCCAGGTTCCTTGCGAGATGTGAGGCATTTAATACTGAGCCTTGGTTATGCGCCAGCATGGTCCAAAACCGTTCAAGCGTTTCGGCAGGAATTCGCGGCCCCAGTTGAGGTATGTCGCGTTCGAGGTAAGTTTTGATAAAATCAAGACGCCAGTCCAGGCTGTTTTGATCAGAAGCAGACAGCAAGCTTTCCGGAAAACCGCCACGGACCCACAGGCTATTTAATTTGTCCATACTATTTTCTGCATATTCTGTTGCATCTATTGGGTGGAGCTCCATGTATGCAATACGCCCTGCCAAGGACTCGCTGGATTGTTGTAGAAGTTCAATTGATGCTGAGCCTAAAAACAAGAATTGCCCAGCCCTATTCCCTTTGCGGCGTTCCCGGTCGATAACGCCTCTCAGTGGAGCGAATATTTCAGGAAGCCTTTGGTCCTCATCAAGCACGATTAATTTGTCGCTGTTTTCTCCATGGAATGCTTCGATGTCTTGTACTTTTTGCAAGTCTTTACGGTTTTCCAGGTCCAAATAAACAGAAGGAGTTGTTTCAGAAATATTGAGAGCAATGGTAGTCTTACCTACCTGGCGCGGCCCAAATAATGCTACGGAAGGGGTTCGTTCCAACGCTTAGATAATTTGCGATTCGAGCCGGCGTTTAACCATGTGCAAATTTAACATAGAATGTGGAATTTGCACACATTTGTAATTGATGCTGCATTTATTTTGATTATCAGGCAATTATTTAGACTGGCTAAGGTTTTCCATAGTCAATTATTACCTCAATAAGCATATTAATAGGCAGTTGATCTTTAAATTCCACTCCTTTTAAGTACAAAAAGGTTTTGCCGCTTCTTCCCAGTCTGGCAATACATAGGATATATACATTCGGGCATCTATACCAGGATACGTCATGCGTTTCTCTATAAACTAATGGTAATTCCAAATAATCACTATCAGGGGCTACTTCGGATATTTTGGATGTGTCCCCAAGAGAAAGGCTATTTCCGCCAAACATGGCAGAACTGTCATTTAGGTCTATCGTAAGAGAGTCAAAAACGGATAATTTCCCGTCTCCATGAAAATGAATTTTACTGCCACTGTTTTTAATTGACATTTCCCCGTCTCCTACAATCTGATCACGGTGATAAAGCATATTCATCAGGGTATCTCTTTCGCTTTTGCTAAGTGCATTAAGATTGGAAGAGTCTCCTTTCATTGTTTTATACCACAGCCTTCTATATGTTATCTTTTCGTCAGATGTCAAACTCTTGCTTACCATGAAACGAACCTTATGTATCCCACTGTTGAAAAGGTTACCAATATCAACAATCTTAGCATATAAAATGCTCTGAGGGTAGGTTATTTCTGAGGTTAATGCTTTATGCTTTGGTGCATGGCCACATGCAATAAGAAATATGGCAGTGGTAATTATAAGGCGGCTATTTCGGTGCATATATATTTATTCGGCCAAGATTGAAAGCTTCCCCAAAAACTGTAGCGATCTAAATTAAAAATTTATCGCTAAAATTGGGAAGCTATTGAAAAAGAAATAAGGGCTACCCAATTATCGGTTGGCAGATAATCCGGACTTTTCGGATTTGATCGAATGTTGTGCATTAAATTCAAAACCCAATAGATTTGCTACTAATAAGCTGGTGAAAGCATATGTTTGCAAAGCAATGTTTTTCAAGTTTTTATATGATTATTCTCGCGCTTGCACGTAGCTGCCAAAAACTGTAGATCGCTCCAAAAATGGTTCGATTCCTACCAGGTCCTATCGTTCAGATTTTCCATATCCACGGAGGTCCATTGCTTTTGAATGGCAAAGAACCTGTAAATCCCAATGGCCCAAAAAATAGATCCAGCAAGTATTCAGGTGACGATAAAGTCGACGAAAACAAAATTGCACGGTCTGATATCAACCATGCAATTTCATATTCATTAAAATTATTTTAGGGACGGTCCCAGAAGGCGGGTGGCTCAATACCCACGCTTCTTAAATATACGTATGCTTGTCCGCGGTGGTGTATTTCGTTATCAATAAAATAAAAAAGGAAAGAAAGGCAGGTGCCGGGCCACATGCCAAATGCTACCTCCTGTTCTGCAAAACGATGGGTTGGAATGGTGGGCCAAATGGCGTTGATCTGGTCGGTAGCTGCATCCCACAGTTGCAATAATGCTGCTTTGGTGTTCACTTTATCAGCGTCTGCCCACTTTTGCCATTTACCAGTAGCAATGCCTTGGAGGCCGGGTACCGCCATGCCGAGGAATTCGTATACCAGGTCAGAGAACGGGCGCATACCGCCTATAGAATAGGTAAACAGCTTGTCTTCAGGGAAGGCTTCAATCATTTTGCGGGTGAGGCCACGATGTCCCTGCCAGTGCTTAAGTAATTCCTGTGTAGACAAAACAGTGGCGGCGGTGTTCGATGTTGCTTGTTGGGTTGACATGGTTATTATTTTTTAAGTAAAGTGATAAGTACAACACAAAACTATAGGTGGGTAGTGACAACAGTATGTCAGCAGGTTTTCGGCGCGGATAATTTTTTTCGGATGGCCTTTGGAGACAAGAAGCGCCGTCAGGAGTTTCTGGCCGGACAAATTCAGTGCTATTCATGTATAGAAAGGGCCGCGAAAAGCTGTAAATCCGGAGGGAAGTCCCGGTCAGTCATATGCTATTGATTTTTAATATATTTTTTTGATAAATAGCGTCCTCTATCATAAATTAGTATGTTAGCAGCAGCCTTAACCCGGGTATAGTTGACATTGCAGGCTTTAACAAACAGCCATAAATGGAAATTGACTCAAAAAAAACAGAAACATGATCTCAACTCAACCCCAGGTTTTAACCCACAAAGAGGGGTTAAAATTACAGTCCGGTGCCGGTCGAGACCTTATTTTCAAACTCACCGGTGAGGATACAGGCGGAGCATTCGATTATTTTATTGTAATGGTAGCACCACATGAGGGACCACCGTTGCATGTGCACCACCGACAGGAAGAGACCTTCCATGTGCTGAAAGGCAAATTTAAGGTAAGAGTTGGCGACGAAATATTGTTTTGTAACGAAGGCGACTTTGTGTACCTGCCATCAAAAGTGCCGCACGCCTTCCTTAATCTAACCGATGAGCAGGGCGAGATTATTGTAGTATACACACCTGGCGGTGGTCACAAATTTTTTGAAGAACTGGGGCCGCTTATGCACAGCGTTTCACCAGATAAGAAGGTAGTCGCTCAGCTCTTTGAAAAATATCAAATGACACTACTGGGTCCTCCCTTAAGCCAGGAATGACTCTTTGTTCGTTTGGGGGAATCTGGCCGTCTGGCGGCGGAAATATCCTTTTATGCCGACTTCACCGTTCTGTTTTTCTGAATCAATACCGCGTACATAACAAGAACAAAAGCCACATAAAAAAATTGACCACGTGATACGCCTACTCCGTATGGAAACCAAATGCCTGGAATAATATGCAGGTCGGATATTTCTTTTGGGAACAAGGCGACTAACATCAACAAAGCTGCTATTAACACCAGTAGATCTCTTATACCTTGTTTACGCATTCCCTGGAAAATTATCAATAGCAGCAATGCCAGAAGCAACAACCTGATATAATCTGCTATTGTTTGAAAGTAGATATGTGCAGCGTGTGAAACCCAGGAAATTCCAAACAATTGGGCTGCCATGAACAGTAAAGTAAGTGCTGCAATAACTTTGGGCAACCATTTCTGTTTATGCAGATCGAACCATTCCCGCCAAGCCATTAGCCAACTGCCAAGTACCAATGGTCTGAGTATAACAGATCCAACGATGACGGCTTGAGAGCTGTTCTCGATATGAAACCAGAAGTAAAGGGCCTGGTTAAATCGCATCAATCCTAATAAGATCAAAGCTGTCACAAACCATCTGCATGAGTGTGGTGGATCTCTATCTCTATTCAGCACATATATTGTTATGGCAAGCAAAAGAAATAATACTGGCCAAACAACTTCCACGATATAACCTTTTATGGTTTGTTCCCATTGAAATCTGTATTTTTTTTCGATATGAGTTTTTTCTCCAAGGGTGGGGGCGATACGAATACCGCCTGCATCGATGCCTCTGCTGGCAGAACTCATCCACACCCGGAAAGCGATGATAATGTGCTTTTCTTTTATCAAACTTTCCGGCAACAAAAAAATCCGGGGTTGAATACTATAAATCTTTGGAACTGCTCCAGAGAAGTCGCCCATGCTCCCCGCAAGTGACCCGCCAATAAATAGCTGATAGACATTGTCAACAGCGGGTGGTGCTGCGAAAGCCAAACTCCTTCCCGGCAAACTGTCGACGGAAATTTTCAAGCGATACCAGGCATAGCCGGAATAGTTGGGATATCCTTTTGCAGCCCAACCCGGTATATATCCTGAAAGCCCAACATCGTCATCGTGTGCTCCTATCGGCGCGGTAAGGTACATGGTATCCCATCGCGAGTCATCGTAATCGGCATCAGCGTACCGAATACTATCTCCAGTTATAAATTTCCAGGGGCCGTTAAGTGTGGTGAGATTTTTATCAGCGCGCAATAGACGCTCAGTAGTTGAGGAATAGGAAAGGTATATAAAAGTGCAAGCTATCAATATTAATGTGATAACCAGCATCAAATAGCAGAGCAGGATCTTTTTCCTCATAAGTTTGAATAGAGCCCCTTTTTACTATTTTACTTTTAAGTTTATTTATAAACCTTCATGCATTCCAAATATTTCCCATTTTCATGTATAATGAGCTTCGTGACCAGACCTTTATCGTCTTTTACGAAAGTAATATCAGTATCTGAAGTCTTTGGGAAGAATACATTTTTATCAGCAGGATAGATATCGATAGCAGGTTTGTCCGATGTTTGTGCTTTCAATTGACGACCTTGTTTTGAAATGGTGAATAATGCCCCTGGCCTTAGCATATATTGACCGGCTTCCTCCGAAGTGATCTGATATTGTCCAACATAAGATTCCAGGACATCATCAGCTACAATTATTTTCTTCAAAGTCATGAAGGGTTTGTAAAAATCTTTCCACTGATAAACACTTGCAACACTGTTTACAATTTCATTAACGATCGCGATGTCGTCTGTGTTTGACATCACGACAACACCATACCCACCATCAAAACTCCCGCAGTAACGGGCGACAAAGCCTTCGTCCTTGCCATTATGGCCAAAATATTTTTGGCCGCCCCTTATGTCTATAAAGGCCCCTAGCGCCGCAGACTCATCGATAAAAGGAGTAAGCCTGAGTTTGGTACTTTCTTTCGAGAGCACCTTATTGGATTTGCCCTGTAAAGCTAATTGAGTTTCTATTATATATTTTGCCAGATCGACTGGGTTGGTCCATAAGCCTGCGGCTGCCTGCTCAGGATAGATATGATATTTCCCTTTTACCTCTTCACCATCATTCAAATAACCTGTAGCTAATCTTTTTCTATTTTCCGTAGGAGGCGGCTGAGTATAAGAACTGTTGTTCATACCCATTGGCTTTAGTACATTTTCCAACATAAATTTCTCATAAGGCAGATTTGAAACGTCTTGTACTATCATTTGCGAAATGGTTGTTCCGCCCCCGGAATATTGAGCTTTTAGAGATGGCTCAAATGAAGAGCGGACGGCAGCCGTATTAGCCGGTCTTACACCGTCTAATACCTGTGACAGGGTGGGAATGGAATCCTTTTTTTCATATCCTGGGAATCCATGCACAGTCAACCCGCCTGTATGACTTAAAAGATTGGCAACTGTAATTTTCTTGCCATGCGCTAATGAATCGTATGGGAATTTCCATGTTTTGAGATAATCATTAATGTCTCTGTACAGATCTAATTTCCCGTCCTGCATCAGCTTCAATACTCCGACAGCATTTAGAGATTTGCTGATTGAGCCGGCTTGAAATAATGTTGAAGTCGTTACAGGTCTCCGTTCTGCGCCATCTGCCCAACCAAAACCTCTTGCCCATTCGATCTTATAATTTCTAATTACAGCGATTGAAACTCCTTTGACACGATAAAATTTCATTCTCTCTATCAAAGTCCAATCTGGCTCACCTTCGACCTCAATATTAGATTTAAGGTTTTTCAGTACAAGCCTGATGTTTTGCTCGATGCTATCATTATACTTTTCATCCTGGGAAAATAAGGATGGCGGGAAAATGAAAAGAAACAACAATGAGAAAAGAGCGGAAATGATTTTTTTCATAGAAAGGTTATTCGGTAGTACAATTATACGAAGATAGTCGTAAATTAAGGTCATCCGGGTAAGATGCTAATAGTTACCTGAGTTAAATTTTACCCGTTATAACCTGGGGTCGAATTCCACAATCCATTCAATACCATATTTGTCTCTAAACATTCCGGCGTAGGTACCCCAGGGACTGTCGCCAATCTGCCCCTCAATATCTCCGCCTGCTGATAGTCCGTTGAATATTTTGTCAGCCTCTTCGCGGCTTTCTGCACTAACCAATATTTTAGACCTGTTTTCGTTTTCGCCTACCCGCCCCATAAATTGGGGAACGTCATTGGCGATTAACACGTTGTGCTTGCCGATAGGCAAAGCAATGCGCATTATTTTGTCGGCTTCGTTTTCCGGCACCTGAAACTCCATGCCCGATAAGTCCTTGAAACGAAGATTTTTAGCCGGGGCTTATCCGGCATCCGCAAAAGCAGGAGGAGAGTATATTTGGGGCAAAGTGCCCGAATACAGAGCCTGGCGCCACACTTAGAGAGTGGCGGGTGATATTGAAAAACAAATTCGAAATTTTCCACCGGGGACTACCACTACCGCCGCCTTCTCAATATCACCGCGCAGCTTTTTTTCATATCTCCCTCAAAACCTACCTCGTGACGGTCGGAGCCATCTTCAATAATCAGCAAGCCGGAATTCGGCGGAATGGAACCGAGGTTTTCTGCATATATCACCAATTTCAGGGAATCACCCATACCGGGCGGTATCTTTATTACTTTTCGATATGCTTGCTCAGTCAGGCCCTGTTTTGGAATAATCACTTCATCATTCAACACTACACTTACCGTGTCTCCATCAACAATGCCATTATCATATAAAGCCAATGTAAGGCTGTCAGATGTGAAATCAATAGTGCGGATGACTACTGTTTTACGGAACGAAAGTTCTGCTGCGGCAGCCCCAATGATCTTTTGATTTGCCGGAATGGCTGGTGCAGCCGTACTATTATTGGACGCATAACTATAAGGCTCATTTTTTCCCTTCTGAGTACTTACCTGTTGCCGAACTTTAACGGCAGTTAAATCTTTCACCGGACTCTCGGCTATTGCGGGGGAGGGCGGGGGTGTCACTATGGCTTCTTCGGATGCTGCTACTACAGGAGCCTCCTTAATAGTTTCTTTAGGAGTTGAAAACGCAAGGGTATTTGACAATTTCAAACTGTCGAGTTTGCTGATCAACTTTGTCTGGGCCTGGTTATTTTTCTTTCGGAGGGTGATGGTTCCGGTAGACAGATCCTCATCGCCCGCCCGCAGGTCTTTTGTTCGTGTGTGGAATGCTCCGCTCAAAACCATTACCGTATCAACCATCTTAATAGACAATTCACAGAATGTTTTGATATTGCGGGACCGGGTCGTAAAATTATTGTAGATCAGTTTATCATCCGAAATAGTAAAAACACTATCCTTCCGGATCAGGGTGATTTTCTTCACGGCTATTTTTTCAGCACCTTTAAACATGAAAGTAACCATCGAATAGCCGGTCATATCCTTGTTGATTGCCAGTTCAAAAGGCATTTGTACTTCGGAAGTGGCGATCGTTCCCACCCAAATTCCCGAAAGATCCTGGGAAAAAAGCTTCAATGGCAGTAAAAACAGCACAAAAATCGCCTTCATCGTGGTGGTGGTTTCTTTTATTCTCAACGATAAATCACATTATTAATTGTTACCACACGGCTATACCCTGGTGGATATTTATGGCAACCGGGTTTGGCGCCCTGGTAATTAAGGCCCTGACCGTCAGCGGGTTTTCAATTCCCCCTAGATATGCATCAGCGCAGCCACAAGCATTATCCAGGCGAAGAACTCAAAAACAAGACGAAGAGGACTTAAAGCAGTCCATTGTTTTACGATAGCCCGCAGACGCGTCGCTTCGATGGTTTCGGGCTGCATGATCTTGCGGATCATGACAGGGATAAAGTAGCCGAAGGTGATCAGCCGACTAATAAAAACAGCCACAGCTGCCGCCAGCCAGTAAGCCTGGGCCCCGCCTGTATGATTCCAGGCCAGCGGAATACTTATCACCGACAGTAAAACCTGTGCTGGCGAAACGATCGGCCAAAAACGTTTGGCGGCAAGGATTTGCCCTGAAGATTGCAACCTGGCCCGCAAAGTCGACGGATCCGCATCATGTTTCCAACCCGGGTAAATAACCAGTATTTCGTAAAGGCCGCCGCCCAAACCCAGCGTGACGGTCAGTAGAAGCAAGAGGACTGCTGTTGTAGTTATCATTTTGCTAAATTAACTACCTGCCTTGCGGGTCGCGACTGCATTTCGGCAGGGGTGACTGTTTTTCCGGCAAAAGCACGGAAAGGGCGGTTTAACGAGACTTGCCGTTATAGGAAAAATTTTTCACGAAAAACATAGCAAAACTTTGTACATAGCAATACTATGTATTACATTTGCCGGATGAACAGGGAATTTGTGCAGAACTGGTTCTCCCAGGTAAAGAAGGGGACACTGTCCTATATCATCCTCATCATACTGGATGAAAAGGAATACTATGGTTATGAACTGGTGCAGGAAATAAAGGCTCATACAACGCTGGAGGTTGCCGAGGGTACCCTGTACCCTTTATTAAACAGGCTCAAAGCCGATGGGATCGTTGAATCCAAATGGATAGAACAGGAGTCGGGGATACCCCGCAAATATTACACATTAACCAGGGATGGCAAGGCCACTTTAACAGAAATGAAAAAGATCTGGACAACATTGGGAACAGCCATTCAAAGAATTCAAAAATGAAACGAATAGTCTTTAATAATCCCACGGCTCAAAAGATATACGACGACTACTTTAAACGCGTAAGCAGGTGTATCCATGTGCTATCGGCCGATGATCAGCGCGAGCTGATGATGGAACTGAACAGCCATATTTACGAAGCTACCCACATGGCCACTCCGCAAACAGAAGTGGATATACTGGTAGATACCATCGAAAAACTGGGCCCGCCGGAGGAGACCCTTCAGCCGGTGGTCGCTCATAAAAAAACCCAGCAGGCCATCCGCTCTTTTAATCCGGGACATGTTATACAGGCATTATACCTCAACTTTTCGAACGGCGTCGGCTACGTTATTTTAAGCTGCATCTATCTGCTGATAACGGCTATGGGCATTCTGGTCGTGCTGAAGTTGATCTCTCCCTCACATACCGGGCTGTTTATGTATAATGGGCACTTCCTGGCGTTCGGCTTCACGACCGTACTCCGCGCAGGCAACAGCGAGTTATTGGGTTCCTGGTTTATTCCAACCGTATTCGCCATAATGGTCATCTTATATTTTCTGAACACCTTTCTGTTTCGCCTGCTCAAAAAGGGGTAGGCTTTTTTATCTATATATACATAGTATTACTAGGCATTGAACTGTAAAAATTAGAAATCATCATGGCAGCCACACTGAAACAATCACCTCCTGCATTGTCAGCATGGAAGATCATCTTATTTATTTCGGCTTGTATAGGCGTCTTTGTAGTTATTGCCATAACCTGCGACGTGCTAACCTCATGGATCGAACCTAAATTATTGAGGATCGCGATCCGTGAAATTCTATTGAGAACACCTCTAACCATCTATGCGCTTCATGTATTTGCAGCCAAAGTGATCAAAATCTATGCACCCTCTTCCATTTATGGCCGACTGACGCTGTACAACACCTGTAAATGGATGATATATGGACTGCTACTTCCGACGGTCGTGTGGCTTCTGTATTACCTGCTCCACCTGATTGCCCCCTTTCAGCATACCATTTTAATGAACAATGCCGAAAAAATACAATTGCTGGTAAAGTGGAGCTCCATTTCTATCGCTGCCGGACTGACGGAGGAGGTACTCTTCAGGGGGCATTTGTTGATGATCCTCAGAAGCCGCCTGTCGGTGGCCAAATCCGTTGCTATCTCCTCTCTTATATTCAGCCTGGTGCATATTTTTATGCTTACCCAAATTACTCCTGCTGATATCGTTATCGTCGTATTCGGCGGTATTATCGCTGGTTCGATGTTTGCTTATGTATACCTGTATACCAAAGTGATTTGGTATGCGGCCATCGTACATATTATATGGGATATCTTCTTTATCGGAAAAATTACAGCAGTAGCGGCCAGTCAGACAGATGCCAATCAAACTGTGATGGCTTTTAAGCTAAATACTAAAAACCTGCTGTTTAACGGGGGTAATTTCGGGCTCGAGGCCGGACTACCCTGCCTGGTCGTATGCCTGGCGGCGGCCGCGGCGCTGTATTACTTATCTAAAAAGAACAAAAGCCTGCTGACATAGGGTTGTCACAGCGGACCCCCATCTTTGTATCGTAAACACACAATTTAAAAACATGCATATGACAACAAAAGAAGTGGCCGCCCGCTATTACGAATTAGCCACCCAGAACAAATGGGGCGAGATCCATGAGAATTTTCATGATGATAATATCGTATCCCGGGAACCCGAGCAGGGCGTACCGGCCGGAATTGAACCCATAACCCGGGGGAAAGCTGCCGTCAAAGCAAAGTCCGATACGCATCGTGCCATGATCGAGACGATACACAGTCGTCATACCAGCGAACCCCAGGTGGCCGGCAATTTCTTTACCACCGTATTGCAACGGGATGTTACCTATAAGGGAAGGCCCCGGGCTTATTCGGAGGAGATCGCAGTTATTGAAGTAAAGGACGGAAAGATCGTTTCAGAGACCTTTTTCTATTGATCCTGTCTCTCCAGGCCTGCAATGCTATTTCCCCCCGACGGTGCGGATAAGCCAATAACCATATTCCATGCCATATCCGCATGCCGCATCAGCCGGCCATCGGTGGTGGCTGTGCTGACAACGGGGATCACGGGAATACCGGGCCAGAAGCTTGTAGCCACCTCCTGCACCTGTGCTTGTTTGTCGCCGGCGAGGATCCGGCAGTTGACGATAGCAGACGCCTTTTCCGGCAAGGCGCTGGGTGATTGGCCGCCGTCGATGACCGTCACCACGCAGGTATTGTGCAGCCGCACATTGTAGATCGGAATAGCAGACACCCGTCGGATCACCGCTGGGTCCACGTTGGGGTTGCGAAAAACCCGCAGATCGTCAGAAGCTGTTAATTCCCACGCGCAATTTGTGCGGTGATCGATTTAATGTATTTTGGAAAGAAATTCTATGAGATTTGTCTTATTCTGGGCGGCAGTGGTTGGCTGGACAATGGCGCTTATTGCTCATGTATGTTCCCTGGCTGACATCGACGTTCAGGAAAAGATCCCTTACATCTGGGGCTTGCATATTGGAGTTTTTCTGATATGGATCCCGATGGTCTATGTTTTGAAGAACAGCGGGGGGGTTAATCCTTTTCAGGCCTCGGAAGTGCGAAGGAGTGGGAACCCGATACGTTTTTTTAAGACTCTTGCTGAGGGGACTCCCAGTTGGATCGTTGGGATTGCTGTAGTCGGGTTGGTGTATGCCTTCGCCAATTTCTTTGTGTTTTTCTTTGCGCAGGGTGGTACACCGGCTGTGCGGGATGGGCAATACTATCTGCATAGTCATGGGCAATGGATACGGAATATTACTGAAAAGGAGTACCATCATTATAAGGCAGCGACAATTAGGGGATTTTCGGGGCATTGGATAGCCTTTTATGGAATAGCTGTAGCGATGCTGTATCCTTACAAAAGGGAATTAGCTTCACCGGCGCTGGACCGAGCTTAGGGTAATTAGTACTTTTGATTACGGCACGTATGGAACGACTCAAAAAATACTGGATTTTATTCGTTATCGGGTTCTTTTTATTGGCAATCATTAAGCCGGCCTTGTGCTTTCTAATTTTTGGTCTCTTCATTCTATACCTTTCCATCGCTAGTATTCGTCTTCAGAAGAGGCTTAGTGTCCTTGGTGTCGAATGTGTGGGGAGGATCCTGTCCTTTGAGACAGATAGTGACGGGGATAAAACACCCGTTGTTGAATTTACACCGACGGGAGGAACGGTGATCACAGAAAAGCCATTTATTTATTCGTCGACGGATCTTAGCAAGCTGAGGTCATATGATAACCTGATCGGGAAAGAGGTGCTTGTAACTTATGATCCTGAGGACCCCAAGCGATTTGTCCTTACGCAGGAAAAGGGTCTCAACATTTTTGTCTTTGCGGTGTTTTTGTTGGGTGGCGGGGTGTTCGTTGGAGTGGGGATTGCCGGCCTGGCTGGGTTTATCAGGCTGGGGCATTAGGCTAAATTTTCTAATTTTACCCAATAAACGAAGCCATGACCGGCACTGATACCTTAGAGCTAAAGAATATTGACCCGGATGATATTAAGCCTGCCACAGATCTACAGGAGCTCTATCCCGGACGTGATCGGCGACGAAAAATCAAAGAGCTGCAATATTTGCTGGGAATACCTGTCGACATTTTGGGTACCAAGAAATGGCTGAGGGCGGTGATTCTCATAGGAATTGCTGTTTCGCTCGGGATGTTCTTTTTTAGATGGCAAATTGCATTATGTGGGTTAGTATTATTTAATATAATTGGCTGGGTCGCAAAAAAATTTTTTGCCGGCAGATTTGAACTTTCGACTGTGGGGCAATTGACCGAAAAGCTCACAAGAGAATATTATCGAAAATCGAGACGTAATGGTTCAACAATAAATAGGGTTGAAGTTGCTCAAACAATAAAAGACCTTTTTCAACATAACCTCGATTGGGCGTGTTTGACGCTGACGAGGGAATCGACTTTCGATTGACACGAAAGCACTGCAATTGATTTAAAAAACGAAGGAAAAACTCCTAATGCATCAAGAATTTGAACCTCCTGAAGAGCTACGGGATTGTATAAAGTGTTTTTGGTACGACAGAAGAGAATTTGGAGTGTCGGACACAAGTTTTGAGGTTATGCCTGATGGGTATGCTGAAATTATCTTTCATTTCGGCAGCGGTTGCAGCATTTCTCACAATGGAGCTTTGCACCTATTGCCATCACCCTTCCTAATGGGGCTGCTGGGTCAGCCTGTTCTTTTTTATACAAAAGACCGTCTGGAGATCATTGGTGTCCGATGCTTCCCCTGGACCGTGTTCGATCTGCTGGGATTGCCATCCGGGAAAGGCGGTGTGCACATTTTTGAGCATCCTATCGCCCAACTTCAGCCTGCGTTGGGCCTGCTGATACAGGCTGGCAGGGTAGATGAAGCGTTGACCCAGGTAAAACAATATTTCCTGGATACACGGTCGGGGATTGCCGTAGACAGTATGCTATTCAAGGCGGGTGTTGCTATGAGAAAAGCAAACGGCGCCCTACCGGTGAGCCAGGTGGCAGCGGCGGCTCATGTGACGGTGCGTACACTGGAAAGGAACTTTTCGCAATCCTCCGGCCACACTGTTAAGGACGTGTCCCGTCTGATGCGTTTTGAGCAGGTACGAAACAAGTTATGGCATTATCCGGATACCAATATTGCAGGTCTGGCTCATGAGCTGGGCTATACGGATCAATCCCACCTAAGCAGGGAATTCAAGCGCTACAGCGGCACCACTCCGGCAGCATTTGCGCGAAAAGCACGGAAAGGGAAGCAGGCTGTAAGCGACGATTTTGTCGCGTTTGTACAAGCCTAGTCCAGGGGCATTCCGGAATTTTGTGGCTTAATCATTCTATATGAAAGCTACACTTCACGATGTCATCATATCCGGCGCAGGCCCTGTTGGTCTCTTTCTTGCCTGTGAACTGGCCCTGGCCAGGTGTTCAGTCCTGATACTGGAAAAGGCGGTTGATCCACACTCGCCCCTGAAGCAGCTTCCCTTCGGGATACGCGGGCTGTCGGCGCCTACTATTGAAGCGCTGTACCGCCGCGGGCTGCTAAAAGGACTGGAAGTTCATACACGTCTTAAAAACCCCCACCAGAACGCCCAACAAGGTCCCCGTCGCCAGGCAGGACATTTTGCCGGCATTCCATTTCATGAAGGAGATATCGATACCTCACGATGGAAGTATCGCCTGCCGGGCTCACCTCCGGCCAGCCTTATTTCTGAAATGAAGGAGCTTGAAACCGTGCTGGTCCGCCGGGCCGAGGCATTGGGTGTAGAGATCAGACGTGGAATTGCCATCACAGGCTTTGAGCAAAACGAGGAGGAAGTGACTGTTCAATCAGGTGAGCGATCTTTTAAAGGCAGGTGGCTCGTAGGATGCGATGGCAGCCGCAGCGTTGTTCGCAAAGCGGGTGGTTTTGAATTTGCCGGTACGGAGCCGGAGTTTACCGGCTATACGACCCAGATCGACATTGCCGACCCGGAGAAGCTTGGTCCAGGCCGGGTCATGACACCAACGGGCATGTACCTCCAGTCACAGCCGGGTTATATCGTCATTCAGGATTTTGATGGCGGGGCATTTCATCGTTCAGAGAAGCCGATCACACTTGAGCATGTGCAGGCGGTGTTACGCCGTGTGTCGAATACCGACGTTACGATCAGCGCCCTGTATATTGCCACTACCTGGACCGACCGGGCACGGCAGGCCACGACCTACCGCAACGGACGGGTACTTTTAGCCGGCGATGCCGCACACATTCACTCACCATTGGGAGGGCAGGGGCTTAATCTCGGACTGGGCGATGCCGTGAACCTTGGCTGGAAGCTCGCTGCCACCATTCAAGACAGGGCGCCCGAAGGGCTCCTGGACAGCTATTATACCGAACGATACCCCATCGGCGCACAGGTCCTGGATTGGTCACGCGCACAGGTAGCTATCATGCGACCGGACCCCGATGCACGTGCCCTGAATGCCATCGTCCGTGACCTTATGAATACGGGTGATGGCGCCACTTATTTTGCTGGAAGGGTGTGGGGTATACACATGCACTACAACCTTGGCGGAGAGCATCCGCTGATAGGGTATAGCGTTCCCAATTTTGAGTTCGAGGATGGGACAACGGTTGGGGAGCTTATGCAGGATGGGCGAGGGGTGTTGTTGGATTTTAACGGGGACGATGTGCTTGAAGCCTGGGCAGGAGAATGTCATGTCAGCTATATTTCGGCCCGGGCGAAAGAGCAATTCGACCTGAGTGCTGTATTGATGCGTCCTGATGGGATCATCGTCTGGGTTTCTGACGGCGACCCGGATGGGAGCGCATTTCAGAAGGCTGCTGCTCGCTGGTTCGTAGGATCACACCCGGGGTTTGGCGGTGAAGAGACCACGGTAACAGGCCCTGTACCCGAAGCCAAGCAGCAGATTGGGCAGTAAGAGGAGGACACCCATCAGCCAGCCCGATGGTACCAGGATGGTGTGGAAGAGAAATACATTGACACTGATGGGGAAGAGGACGACAGCAAAAAAGGGTGCATACCAATTGGTCAGTAAAGAGATGCCTCCTGCTATTTGAATGACTTTTTGCATGGGATAAAAATAGCCTGTCGCCATTAGGCCAGCTTTGAACAATCCTGCGGCCCCCTGATGCAGCGGAGGTTGATACGGGATAAAATGCAGGAAGTAGTCGAGACCAAACACCAGATACAGGAATCCGAGAAGCAGACGGGAGACGAGTACTGTAATTTTCATTTTCAAAGATATCTCTTTCAAAGGTCATAAGACCAGATGAAAGAGCGGCAGCGCCGCAAAGCTCCAGTTTTAAAAAGCCGGAATAATAGTGTAAAACAGCCGGACATCACCTGTATCGAAACCGTACTTATTGACCCTATTGTTTTGATATAAGTACTTGATTGTAAGTTTTTTGCAGGATTGGCACTTTTTTGGCGGGGGAATATGCCTAATCAACCGCTAAAACAACTGCACATGTTCCGAAAGAACCTCTTTATCGCCATGCGAGCGCTCAAAAAAGATCTTTCCTATACCGTCAGCAATATCGTCGGTCTAAGTATAGGGATCACCTGTTGCCTGCTCATTCTTTCTTTTGTGAAATATGAGCTGAGCTTTGATCGTTTCAACAAGAATAAGGACCATATATACCGGGTGAATTATGATGTGACCATGGGAGGCGCTCAATCGGTGTCACCTTCTGTACCGATGTTTG
>Ga0105237_10001839_pt1 | contig 27294 bp, 27 predicted proteins | sample KBSC24metaG_FD_81520 | JGI IMG/M metagenome (GOLD analysis project Ga0105237, IMG submission 81520) | Corn rhizosphere microbial communities from Kellogg Biological Station, Michigan, USA - KBS C2-4 metaG | ecosystem: Host-associated > Plants > Roots > Rhizosphere > Soil | place: Michigan, USA... | reverse complement strand
TCGCAACTAAACTTTATCACCATGACCTTATCTCTATGGTTGCCCCGTAAAAGGGCAACAGGCATCTATTGTTTTCTCCTTCTGATCCTCCAGTTATTATATTCTTCAGCCAAAGCCAGTAACGAAACGATTGAATTGGAAGGCCCCAACGGTCTGACGATCAACGGCGCGGATTTAGGCTACCGGAATCCCTGCCAAGGAGTGTCTGCGGTATTGTACAGTTATGTCGTTCCTCCCGGGTATGCCCTTCAAAAAGTGGAATGGTATGGGAATAATGTTCTTCAGACAACAACCTATAACGGGGGACCCGCCACATTGTACATTAACTCGTATACCTCCGGTGGTCAATTCGTCGTTACCGCCAAAGTGTATTATGTCTCCGGAAATTCAACGATCGTAAGTATTCCTAACAATGATCTTCCGGTAAATCTGAAATCTATCCCTTTCACCTTAGCACAAAGCCTGCCTGCTGTATGGGGATGCTCTTCCCCTGTGTCTTTTACCGCTGGCTTTGATTCGCAAGCGCCGTCCGAATTTTTCTACACTCCCGCTCCCGACCAATACACCATTTCATGGACCCTGCCCTCCGGTTGGAGTTTCAACGGCAGCAGCACAGGCAGCAGCGTTTCTATCATCCCCTCCGCCGCCGGCACAACGGGAAATGTCACCGCTACGCTAACTATGACCTGTGGGTACGTCATGTCCATAACTATGGCCGCAACAATGAATGCCCCATCACCCGCCTTCGGTTCCAACCCCTTCGCTATTTGTAATAATTCCACCAACACCTTTACTATCTCTCCGCCATGCGGAGCGACCAGCTATACCTGGGCTCTGTCGGGCAATGCCGGCGCTACCTTCCAGGCAAATGGCGCACAAAGTCTCACCACCACCGCTACCTCTGCAGTAGTATCGGCCTCTTCGGTCGGCACCTCCGGAGCAAACTTGTCCGTCACCGCCAACTATCCCGGCGGCGTCTCCAGTGCGGCGGCAGGCTATCATATCGTCACGGGCGTCCTTCCGGCGCCTACGTCAATATCGCCTTCATCAGGCAGTGAAGTCCTACCCCCTAACAGCATCGCGGAATTCTATAGCGCGGGCGCCAATACCTGGACCGCTACCAACGCAACGGTCGTTGACGGCCAGGGTACTCCCGATGTTGCCATACGGGTGGCCAACGTAAAATCAGGCACCGTGACGATAAAGATTTATGCGGCGGATGCATGCGGGACCAGCTCCGCATACACGGCTTCGTTCGTTATCGCGTCGGGTCCTCAGCCACTTAATACACATACATCCACTTCAAATTCAGCGCCCTCCGAGCCAGCGCCAGACCTGATCACAAGCGCCGGAATATATCCGAACCCCGCCACCAACAGCGTTCAGGTCTCGATCCCGGCGACGGATTTTACAAAAACTTTTATAAAACTCTACGATATGAGTGGCCGCCTTCTGCAAACCATCATTCCCTCCGCCACAAATACCCTTATCGATATTTCGCGTCGAGGGAAAGGCATGTACATCGTCGAAATATTCAACGGTAAAAAGATCATAACAAAAAAGCTCGTTCGGAAATAACCTTTATAAGAAACGCATCTTTGAGAGGTCGCAGCAATGCGGCCTTTTTTATACCCCCATCCCCGCATCCCTCCTAAACGATCCATGTTCGTAACGACGCACATATCCCAGTTGATTCGTAAGCATCCTCGTTTCCCCAACCTTAAATTCCGGTGTATTCACATGATGATGACCATATATCCAGCACGCAACCCCCGAGTCAAGGATAAGATCAGACAGCTCCGCGGCAAATGCTTCTGTCAGCGGACTGTTCCTATACACTCTTGGATAATTCATCAATGTCGGAACATGGTGGGTAACCACCACCGTTGGACCACCGGTTGTTTCAAGGAGCGTATCCCTGAGAAAGCCCAGGCTTTCTTCATGTAGGGAGGAAAACCTACGGGCATTAAATCTTTCGCCCGCATATTCAATAGCCGAAAAATCAGAGACGCTTCGCTGTATATCCCACTCAAGATGTGGGCTGATCCGGCTCCACAAAGTGGTAAAAACAAGCCTAACATTTCCATGAACAACAGAATGGTTATTCACCAAATAGAAATTATCTCTTATCTTCTCGCACAGCGGACTGGGCTTCCCGGAGATATCACTCCCATAGTATTCATGATTGCCGGGCACCCAGTATACGGCAGCATAATGATCGCAAACGAAGTTGAAGAATCCCCTGGCCTTATTCAAATCGCGGAATGCAACGACGTCGCCGGCCAACACAAGAATATCTCCCACAGGCTGCAATGGGTTTTTAGCTAAAAATTTTTGATTTTCGGGGAATTCCAGGTGGAGATCCGAACAGTACTGAATTTTCATCATCAGTGGATTTGAGGAACAATATTTCCCCATCCGAAGAATGACAAAGATACACTTTAAGGATGTCCCATCACTTATTTTGTTAACGCCTTGCAAACCCAATTTGTATATCTCCAAAAGAACCCTACCTTACAAAATATCGCACCTCAACCCCGATAGACCCCTCCATGAAAAAAATCTTATTGTACATCTCTGCCTCATTGCTCCTGACCAGCTGCGCCACCTATCATCTCTCTACAGAAAGTCTCGTGCAACAAATGGCGGATACCAAGCCGGAAAGAAAATATATCTATTCGCCCAACCTTCCGTTTATCCCCTTTAGCGTCGACGGCAATAGCCTTCAACAGCTCAAATGCCTGGATAAAAATGGAAAGGAAACAACCATCGAAGTATCTAACAGGACGTCGGTACGAATAACGCTGGCAGACAGCTCCCATAAAACATTTTATTTCAACACTCTCTTACTCAAGGACAGCACGATCACAGGCAGCAAAACGCATTTCTTCGAAATGCATATCAAACCCATTTTGCTAAGGGATGTAGTGAGGATAGAGGTACAAAAGTCATAAAGGCCAAACCAAAGCTTACCCGCGCCGCGCCATATAAAGACGGGTTGTCATATTACGCGTCACGCAACCTTGAAACTCATCACGGGCAATACGCCCCAGCTCCGCAAGAACAACCTCGCGATCCGGCCGGATATTGATATTGGAATAGGTCGCATATAAATTCACCGTTTGGTCGGCATCCAGTACCAGCGACCACGTACTCGTAAAGTGCTCTACATCATCAAAAGCCCGCGTATGCTCCAACGCAGCCAGCCGCGCATCCTTATCCAGCGCAAAAGGAATAGCACGATCGTCCCGCGAAGGGCTCACCGGCCCATCAAGCAGCAGCCTGGTTGCCTCATGGAAAGGATCGGCACGGCCTGAATCACCAAATATATTCCAGACCATGACCCACCAGCCACCCGGCTTAAGAAGGCCTGCCACCTTTGCCAAAGCCGTCTCTTCATGCAGCCAGTGAAAGGCGGTGGCACAAAACCCCAGGTCAAAACCAGCCTCCGGCAACACCGCATCCTCAAAGGTCGATCGGATCACCGCCAACTCCTCCTGCGGTAGCGTCTTCTCAAGAAAATCCGCCAGACGATGATCCGGCTCGATAGCCACCAATGGGTCCGCCCCCATCTCCAGCAGTCTGCGGGTAGCGATCCCCGTTCCCGCACCGATCTCAAAGGCCGCCGTACCCGCCCCCAAACCACAGCGTTCACGCAGCACATCATAAACCCATTCGGGATACCCCGGTCTTGCAGCATGATAGCCGGCAGGATCCAATCCAAAGGCCTCACGGCCAAACTCCTTGTCGATGACACTCATTATGTAATGGTTTTGATCGCAATCCCGACCCGGCCACGGTCAGGCCAAGGTCGCCCCCAAGCCCCAAGCAAGGCCTCAAGCAAATATCCAAAAATCTTCCTATCTTCATCCTGCTTTCCGGAAGCATCCCGTCCGCGGAAATGGGCTAAGCCCACCGGTGTGGTTCACCAACACATATTATTAACTTAACTTCTTGCCTCTCATGCGGACACAGGCATATTAAAAGAAGGAAAGTTATGTCTACAGTATCCCGGGATTTGCCCAGCAATCCCCACCTCGATGTCCCCAAACAACAAGCACGCGAACTGCTCCAACAGTGCCGGGCGAAAGTAAACGACGCCCTTGACCGCGTCCGACGCCAGCACCCCAAACTCCGCACTGCCGCCAACGACGACATAGCAAGCCGTTTGAAATTGAGCAGCGCACAACTGGTCATAGCACGTGAATACGGATTCTCTTCCTGGACACAGCTCAAGGAACGCATCACCGGCAACACCGTAGCCCGGCTCATCGACAAAGCCATTCGCGCAAATGACGCTGCTGACGTTACCCGCCTGCTGACAGCCTATCCTAACTTATTACACGTTCCCGTCAGAAGCGGCAACTGGGGGCCGCCCATGAGCCACGCCGCTAACATGGGCCGCCTTGACATGGTCAAGACGATTGCAGCCCTGGGCGCGAAAGACTTCGAGCACGCCTTAGGCCGCGCACTGCTGCACGGAGACATTGAAATAGCCAAATGGCTTCATGAACAAGGCACCGCATTTACGCCCGGGGACCTCATGGGAACATGCGAAACATTGAATGACCGGGGTTTTGGATTCCTGGACGATACCGGCATTCCATTGACGGACGGGAAAGGGGACAAATCAGCACCGCTGGCGATGGTTCTGGAAACATACAGCCGCAATCCCTCCGGCAAACACGCAATTCTACAACGATTCAGGGCAAGGGGTTATCACTGGGCGGATACTCCCATCATGGCTTTCCATTGCGGCGACCTACACCAGTTGAAAGCTCTCCAGCAACACCATCCGGAGCTGATCCACCAGCGATTCAGCTACCGTGAGATTTATCCGCCCGAACTGGGCTGCGCAGACGATGGTCGCTCGGGACTGCACGGCACACCTATTGATGGGACTACACTGCTGCACCTGTCGATCGATTTTGACGAACGGGAGATATTTGACTGGCTATTGGAGTTGGGAGCAGACGTAAATGCACCCGCCACGATAGATGCAGAAGGTTTTGGCGGCCATACCCCGCTGTTCAATGCAATAGTAAGTGATGCCTACGTCAACGGCAGACAACGGGATGCTTACATGATCCGCCGTCTCTTAGAGCTGGGTGCGGATAGCAATGTCAGGGTCGACATAAGAAAGTTCCTGGATTGGCGGGAAGTGCCGGGCTGGCACGTAGCAAGAAATGTAACACTTCTGGAATGGGCAGCCGATTTCCCGGAGCGGGGTTGGGTGAGCCAGGAAGGAGTCCTCATGATTCAAAGCATCAAATAAAAGACTATGGTAGTGATCAAAGCGCCGGCAAAGATGGAAGATAAATATAAGGACAGGACAAAAATATTTCTGGCAGGGTCCATAGAAGTAGGACTTGCGGAAGCATGGCAGGAAAGCGTAACAGCAAAGCTCGAAACAGCAATAGAATGTCTCGCCAAAGGTGGGCGAAACATAGCGGAAGATCATTTTGTACTCTTCAACCCCAGACGCGACGACTGGGACAGCACCTGGAGACAAACACGAGATGATCCACAGTTCCATCAACAGGTCACATGGGAGCTATCATCATTAAAGATGGCCGACTGGATCCTCCTATATTTCGATCCCGCCACCAAATCTCCTATATCCCTGCTGGAGCTGGGGCTTCACGCCAACTCCCAAAAGCTTGTCGTAGTGTGCCCGGACGGCTTCTGGCGCAAGGGAAATGTAGATATCGTGTGTGATTTCCATGGAATAGTGCAATGCGACACCCTCGCCGACGCATGCAGCCATATCGTGGAACAGGAAAACCAGAAGACTGCCCTCCGGAAGGGCCCGGGAAGGACTCCTGAAGGAAATTAACCATTGTTTGGCTTGCCGAAAAACAAAATATACCCATCGGCATCCGCCAGCTCAAACCCAAGTAAATTATCATCGTCAACCCGCAACGGATGATGAAATGTCACTCCTGGTAAGATTAGACATGATTTGTTTGTTTGTATAAAGTTAAATTGTTCTCCGGCATAGTATATCCCCAGGAAAATAGATATTTTTCGCGGGTGAAAGATCTTGGTGGAATTCTACAGGCCCTGTTCGCCTATATCATCTTGTGTCTGGCTACATACCTGATGCTGCGCATGGCCATCGACTATTCCAGCTTCAGGACGGACATCCATTTCCTCCGGTTCAAGCAGGACTATATCGGCATCCCCTGGTGGCGGGCGGCATTCTATACGCATGTGTTTTCCAGCATCTTCGCCCTTGCCGCCGGGTTCACACAATTCTCCGGCCACATCCTGAAACACCATCGAAAGGTCCACCGTATCGTCGGCAGGATCTATGCCGTGGATATTCTTTTTATCAATTTCCCCGCAGCAATGATAATGGCCGTCTATGCCAACGGACTATGGCCATCCAAAACCGCCTTTTTCATCCTGGATTGTCTCTGGTTCTATTTTACCTGGCGAGCCGTCCGGGCTGCCCGCCAAAAACGCATCCCTGAACACAAAGAGTTTATGCTCCGCAGCTATGCCCTGACGTTTTCCGCCATCACCTTGCGGACGTGGAAGATCATATTGTTGAATACATTTCATCCCGACCCGTTAAGCCTGTACATGATCGACGCGTGGATGGGGTTCGTACCCAACCTGATATTAGTGGAATGGCTGATAAGAAGAGGACGTAAAAGAAAATCGCTTGCTATCGCTCGAACCTGACATTATAAAAGAACAGAGCAGCGATCCCAATGAACAGAAGCAGGAAGCTCAAAATAAAAGTAACGACCTGGATGACACTGGCGTTACCCTTTCCTGCCCGTACAAACCTCTTGTAGACGACATTCGAGATCCCATAAGAAGCCAGGCTGATAATAATCCCAACGACAGCAAGTAAAAGGAGGCCCATGTTGCAGAGTTTGAAGTATAATATTAATGGGTAGTTCGGGAAAATGCAAGTTCCCCGGTTAGTTTTAACAAGTCCTAAGGGCTTGTGACCCATAACTTTCCACTATCCTCCAAAAAATATTTACAACTATGCAAATAGGTTGCACACATGCCTGTAATATTTGCTCCTGTTTAAGCCCCTGTAGCCTATTAACCTTTACCCGGTCAGCAGATTACAACATCGGTGATATCGTTTTCTGTAAAGTCAGAGGACGATACATCGACGCCCATAAGATTATAAAGATCGATGGCGGAAAAGGCTTTCTCATCGCCAACAATCATGGATTCGAGAATGGATGGACAAAGACCATCTATGGCAGGGTCACCCTCGCTGAATACCTGGGAAAGGTGAATTACCAGGTACCATAAATTCCCCGCTCCGGCAAACTGGATATTCTATCAAATATTTGCTCCTGTTTATTCCTCGTTTACATACCTGGAGTTATCGGCCCTGTAGCGCCCATCGGTGATCTGAATGACATTACCTGACGAGTCGCTGACGGTGCCGTTGAATTGGTAGATATTCGTATAATTGGATTTTATCACATTCATCACAGCCGCGGGGGCGGTTGAATAGTTGGCGCTCCAAGGCCCCACACGTGGAGAAACAGACCTCGCCGTCACAAACGAAAAAATGCTGGCGCCAGTGGACGAGTAATGGTTCGGATCATCCGGATGCTCGAAGTTAAAGAAGAGACTGCTCACGATAAGAGAAGTATCCGAATGGCCTTCCATCGATCCATAGAAGGCATAGGTATCTCCCGCATAGGTGGGCAGGTGGGTATAAACAGCTGTACCCGTTCCCTTATAGATTTGACCGTTGGCTGTGAATTGCCAGGTGTTGTCCTGCTGGTCGCGATAGGTGCTGTCCCGTATGTTGATTGAAATATTGCAGGGACTGTAGTTATAGACCGTCAGGAATTGGACAGTGCCATAATTGGGAAAGAGGCCCTGGGGCTTGAGTCTTACATTCTGTACCCCGGTGTCGGTGAAATTGCCATCCGCAGAAAAGACCACGCCATCCTGGTCGTTGGTAATGATATGATAAGGACCTGCTTTAGTTACCTGCACATTCACCTGCACATAGCTTGTGTCCGAGCTGACGCCATCGTACCAAAAGCCATGGACCTGTGCACCCTGGCAGGTGCCATTGTCGTTGAGAAGGATCCCCTGCGACGTATTGGTCACCGGTGGGGGCGGTTCTTTTTGGCAGCTGACCAGCGCGGTAAGAAATAATAACAACATTGCGCTGATGCGATTCATCGGAGATGGAATAATTTGCATAACGGGTTAGTTGACGAGTTTAAATTTACCGTTTAAGACAGGTTCGATATGATACTGATGCCAGTAGTCCCGGATGGTCCCGCTGAAAATCCCGTATACAACGGTTTTGTAGACGCCATCGGTGACACGGGCAACCATACTCTTGATCTGCAAGGTCATCAACGCATTAGGCTCTCCCAAATAGGCATATCCTTCGAGGATGTAGTTGTCGGGAAAGGCCTTGGCAGAATCGTATGATGAGATAGAAAAGGTTATTCCGGTCTGGTTAGTCTGGTAGGGAATGGTGTCGATAATGCCTCCGGGTGTTATACCCATGCCCATAGAGGTACGCTCTGTCGGCACAGGCGCCGCAGATCCTCCGACCGAGAAGGACGTTGCCTGGCCCGGCGGTAGATTGAGCCCGGTTTGAAAGCCACTGAGCGTGCCTTTATAATATCGGCCATTTGCCGTTGCTTCCCAGGTATTGTCGGGATAGTTCCTCACGGAGCTGTCCTGAACATATACGAGAAAGTTGCAACCCGAAGAATCGAACCTGATCGGGAAGTTGGTCGGCCCGTAGTGGTTAAAAGTTCCGCTGGACTTGAGGCGTACCGTAAATACTCCAATTTCGCTGAATGAGCCCGAACCGCTAAAGGTTACACCGTTCTCGCTGCCGCTGCTGATATTGTATTTACCAGGCGCAGTGACGTTGAGCGTGACTTCAAGATAGTTGGAGTCTGCGGCCGTGACGCCATTATACCAGATGCCATGCGTTCTGTTCGGACTACAGCCCGAGTCGAGGCTGGTGATATAGCCTCTGGCATTGCCATCGGGTGATGTGGGAGTCTTTTGACAGCCGGCAAAGAAAACCAACGCCGACGACAATAGTAGGGCAGACCATACGCCCGGAGGGTGTGCAGCTAGATATTTCATGATTAGGTTATTTGAGGCCTAAGAGAGAGTATTGGAGAGTTAGCAGGCTGGTTGCTAAACGAAGCATCGAAAGGTCCGCAATATCTATGCCGTTTTTAACGATCCTTTAGGACTTAATGGTTCCGACAACGGTTTCGTCAATGCTTTCGCCAATAATTAGCAGAAAGCATAAAAAATATATCTTTATCCTCATGAAGCACATGAAAAAACGATTGGCCATCCTGTCGCTGCTAACGGGTATCTTCCTAACCAGCCTAACTTCCTCCGCACAACAAATAAAGATCGACTCCAACTGGGTCAGGGACCAGGAACCATTTCGCATTGCAGGCACGCTGTATTATGTGGGCACCTACGACCTGGCCAGTTACCTTATCTCTACGACGAAAGGACTTATTCTGATCAATACGGGCGTCGAAGGCTCAGACACCATGATCCGCCGGCACATCGAAAAATTGGGATTCAAATTCTCAGATATTAAAATACTCCTGGCCACACACGCCCACTTCGATCACGTCGGCGCGATGGCGGCTATAAAACAGGCTACGGGAGCCACACTTATGATCCATAAAAAGGATGCTCCCTTACTGGCGGATGGTGGCAGTTCGGATTATATACTGGGTGGCCATGGTCCTATGTTCCCCCCCGTAAAGGCGGACCGCCTGCTGCAAGACAGGGACTTGATAGAACTGGGTGACATGCAGATCATGGTGCTTCATCACCCCGGTCATACAAAGGGCGCCTGCAGCTTTCTCTTCTCGGTTAAGGACGACGACCGTGAATATCGTGTCTTCATTGCCAATATGCCTTCGATTCTCAGTGGTACCAAATTTCCCGGCACACGCGGCTATCCTACGGTAGGAAAGGACTATGCCTATACATTGAACGCGATGCCAAAAGTACAGTTCGATATCTGGCTTTCCTCCCATGCCAGTCAGTTCGATATGCATAAAAAACATCGGACAGGCGACAAGTACGATCCCGAGGCGTTCTTCGATCAGGCGGGGTTTGATGCGGCCATCGCAGACCTGAAAAAAGAATATTTAAAGAAGGCAGGTATTACCCGATAATTTTCAAAAGGTCTTCCACGGGAGAAATTTCTTCGGACACCGGCTGATTCTCCAGGATCATATAATAGTCCCCCTTCAACAGCACGGGTTCAGCGCCGTCCAGGACATTAACCGACCAGGCGGAAAGCACCTTCTCACCCTGGTTCTCTCTGACATCAATAAGAATGGAACCCTGTGAAGAACCTGGGAGAGCCTCGGTTTTGGAAAAAAGAAGACCTTCATACTTCCTCCCGCCAATAACGATCTCCGCAAATATGCCGCTGCCCGGCTGCCCCGTATCTTCCGTCAACAGCTTATACAGGCTTTCCCCAACATAAAAGCCCCAGCCTTTGCTGCAATCCTCATAACATTCCACACCAGGTATCAGACCGATATGGGTCATGGTTATCCGGGTTGAGGCGCCTGTGGCAGAAATGTCCCAGGAGATGAAGTTATTCTTCCACAAATAGGGGTCCTTGAATATGGGAAGATAACAATCCACTACCTTCCACAATATAAATTGGTCCGGGACAACCTCTACGATCTCCATGCGCGACCAGGTCGCCCTGGCAAAATGGACCGTAAACTGGTCATGAAGGCCCCCGGCACAACCTTTAAAATTCACCGCCCACCAATCCCAAACCCGGCTGATCTTTTCAAAAGCTTCCCTGGCCGTAGCCTGTACGACAATGGAACAATGGAAATTTTGCTGATGCATAGATTGAATATTTATACAGCAAATCTATCCGGGAACCCAAAAAGTGAGTTTATTGAAAATGGAGAATTTTGTGTTCCCGTTCTCACAACCGGCTAATGTCTCTGCCGCCCACAAATCTATTCCGACCTCAAGCTATCCGCCGGATTCGCCCTCGCAGCCCGGACAGCCTGATAACTCACCGTACACATCGCTATAAATCCGGAAAGCAACCCTGCCAGCACAAATACCCACCAGCTGATCGTGATCCGGTAAGCAAAATCATGCAGCCAGCTGTTCATAAAATACCAGGCGACGGGCACCGCCACCAGCAAGGCGCCCGCCACCATCATCAAAAAATCCCTGGACAACAGGTGCACGATACCCGCTACCGACGCCCCCAGCACCTTCCTAACCCCAATCTCCTTTGTACGCTGGACGGCAAAAAAAGAGATAAGCCCCGAGAGACCCAGACAGCTGATCACGATAGCTATAAGGGCAGTGATATTGATCAACTTGCCCAGCAGATCGTCCTTGTGATAAAAACCGTCCATCTCTTCATTCACATAGTGATAATCAAATACATTATCCGGATACATCGTCTGCCAGTATTTTTGAATAGCCTCCCGCGCAGCGCCCTGCCCGCCGCTCCCGAGCTTTATAGCGGCAAACTTATACCGGCTCCTCAGGGTAGTGATCATCACAGGTTCGAGGCTCTTGTATAAAGGCTGTACATTGAAATCCTTTACGACCCCAACGACAGTCCCTCCCTGATCATATAAGGCGCCATCCACCACACGATGACCAATCACATCCTCCGGCCTGTTGAATCCAAACTTATGCATAAGGGTTTCGTTGAGCAGGAACTCCCTTGCCGTATCGCTCGGCTCAAGGTTCCTTCCTGCCAGCAATTGCAGCCGGAACGTCTGCAGGTAATTTGCATCTGCCACGATTGTTCGGGCCGTAAAATTTTCCCAGGCCCGGCTGTCAAAACTTACAGAACCTCCCAGGAAATGCTCAGAGATAGGCGCCGAAAGACAAAAGCTCACGGCCCGGACAGACGGTTCAGCCTGCAGCTTTTGTTGCAACCAGGCCAGCTTGCCCTTGTCGGGATCAGGGATGGGTATCATCATGACAGACTCCTTGCTAAAGCCCGGGTCGGCATTCTTCACATGTCTGATCTGAAGAGTAATGATGATGGTACACATGATCAGAACCTGGACAACGACATGCTGAACGATAACCAGCCCTTTCCGGAAAAGCACCGACCGGGTCTCCGTCACCTGCTGCTTCAATGCACTCACCGGCTTCCACCGGCTGAGGACCAATGCCGGATAGGATCCGGCCACCACAGTTACCAGGCCGACCAGCGCCAAGAGGAAGGAAAGGAGCACACCGTCGTGAAGAAGGTCGAATGACAGCTGGCTCTGCAGCCAGGAATGAAACACCGGTAAGGCCATGCGGACCCATACCAGCGACAGTAATGTAGCCAGCAGCACCATACAGGCCGTCTCGGTCATGAACTGCCAGAACACAGAGGAAGCCGTACCACCCAGCACTTTTCTGGTACCGATCTCACGCGCCCGTCTCGCGCTCTGGGCCGTCGCCAGGTTGATAAAATTGAAACAGGCTATCAACACCAAAAACGCTCCCACGATCAGTAGCGTAATGAGAAGAGAGAGCCGCATACTGCCTCCATACCGCGCATCGAAATGAATGTCCTTCACCGGTTGCAAATGGAAATAGTAGGCGGCCTGTACGCTGGGATGAAAATATTGTTTTACGATACGCCGTGTGGCCGCCTCGATCTTTTCTGCCGGGACGCCGTTCGGCATCCATACAAAGGACTGCATCCAGGAGTTGATAAAACCCCAGCTATTATGCATGTCCCTTTCCATGTCCGGATGGACGCTTCTAAAAGTAGCCCGTGAAAGGAACATATCCGTCGTAAGGTCTGTATTGGTGGGATAATCTTCCAGGACACCCGTAATGGTCACGGTAAATTTATCATCCAACGTGATGGCCCGGCCCAGCGGCTCCTCTTTTCCGAAATACTTATCCGCCAGCCGCCGGGTGATCACAGCCGTATACGGGTCTTTCAGGGAGGTGGCTGCATTTCCCTTCAGCCAGGAATAGTCGAATAAATTGAACCAGTGCTGGTCTGCATAGGCGATGGCATCTTTTTCCGTAAAAAACTTGCGCCCGCCCGCGCCATCTACTCTCACCGTCGAAAGGGGAACTTTCAACAAAACTGCCTGGTCTTTTATCTCCGGCACCTCTTTTTGCATGGCCGCCGTCAGATCCAGCGGCGTCCCCCGTTCCGGCTGCACCGACCCGTCATCCCAGTGCAGGTCCGTAACAACCCGGTAAAGCTGCCCATCTTTCCCATGCCATCGGTCATAACTGAGATGGTATCGGATGAACTGGAAGAGGAGCAGACCTCCGGCAATGCCAAGCGACAGGCCAAGCACATTCAGGGTCGTATAAAACCGTTGCTTCCGGAGGTTCCGGACCGCGATCTTGATATAGTTGCTGAGCATAGGTGGTTGTTAGCTGGATATTAAATGTCCGGAAAACGGGCCTCCGGTCCGTTTTGTGCGCCACTAATACTATGCCGGTGTTTTGTCCGTCTAATAACCAGGTAATTATATATATCGCCCCGCCGGCATTGTTCTTTTATGATACAGGAAAATGTATTTTTGTTCGATAATTCGCACTTGGTCCCCACAGTACAATGCGGTAAATATGGCGAAACGAGCGCTTTTCGTATTTGACTGGCACCGGCTGACGGAACAGCACCTGGCCTTCATTATCAGCCGGGCGGAAAGATACGATGAGCTTATATTCCTCGTGGACAGGCCGGAAGAATTAGGGAAATCCTTAAATGCCGGCGAACTCCTCACCGCTCTTAAAGGCATCTTTTCCGCGCGGCTGGAAAAACCCTTCTATTTATTCCCCGTTACTGGAAAAAGCCTGCCCGTCTTATATCATTGGCTGCGCTGGCGGATCATCTGCCCCTATTTCTCGATGGTATACATCGACAACCCCATCGTACAGGCCCAGCTTCAACATGTTCTAAAGACGCCGGTGGAGGTTTTTTCTCCAAAAGACCGTGACCCGCTGTTGTTGTCCGCACGGCAGGCTACCAGAGGCCTTTTTATTACACGAGCGCAACCTTTTCATGCCGGTCATGCCGCATTCGTCCAGCAGATGGAACAGGAAGTAGAAGAAGTCATCATCGTAGTGGCCATGGCAAACATGTCTCACCAGCCTGCGGACATCGCTACAGCGGGCGAGCGGCTGGAAATGATACAACCCTGGTTGCAGAAAGTCATTCCCAAACGGTACTACCTGGTCCCTCTGCCTTACAGCGATTTCACCATGGAGAATCTCTACGAGCTGGAATACCTGCTTCCCTCCTTCGAACATATTTATACCAGCAATCCGACGATCATGGCAATGGCAGCCACGGCCCATTATTCCGTCAGACAGCTGCATAAAAAGATGGACGTCAGCTCCACCATGATCCGGGACTGTATAGTAAAGGATCAGTCATATAAGGAATATTTACCGGAGATAGTATATCGCTACTTGCAGCGCTCCGACATTCCCGGAAGAATAAAAAAATTAGGCGAATCTTGAGAGAAAACATTCAACTACGCTGAAGCAGCACCTTCATTGTCCCGCCATCCACCGGTCCCGAGGTATGTTCATGGATGATCTTCCACGCCCCGCCCTTTTTCCGCACCACCCAGGTCAGGCGATTCTGCAAATAACGTAGCTCTTCGTCCCTCTCCGATATGGCGGCAAATCTGAAAAAGGCGCTTACGACGGCCATCTCATCCGCCGCCTGGATCTGGACCTCATCGAATGTTACGACTACGCGCTCCGTCCCTAATGACCCAAACCAGTTCTTAACCATTTCCCGCCAGGGGGCCGCTCCGTTATAGACCCACTCCCACATATCGAAAATGCGCACATGGTCGTCAAAGATGGACACAAAGGCCTCGACATCTTTCTGAAAAACAGCCTTTTTGTAGGTCCCGAGCAAGAATTCGATCTCTTTCATAGTTTTTAATGTATTAATCCACCCTGGTTCATTTCATATTCTCCTTCAACACCGCCATTACCGCCAGCCGTATATCATCCACATCGAACATCTCCCCATAATGTGGCGCATTCGGTACGATGATCAATTGATTTTTCACACCCGCCAGATCCAGCCAGGAATGTAATACCCTGGACTGCGTATTGGGCACGGACTCATCTTTCTCGCCCTGTACGATAAGAAAGGGCGGATCACGCTTATCCACATACGTCACGGGACTAGCCGCCTTCGCCAGATCAGGCCTGTCTATCGGCAATGCGCCCAGCAGAATAGCTAAAGGGTTCCGCGGATCATTTGCCGCCGGGTCCGGATTGCTGGCCAGCATGACAAAGTCGGACGGACCGTAAAAATCCAATATACAGCGGATCTTAAAATGTGTCGGACCCGATGGAGGATAAAACTCCTTTACCGCATTGTTATTCGACAAACCCATCAACGACGCCAGATGCCCTCCCGCGGAAAATCCGATAATAGCTATCCGGTCCTTATCCAACTTGTATTTATCCGCATGTTGATAAAGGAACTCAACCGCCTGGTTACAATCCTGTATCTGCGCCGGAAATACCGCCTCCGTGGAATAGCGGTAGTCGATAGAAGCCAATGCATATCCCTGATCCAGAAATCCGCGAACCGTTTTCTTCATATACCCCATGTCCGCATACTTATCATTCAGCATCCACGCGCCGCCATGTATCCACACCACCAGGGGCGTATTTTTCTTCGCGCCGGCCGGCAGATAAATATCCAACAGATGCTTTCGCGATGTATCATTCGCATAAGGTATATTAGGATAGACGACCGTCTCCGGAGAAAAGATGTTCTTAACTACATCCGGCGGAGTCTGCGCAACAGTCCGGGTAGTTATAAAAAGGATCCCCGCGTAAAAAAGTAGTTTTTTCATAATGGCTCTCTAAGTTATCTGATCCACCCCAAAATTCCAATTCTGCCTCTGTTTTACCACCACACTCCTCATTAGCTTTGCCCTCAAAAATGCCACAGCTCAACATTCGGGGCATCCGGCTCCATTACGACGACCAGGGCTCCGGCCAGCCCCTTGTTTTTGTTCACGGACATCCGTTCAACGCTACCATGTGGCAGTACCAGATAGCTCACTTTTCAAAAGAATATCGCCTCATCATGCCCGATCTGCGTGGCTATGGCCGGACAGAAGTAACCCCCGGCAGAGTGATGCTCGACGAAATGGCCCTGGATATCCTCCATCTGCTGGAATCGCTTCAGATAGAGCAGGCCATCTTCTGCGGACTCTCCATGGGAGGACAGATCATATTGGATTTTTACCGCATGTTCCCACAAAAGGTAAAAGCCCTGATCATCGTCGACTCCGATGCAAGAGGGGAGACCCCCGAAAGCTACCGGCAACGGATGCAGAAGGCAGCCTCTATCCTGGAGACAGGTATGAAACAACACACGGATGATACCATCCACCAGTACATCGCAGCCGCATCCATGGAAAATACTCCGGTATATACTCATCTATATGAGATGATGTCCACCACCGCGGCAGAAGGAGCAGCCGCTGCACACAAAGGCCGAGGCGAAAGAAGGGACCATCTCCCCATTCTCCCCCATATACATGTACCCACGCTGATCGTAGTAGGTGAAGAAGACTTTTTCACTCCCGAACCCATCGCCCGGCTCATGAGCGACGCCATCCCGGACGCACAGCTGGCCGTTATACCAGGCGCGGGGCACCTGCCCAATATGGAGAAGCCGGAAGAATTTAATAAGACAGTATACTCTTTTCTAAAGCAGCTTACTCCCTGAATATCCTGCTTTTTGATTTCGATTTGATCCGGTCCCGGAGAAAGTCGGCTATCACATCATATTTGACGCCGATGAGGGCGGCAAGCCTCATCACCTCGTTAAGGGTAAACTCCCCCGGGTCCTGGACTTTTTTTCGAAAGGCGTAAAAAGAAATATTCAGCTCAATAGACATCCTCGTCTCGCTGAGGATAGCGAATATTTGCTCAAAACTCGTGATCCTCCCGGATTCCAATTCGTTCTTTATAGAATTAAGCCGATTTCTTCGTCTTTCTTCCTGCGCCACCTGCTTAATATTATCAGTTGGTTTGATTTTAAAACTTTTTCCCACCTAATAATTATTTTAAGAGCTAAATTTATTAAACAACTATTGGGGCCTAATAAGACCACGCGCAAATATTAAACTTTTATCTGCGAAGAAAGTTTTTAACACTTTTTATTTAAAGTAAATCTTGGTTTTCTCAGCCCTGTTTATTCAATTTTGAAAACCTTTATTCATTTTCCAAGTGCCGCACGTTATTTTCTACATACGGCACTGTAATTCCTACGGCCATAACCCCAAATATGAAAATAGAAAATTTGGTGTCGGGAAATTTAAAATTGTATAACTTCGGTTTCTAGCGTTAAATTCCTTCCTTTCTATTCCAGTAGCTTCGTTTGGGCATTTATAAGGCCCCCCAATGATATCACCATCAATATTTATTACTATGCTGGAAACTCTTGAACACGGACAAACTATTGCGGAATTAGCCAATATACTAATAAGATCCAGGCTCGAAGATCAGCAAAACCGTCTGCGGACGCACCTGAATATGACAGGACTCCTGCTGCTCGAAGACCCGTTTCCCGGCCAGCGAAAATTCTACGGATGGATCATCTGCCACCCCAATAACAGGGTCGGCGAAAAAGAAGTATACGCATTCCTGGGTTGGCAAAGGGGCAGACCAGACCGCCCAAGCTTTATCATCACCACCGTAGGATTCACACCTGGCGCAAGAGATCTCGCCCAAAAATGGGGTATAGCGCTTATTACTCACTCGAAATGGGCGGCTTATATACTCGCTGTAAAAATGCAGGTCATCGACAACGGTGACAAATATGATATTGATTTTCTGACTTAACTTTATCCTATGATCACATCCACACTGTCTCAGCTTTTCTGGTACAAGGCCATCAATCCCAATTTTGCAAAAGCCATCGACTTTGCCCTCACCACCAACCTGGCATCCCTTGATGCAGGACGACACGACATCGATGGCGATAATGTCTACGCCATCGTCAATGAATATACGACCAGGCCGGCCGAAGAATGTGACCCCGAGAGCCACCGTGAATATGCCGACATACAGATCATGATCACAGGCGCCGAACGATTCGGCTACGCCCCCCTGGAAAACACAACCCCCACCACACCCTATGACGAAGACAGGGATGTTGCCTTCTATACACTCCCGGAAGATGACATCAGCTACATCCGGCTCGCACCGGGTCAGTTCATTATCTTCTTCCCCACCGATATCCACCAGCCGGAGGTCTTCCATATTCAACCCGAACTGGTAAAAAAGCTCGTTCTCAAAGTCAGCGTCAACTCCAGTCTAAACCTCGTCCCTTCACAGATAACTTCGTAGCATGGACGATCACGAAAAACTGGCACACAAAATAGCTTTAAAACAATTCGCACTCGACCTCATCTCCACCCGGATCGAGGCAGCCAGGCTGCAGGCCGGCCAGGCCCAGGAAGCCGCCAACCAGGAAGAGAAAAGCTCCGCCGGTGACAAATATGAAACAAGCCGCGCAATGGGTCATCTCCAAAAAGACATGCACAGCCGCCAGCAGGCAGAAAACGCCCGCGAGCTCGCCACCCTCCACCAGATCAAGGTCGACAAGCTTTATTCCTCCGCCATCGCAGGCGCCTTTATCCAATGTCCGGATATCAACTTTTTCATCGTCGCAGGACTGGGTAAACAGCACTTCCATGGCCAGACCATCCTCTTTCTCTCCCCCGCAGCTCCCCTGGCCAAAATGCTCAATCAAAAGAAGGCAGGCGACACCTTTATCTTCAATGGACAGCCCCTCCTCATAAAGGATATATTCTAAGCCCCGCTATTACAAAATCCCGTCTTCGGTAACTGGAGATGGGACCCTCGGGTTTTCGGATATTATATAAATAATAAGTCCTACTTTCCATCATTCAAAATACTACCATTAATGAGAAACACACTCCTGCTGCTCCTGACCTTGTGTATGCTGTCCACCGCCTTTTCGCAGGACAACACAGGCATGGCCATCATTCCGGCCCCCGTTAGCCTTATCCCCGGCCAGGGCCATTTCGTCCTGCCCACAACCAAAACCACCACCATAGGGTTCGATTTTCGTTCCAACCTGCCGGCCTTTTCGCAAACGATAGCCGATCTTCAAAAGCAGCTGCATACCGCAACAGGATACAACGTCGTTCCTGTCACGCCAGGCACCGGAGCCACTATCCGCCTCCTCCTGAACAAAACACCCGACGCAATCCTGGGTAATGAAGGGTATGATCTCAGCGTCACATCCACCGGCATTGCCATCAAGGCCAATAAAGAAGCCGGCCTTTTTTATGGCATACAGACCCTGCTCCAGCTCCTGCCAAAAGAGATTGACAGCCGCACTCCGGCAAAAGGCATAGAATGGAGTATTCCCTATGTCACCATTCGCGACTATCCCAGATTTGCCTGGAGAGGATTGATGCTGGATGTATCCCGCCACTTCTTCACCGTACAGGAAGTAAAAGACTTTATCGACCAGATGGTGAAATATAAATACAACCTCCTCCATTTTCACCTCACCGACGACCAGGGCTGGCGCATCGAAATAAAAAGTCTTCCCAAACTGACGGAAGTAGGGGCCTGGAATGTCCATCGCGAAGGCCGCTTTGGCTCACTCTCCGCTCCCAGCCCCGATGAACCCCGCAACAACGGCGGTTTCTATACACAGGATCAAATAAAAGACCTGGTAGCATATGCAAAGGACAAGTTTGTAGATATCCTCCCGGAAGTAGATATTCCCGGTCACTCGCTGGCAGCGATCGTATCCTATCCGGACCTTTCCTGCACTCCGGGCGCAGATCAGTACCGTGTCAATTCCGGCGAAAAATTTATGAACTGGTATGCCGGCGGCTTCTCAGCCCTGGTGGACAATACCCTTTGCCCCGCCAACGAGAAAGTATACCCCTTCCTCGACAAAGTATTTACGGAATTGGCCGCTCTCTTTCCTTTTGAATATATCCATGTAGGAGGCGACGAATGCGCCAAGAATTTTTGGGAGCAGAGCGACGCTGTCAAACAACTGATGAAAAAAGAGGGCCTCAAGAACCTGCAGGAAGTTCAGAGCTATTTTGAAAAGAGAGTAGAAAAGATCGTGGAATCCAAAGGGAAAAAGGTCATTGGCTGGGACGAGATCCTCGAAGGAGGACTGGCGCCCAATGCTGCCGTCATGAGCTGGCGGGGTATCAAAGGAGGCATCGAAGCCGCCAAATTAGGCCACCAGGTCGTCATGAGCCCCACAACTTTTGTATATCTGGACTATATGCAGGGAGATGCTATTATCGAACCTCCTGTATATGCCACTCTCCGGCTCAACACCGCCTATTCCTTCGAACCCGTTCCCGATGGCGTCGACCCTTCCCTCATCAAAGGTGGACAGGCCAACCTCTGGACGGAACAGGTATATAATACGCGTCACCTGCAATACATGGTCTGGCCCCGCAGCCTCGCCACCGCCGAATGTCTTTGGTCGCCAAAAGAGAAAAAGAACTGGAATGACTTCGTCCGCCGGACGGAAGCCGCTTTCCAAAGAATGGACGTCCGCCAGGTGAAATATGCCCGGTCCATGTATGACGTAGGATTTGCCGTAAAAAAAGACCCCGGCGCCAACGACTCTCTTTCTATTACATTATCCACAGAGATAGAAGGCCTCGATATCTATTACAGCTTTGACAACTCCAACCCCGATAACTTCTACCCAAAATATTCGCAGCCCCTTTCGGTGCCTAAGGACGCCGATATGTTGAAGGTCATCACCTACCGGGATGGCAAGCCCATTGGCCGGCAGCTCAATATGCCGATCAATGAACTGAAACATCGTGCCGGAATAAAAGAAACACCCGTTCCGCCCGTGGAATAACACCGGGAGCCGCAAAAGCCCGGCTCCGCACATTTTATGAAGGACATTCTTGGACAGGCTATCGCCGACCATTACTATCGCAGCTCATCTGCAAAGCTCCGTGTCCATACCCGGTGGGGCCAGGGACCCGAAGGACAGCCCATCGGAAGCACAACGGAGATAATGCCCGTAAAAACCTATTTCCGCGATGGAGACGATATACCCGAGCTGGAATGGATCGCATTGCAACATTGCAGCGGACGGGTATTGGACATCGGCGCCGGGGCCGGCAGTCACTCCCTTCTCCTCCAAAGAATGGGGCTGGACGTCACAGCGCTGGACATCTCTCCACTGAATGCATCCGTCATAAAGGACAGAGGTGTAAAAAAAGTCCTTCGTCGTGATTTTTTCTCAATACGGCCCGGCAAAGCCCCCGGACCTTCCAGACCCTCGACCCGGGGCGACGGACGCTACGATACGCTGCTCATGCTGATGAATGGCATCGGCCTGGTCGCCACACTGGATGGCCTGCATCTTTTCCTTAGAAAAGCACGTACGCTTCTTCGCCCCGGTGGCGCGCTCGTATTCGACTCATCCGACGTCGCCTATTTATACCACGACCGGCCTCCAAAAAAAGGCCTATACTATGGTGAGGTATTCTATCAATACGAATATCGTCGGCAGCGCACCGACTGGTTCAAGTGGTTGTTTATAGACAAACAAACGCTTCGTCGCATCGCCGCCGCAGAAGGATGGAAGATGAAACTATTAGCCGTGGACAAGTTCGACCAATACCTGGTGGAACTGAGACCCGTTCAATAACACCACTTTTTAAAAATACCCGCCCCGCCGGGTTCCCGCAGCGGGATCCACTCCCTTCCCGCCAAGACGCCCAATTGGTGGGAGAACATGGCAAAAAGAATGGTAGCCGCACAGGCTCCGGGTCTTGCCAATATGGAGCACGAGACGCTCGCAGCCATCCGGCCGGATGAGCCCTAATATTTCTTCAGCAGCTCGAGCAGCTTTCTATCCAGCTTGTGCCCATGCCAGTCTTCATACGCCACATCTTCCCTGCCCGAATCCAATATCCCAAAGTCTCCAACAAAATTCCAAAGGGCAAGACCAATCTGGTGGGAAGAAAGTATGTCTACCACATCCGTAAACCACGCGATAAATACATCATGAGGCGTCTTCTTCCAGCACCCTGCCTCACCGCAATGCACACCCACCCCTTTTTGCACCAGCTCGATCCATGGCTTATAATAGTTTTCAAGCATGCCGCGGTTGAGGTCCTGATTCCCTGCCTTTCCCGGCCATACAGGCATCGGTAAATGTTCCGGGTCTTTATTGGCCCATGGCGCTTTATAATGAGAGATGGCATGCGGGAAATATCCCCGGCAGCTTTGCGCAATACCCAGATCGGCCAGTTCAGGCACCACGAGGTTGCCGCCGGCATTGCCATCGGCAATGATCAGCGCGTGCGGGTTCTCTTTCCGGATAGCTTGCGCAGCGGCGGAAGCCACTTTTCTATATACATCACCCGGCACGGGCCAGGACTTGGAATGCTGATCGTTCATATCCTCCCGCATGGTAGGCTCGTTCAGCAGGTCGAAACTTATTTTTTGCGGAGAAGCGTTCTTATAAAGGTGAGCCCACATATTCCAGTGCCAGCAAAATGCGTCCAATGCAGCCTGGTCCTTCCATAGATTATAGGGCTCACGCCAGCCGGCATTGATACAATAGCCCGGCGCCCGGTGCAGGTTGAGACAGACATGCATTCCATATTTATGGGCCATTTCCACCAGTGCCTGAATTTTCCTTATTTCACCTCGATCGACCAAACATACCTCACCCGCCGTTATATCCCTGTCTCCATCGAATCCCAGGTAATGCGGGTAGGCGATGGGGAGTCGTACGAAATCAAAACCCCAATCCCGCATCCATTTAAAATGTTCCTCGGTCGTGGTATTCCGATGATCACTTGGATCAGGATCAAAAAAATCCAGCAAATTGAACCCCTTCCATTTCGGTAGCTTGTTGGCGTAAGGCCCCCCCGCCGCCAGCGCGGCCTTCTCGGCCAGCGACAGCCCGAGCGCAATCATCCCCGTATGTTTGAGAAATGTTCTCCGGCGCATACTCATGGTTTATTGATCTCGATCTAAATCTAACATATTTGTCGGCAATGGCATAGTAATTGTCGCCAAGACCCAAACCTTTTTACCAGTTGAAACCGCAGGTTTATATAGAAACAGACCGGCTGCTATTACGCCAATGGCGACTCACGGACCACGAACCTTTCATCCAGATGAACATGGACCCCGCCGTAAGAAAATATTTTCCCAATCTCCTCACCCGCGAAGAATCAAAAGCCCATATCGCCATCATCGAAAAGAATTTTGACCAGAAGGGGTATGGATTGTTCGCCGCGGAGTGGAAAGAGACCGGCGCCTTTATCGGGTTCATCGGCTTATCTCATCCCGCTTTTGAAATTCCAACGCCCGATGGTACAGCCCACCCCAAGGGCGCGCCTTCACCCATAGAAATAGGCTGGCGCATATCCTCCCATTATTGGGGCCGCGGCCTGGCCACAGAAGGAGCCGCGGCATGCCTTCGCGCCGGCTTCGACCGATGGAATATGGACGAAATATATTCCTTTACCTCCATCCACAACCACCCCTCCGAAAAGGTGATGATTCGCATCGGCATGATTCACCAGGGAACTTTCGCCCACCCCTCTTTACCCGCCGGCCATTGGCTCAGCGAACACCTGCTGTACAAAGCCACCCGGCCGCGGTAGCCCTGCCGCGCCAAAGCTTCGTACCGCCCCAGTAGCCCGGCCCCGCCAAATCTTTCCACCCCAATTTCTATTTTATCCCCACCCCCCCGTCCCGCCGTCCTTTGTAACAGCGGAATGGCTAATTTCAACCCCTTAACGAGGTCTGATGCCGTCAATGGATATATCCAAAATGTTTGAATCCGCCCCCTCCGTGCAGATCATCCGTATGCGAAATGCACACTGGGTGATTCCCTTCCTCTTTTCCGCCTTCAAGACGGAAAACATCCTCTCCCTCCCCGAGCCCAACCTGATCAACCTGCTCGCCGAAGAGCTGCGCAACCACTCAGAAGGCACCGAAGACCTGGAAGAAGCCCGCATTGAATTTGGAGAGGACGAGGAAAGCCGTGCCCGTAAATACCTGCTCAATTGGGTCCAGCGACGGCTCCTCCAAGACTTTCCCGACTCGGAATCCGTCACACAATACCAGCTCAGCGCCCATACCGAAAAACTCTTCCAATGGCTCCAATCCCTGGAGAAAAGACAGTTCGTCGGGACAGAATCCCGGTTCAAATTCCTTTTCCAGACCCTCCGGGAAATGGTGGAATACACGGAAGACAACGCCACCCGGCGCCTGGAAGATCTCAAAAACCGCCGCGCCGAGATAGACAAAGAGATAAAACGTATCGAGATGGGCTTCAAGCCCGAGATATACACCAACGCCCAGATCCGGGAAAGGCTGGAATGGTTCACCCGCCTAAGCCACGAACTCCTGAGCGACTTCCGGGAAGTAGAAGATAACTTCAAACACATCCACCGCCACATCGTGGAACAGCATACAAAAGCCGAAGTACACAAAGGCGCCATCGTTGGATTTGCCTTCGAGGCGTATGACGCCCTCCGGAAGAGTGATCAGGGAAAAAGCTTTTACGCCTTCTGGGATTTTCTCGTCTCACGGGCAGGACAGGAAGAATGGCGCCAGCTCACCGACCAGCTGCTCCAGCTCCTGCAGGACAGAAATATCGACAACGATGCGGACTTTGTCCAGAATATCAAGAGCCTCCTGCTTCAGCAGGGCCGCAGCGTATACGACTCCAACGACAGGATGGCCGAAAAGCTCAGCCGGATCATTACGGAAAAAGAAATTGCACGCCATCGCCGGCTGCGGCAGCAGATAGGCAGCATCAAAGAGCTCGTCTTCCAGTTCATGGACGACAGCCCGCCGCCCTGCGGACTACAGCTGGAAGAGCCCGCTCCGATAAAAATGAACATGGAGCGAAAGCTCAACCTCGCGGAGAAACAGCCGGCCGGCGTGGTAAAACAACCCTCCAACGCCAAAGAAAAGATCGAAGACATATTGCGGTTCAACAGGCTCCTGAACACCAGCCACATCGATAAGAAAAAACTCTGGGACAACGTAGAAAAGGCACTCCGGAAAAAGACCACCGCCACCCTGTCCGAGATCATCGAGACCACCGGTCTCGAATACGGTATGGCCGAGGTCATCAGCTATTTTGGTTTCCTCCGCGAAAAAGCCGCACGCGTACAGGCAATGCAGGAGATCACAGAACTGATCCCCCTCGATGAGGACAAGACAAAATTTATTGAAGTACCCTATCTGCTATTCAGCAGGTAAAATCAAACGCGCAATGGCAATAGACAAAACCACCATACTGCCTTTCACACCGGTGCTTATCAAGCTCCTGAAAGGTCCCGTCGAATACCTTGAAAAAGGCGCCTGGGAACAGCTCCTCCAATACCAGACAGAGCTGACCCGGTTCCTCCAGCAGCTGGGCCTCGTGCTCGTACTGGAAAAGGACGACGGCTATGCCTACCTGGAACAACAGCGTCTCGACGAAGAAGAGAATGTGGCAGGCTGGGTACGGCGCATACAATTGGGTTATGAGGAAAGTATCCTGCTGGTCCTCCTGAGAGACATGATGGCCGAATTCGAAGTAGGAGAGGCCGGCGCCCGCGAGCTGATCAAGAAAAGAAGGGAGATAAAAGAATATGCCGAGCTTTTCTTTAAAGAGAACCCCAGCCGGGTAAAATTTATCCGCGACCTCGACCGGCTCATCGATAAGGTAGAAGAGCTCGACTTCATCGAAAAGGTAGAGAACGCAGAGCCCGCCGACGAACAGAAATTCCGTATCAAAAAGATCATAAAGGCAAGAGTAGACCATGAGATCCTTGAAAACTTTAAACAACAACTCACCGAACATGCAACTGGGCGTATTTAGTACCGACGAGGCCAAATCCGGATTTCGCCTGCAATACATGGAGATATTCAACTGGGGGACTTTCGACGAACACGTCTGGAAGATAAAACCCGAAGGAGAGACATCCCTGCTCACCGGCGCCAATGGCAGCGGCAAGACCACATTTGTAGACGCCCTGCTCACACTGATCGTGCCGGAGAAAAAACACCGGTTCTATAACCAGTCCTCCGGTAGCGAGAAAAAGGGTGACAGGACAGAAGAAACATATGTACTTGGCGGTTACGGCAACGTTCATACCGAGAACGGCCAAGCCAGCAAGACCCTCTACCTCCGGGAGAACAGGGAACAGGCCTACAGCATCCTTCTCGCACATTTTTCGAACGAGGCGGAACAACACGTTACCCTCTTTCAGGTACGCTGGTTCAGCGGCTCCGAAATGAAAAGAGTATTTGCGGTCGCACACAAGCCCCTCCACATCGAAGATGACTTCCGGCCTTTCGATCTCAATGGAGACTGGCGCCGCCGCATCGAAAAGCAATACAATAAAGGCAGCCGCAAACAGGTGGAATGGTTCGACGCCGCCAGCCGCTATGCACAACGGCTCGTGGAAGTCCTCGGGATGCAAAGCATGCAGGCCCTCAGCCTTTTCAACCAGACGATGGGTATCAAAGTGCTGGGTGAGCTCAACGAGTTCATCCGTACCAATATGCTCGAGCCGAGGAATATGGAAGAAGAGTTTCAGGAGCTGAAAAAACACCTGTCCACGCTCAGCGACGCACAACGCAATATTGAAAAGAGCGAAGAGCAGATACGCTTGCTCCAACCTCTCGAAAAACATTTTAAGGCCTACCGCGACGGTGCCGATCAGCTAAAGCTTATCCGCCACGAACTGGACACCATAAAGGTCTGGAACAGCTATACCAAATATCATCTGCTCGACGACGCCATCCGTACCAAAGAGAAGGATGTCCGTCAAAGAAAAGAAGAGCTCGCAACCATCAAAGAAAAGATCACAGCCATACAGGAAGAAGAGAGGCAGACAAAAAACCTCCTGGAACAGAACAAGGCCGGGCAGCGGCTGCAGCAGCTGGAGAAAGACCTGGAGACCCTGACAAAAGAATACAAGGATGCGGAACGCTCACTCGCCCAGTTCACCGAATGGTGTACATCCCTGCACCTGCAGGAATCAGCCCCCGCCGACGAGGCCGCCTATCAACGGATAAAAAAAGAGGCCGAACGCTCCGACAAGCGACTGGCGGGCGACATACGCAATAATAATGAAGACCTCTACGACGCCCAGGACAACGCGACCGCCGGGGTGGCGCTGCTGGCCGTGCTCCTGCGGGAGACCCACGGCAACGCCAGGAAGGCCGTCGCCGGCTACTACCAGGGCCTCGCCTCGGTGCAGAGCCGCGGGATGT
>Ga0105237_10001837_pt1 | contig 27307 bp, 16 predicted proteins | sample KBSC24metaG_FD_81520 | JGI IMG/M metagenome (GOLD analysis project Ga0105237, IMG submission 81520) | Corn rhizosphere microbial communities from Kellogg Biological Station, Michigan, USA - KBS C2-4 metaG | ecosystem: Host-associated > Plants > Roots > Rhizosphere > Soil | place: Michigan, USA... | reverse complement strand
TGGTCGACGTTGCAATTGGCGCTGCCGAGTTAACGGGCGAGGCCGACCCGACGCTACCGCGTTGCGGTACTGACCTCCTCCAAGTCTGAATCCTGACTCTTGAGCCAACGCTCCTTACTTAAAGATCAACAGCAGCAGCAACAGCCAAATCCAAATCCCGTCCATCGTGTGCCAGTAGAGTCCGACGACCGAGGTCCACGCCTCGTGCCGTTCATCTTCGAGGCCGAAGATGAACTTGCGGGTTCTGATCAGCAGAAACAGAATCAACCCGATTCCACCGATCAAGTGCGCGCCGTGCAACGCCGTCCCCAGGTAGAAAAATGTGCTCCGGGGATGACTCTTGAAGTAGACGCCCGCTCTTGCAAGTTCACGCCACCCGACAAGCTGCGACATCAAAAACCCGATTCCCAGCGCGAGTGTTAAGAGCAGCCACTTAATATGCGCGCTCGTCTTTGCGCGTTGTAAAGATCTCTTCGCCCTTTGAAACGTCCAACTACTACTCACGATCAGCGCTGTGCTTACCAAGAACATCCGCGGCATCCCCACCGGACTCAGCCCCTCGGACGACATGATGTAAACACTCGAAAGAGCCGCAAACATCATCACAATGGCGGCCAGCAAGACCCACATCGTGATCCGGTAAGTAGCCGGCGAAAACTTACGCTTCGACCGATCTCCACCGCCGTGCCAACCATTCCCGCCTGGTCTCTTACCGTTTGGTCCGGGAAACTGCCCGCCTGAACCGATCCCCCTGGTCGTGTCTTTCTTAGTGCTTGTGACCATTGTGGCCATCACCGCCTGGTATATCGGCCCCCACGTCAGTCTGCATCACGTAATCGTTCGGAGCTCCGGGTACGGCGAATTCGTACGGTCCGCGATAGACCGTCGGCAGCACACCGGCGAAGTTGTCGTGTGGCGGAGGTGTGGAGGTCGTCCATTCGAGAGTTGTTGCCTCCCATGGATTGTCAGTCGCTTTTTTGCCTTTGAAGACGCTCCAGAACAGGTTGCAGTAAAAAAGAACCTGCGCCACGATCGTGATGACTGCTGCGACTGACACCAACAGCACCAGCGGATGCAGGGTCCTCAGAAACTCGTACTCGCCAAAACTCGAGTAGCGTCGCGGCATGCCGACGATTCCCATGATGTGCATGGGCACGAAGATCGTGTAGACGCCGACGAACGTAAGCCAGAAGTGAATGTGGCCGAGCTTCTCATTCATGTGACGTCCGAACATCTTCGGGAACCAGAAGTAAAGCGCAGCGAACATTCCGAAGATGGAAGCGACGCCCATCACGAGGTGGAAGTGTGCGGTAACGATGTAAGTGTCGTGCATCGCCAGGTCGAGTGAGCTCTGTCCGAGTATCAATCCGGTGATACCGCCCGCCACGAACAGCGAAACGAATCCGAGTGCAAACAGCATCGCCGTCGTAAATCGAATTCGACCTCCCCACAACGTTCCGAGCCAGTTGAATGTCTTCACTGCCGACGGAACGCCAATCGAAAGCGTCAACACTGAAAACGCGATCGCGGAGTAAGGGCTCATACCACTGATGAACATGTGGTGGCCCCAAACGAAGAACCCGAGCAATCCGATCGCGAAGATTGCGAAGACCATGGCGCGATAGCCGAACACCGGTTTGCGAGCGAACGTTGCGAGAATGTGCGACGTCGCGCCCATGCCCGGAAGAATCGCGATGTAAACCTCCGGATGTCCGAAGAACCAGAACAGGTGTTGCCAAAGGATTGGAGAACCACCGGTGTGCAGCGGGAAATTCGGGTTTGAACCTGAAAGCAGTCCGCTGACGTAAAGGCCACTCGGGATGAAGAAGCTGGTTCCCGCGATGCGGTCGAGCAGCAGCAGGATTCCACCGCCGAGCAGAACCGGGAACGACAAAAGGGCCAGCACCGCCGTTGTAAACCACGCCCAGCAAGTGAGCGGCATGCGCATCAACGACATGCCTTTCGTGCGCATGTTCAGGAGCGTCGTGATGAAATTCAACGCGCCGAGGAGCGAGCCGACGCAGAAGATGGCGATGCTGATCACCCAGAGGTTCATGCCCGCGCCTTGTCCGGGCCCGGCGATCTTGCCGAGGGCACTCAGCGGTGCGTAGCCGGTCCAGCCGCCTATGGGTCCGACGGTACCGCTCCCGCCTGTGAACGATGGCCCAAGACCAGAAAACCATGCTCCGACTGACGCATTACCTTCAACCACGATCGCCAGCAGGATCACAATGAAGCCAACGAGCGTCACCCAGAACGACAACATGTTCAACGTGGGAAACGCCATGTCTTCAGCGCCGATCTGAATCGGAAGGAAGTAGTTGCCGAATCCGCCCTGCGGCGCCGTCGTGAGGACGAAGAACACCATGATCGTGCCGTGCATCGTGACCAGCGACAGGTAGAACTCGGGGTTCATCACGCCGTTGGGCGCGCCCGTGGGAAACAGCGTTCCCAGAATGGGCCAGCTCGTGCCCGGCCACGAGAGGTTCAGTCGCATGAGCAGCGACATAACCATGCCGACCGCCACTGCCGCGAGCGCGAGCATGATGTACTGGATTCCGATGACCTTGTGGTCAACGCTGAAGATGTACTTACGTATGAAGCCCGTCGGTGCCGGGTGCCGGTGCACGCCGTCGTGAGTCTCAACTGACATCTGTCGTCTCCTATCGTCCTATTCTCTGTGCAACCTGTGTGTTCTCTGTGTCTCTGTGGTGTGTGCCTTTATGGGTTGGACCACAGAGGAAATACTAGTAATTCGGCAATGGATACTTCGCGAGCAGCTCGACCATCTTCGTCTGGAACTGCTCTTGAGATAAACCTTGAAGCGCCTGGATCTCGTCTTCCGGAAGCACCAGCATGTAGCTCTTCATCTTGAAGTGAAGCTGTCCGCACAACTCCGCGCACGCCAGCTCGTACTTCCCGACTTTGTTTGCCGTGAAGTGGACTTTGATCTCCATGCCGGGAACGAGGTCCTGTTTGAAGCGCAGTTGCGGTACCCAGAAGTTGTGAATCACGTCCTTCGAACGCAGACGCAGCTCGACGGGACGGTTCACCGGGATCGCCAGCGCCGCGGTCACCGCATCATCCGCCGCCGCGGGATCTGACGGATCAAGTCCGACGAAGTTCAGCGTGCCGTCGTCGATCAGTTGCGGATCGGTGCGACCGAATTTGTTGTCTTTGCCGGCGTAGTGGAAGTTCCACTGAAACTGTTGTGCGACCACTTCAACCGAGTAAGCACCGGCAGGCGCATCGTGCAAGCGGAGCGAAGCCCAGACGCTTTGGCCCATCACGCCCAGCGCGATAAACACGACCGCCGTGATCACCGTCCAAATCACCTCGAGACGATTGCTGCCGTGCGAATAGAGGGCGCGATCACTGGACTTGCCGGTGTCGCGATATTTCCAAACCATCCAACCGAGGCCGATCTGGGCGGCCGTGAAAGCGATCCCGACCACGACTATCGTGATCATGAACTGGCGATCGAGGGCGGGCGCGTGCTCTGAAATCGCAGCCGGAAACCACCATTTCCCGGAGACAAACAGGAGCACTGACAGCAGCGTAATAATCCAGATAATAACCGCAAGAACTCGTCCCATCGGTTACATCTCCTTTTGGGTTTTTGGATCCGTGTTAACCGCGTCTAGCTATTCAAAACCATCAAGATAAACAGCAGCGGCAGGTAGAGTACTGACGCCAGCAACAAGCGTCGCGCTTGTTGTCGTGACATCGAAAATGCCGCACGTAGACTGCTGTAGAGAAACAGCAGTCCGAGCACGATTGCTCCGACGAAATAAACCTTGCCTGACATTCCGATCGCAGTCGGCAGCAAGCTTACGGGCAACAGCATGAGCGTGTAGACGACGATCTGTTGCGCCGTCACGCGGCCGTCAGGTTCGACGACCGGAAGCATCAGGATGCCGGCGCGGCCGTAGTCTTCGCGATACATCCACGCGATTGCGAGAAAGTGTGGGAACTGCCAGAGAAACAGAATTGCAAAAAGTATCCAGCCTTCGAGACTGAGCGACCCGCGCGCTGCGGTCCATCCGATCAGTGGCGGCACCGCGCCGGGAAAAGCGCCGACGAGCGTCGAGAGAGTTGTTCGAGTCTTGAGTGGCGTGTAAGCGAATATGTAACCGGCGATCACCGTCAACCCGAGTAACGCGCTCAATGGGTTGACGAGAATCAGCAGGTAGATTTCCGCAAGGATGGTGATGCCGGCGCCGAATGCCAGTGCTTCCCACGGTGCGAGTTTGCCTGATGGAAGAGGTCTGTTTGCAGTACGGCGCATGAGGCCGTCGAGATCGCGTTCGGCGTATTGGTTGAGCGTTGCGATTCCGGAAGAGAGTAGAGCAATTCCGAGCAGCGCTCGAAGTAACGCGAGATAATCGATCGACGCTGGTGAAGCAAGCGCAAATCCTGCCGCCGACGTCAGCACGATGAGAAACGTGATCCGCGGCTTTGTTAATTCAACATAGGCCGCGACACGTTCACGAAACGACAAATGCGCTCGTTCGACGACTGCTACTGCTGATGTGCGTAAATCGATTGCGAACTCTTCCATCTAGTTACTTTCAATTCCTTAGAAACGCGATATGTTCTTAATGTCAACACGATCGTGGTGACGAATACCAGCGCACCGCACGCGACGTGCGCGACTGTGATCGAGATCATCGGATTCAAGGGTTGCGGATCGTTCGGCGAACGCAATCGCGTCAAGTAAGCCGTGACCCCGAGCACCAACTGCACGACGAGCAGCGAAAGCGCGATGACTGCCGGTCGGGTCAGGAACGTTACTCCTTTGTGCCGTCTCAGCGTTGCCAGCGCCGCACTTCCCAATGCGAGGGTCACCGCCACCGCCCCGATGATGTGCGCGACGATCAACTCAACGGGAAGCTGCTTATCCCATCCCGCCGAATGCCGCAGCGTTGCGCCAAGAATCAATTGCACAAAGATCGTCAAGAGAGCCGCGGTGCACAGGTAACGAAGCGGCAACACTCCCTCCACCTCCGAGACCGGCCGCGCTTCTATCCAGCTTCTCGACGTGAAAACAGCCAGGCTGACGGTCGTGCAAAAGAAAAGCTGTGCGAGCGTCGCGTGAGCTGCCGAAACCGCCAAAGGCAACAACAACTTCACAGTCAGCGCGCCGAGCAATCCCTGCGCGATCACGGCAATCAGTGCAAAGAGCGCCAGCTTCCAAACCCACTCACGTTTCTCTTTCACGCGAATGTAAACCGCGAGCGCGATCGTGAGTATGCCCACTGTCGTCGCCACCATCCGGTGACCGTGTTCCCAAAACAGGTTCCCCACCATCGGCGGCAAAAACTGACCGTTCGAAAGCGGCCAATCGGAAGTGGCCAATCCGGCGTCGTTACTCGTAACCAACGCTCCGGCGATAATTAAGAAAAACGTCGCGCAAGCGACGAGAATAGCAAAACGATTAAGACCCCGGTTCATGCTATTGCCGATTGCCAGTTGCCGATTGCCAATTTGAAATCGGCAATCGGCGGTTGGCATTAAAACGTTAGTGCTTTCCGGCCATCGACGGAAGTTCGAGCGCCGGCATCATTTGCAGTGACGGACTGATAGAAGTAGTAGCCGCACCACCTTCAAACGTGAAGTCAGCCTTGCCACTTCCGTTCGCGGGAACTGTCACTTCCATCGTCTTCTCTGTTCCCTTCGCGCCGCCTTCTTTCCACGCGACCACGGTGTACTTTCCAGCCGGAACGTTTTTGATTTCAAACGTGCCATTTTCAGCACTCACCGCGTAGAACGGGTGCTTCATCACACCGATGTAGGCCTTCATCCAGGGATGCTGGTTGCATTTGACTGGAATCAGCGTTTCCGGTCGCGTAAAAGTCTGTTCGATCGGAGCCGCGCCTACAGCCTGCGTCTGGTTCCACTCCTTGTTGAGCGCCGGTGTGGGATGGATGTTGTGGGTCGTCTGGTCACTGTTGGTGACGCTGAGTTTCTGATTGACTTGAATGCCCAGCACGTGTGGTTTGTAATGACAGCCGTTCTGATCGAGAACGACGGCGGACGTTGGAACGGCCCAGGTGTAATCGCCCACCTTCTTTCCACCCTCCGCTGTTCCGTCCTTGATGTAGACAAACACGTTGGCAAGCTTTCCGTCAGTAACGACGGTGTCATCCGTCATCAGGTTTGGACTCTTCTGGCCGCAGACCGGATCGGCGGAAGTGTCGATCTTCCTTGGTGCGGGCGGTGTACCGCTAAAACTAATTACGCCGGCAATGGCGCCCGTCGGTCCACTGTAAGGACCTGCCGCGGTCTCAGTCGTGCCCCCATTTTTATTCGTCGTCTCTTTACTGCACGCGTTACCCAGTGCCAGCAGAGACAGTGCAATCGATAACACAAGCCAGACTCTTGTCTGCTTATTCATGATTAACTCCTCCAAACTAAGATAACTTTCGCGATAACTTTAGCACGCCCCGGAGGTGCCACAAAAAGGCACAAAAGCATAATGCTTATTTGATCTCTCCGAGTTGTGTCTTGAATGTTTCAGCCGCTTGTCGCCCCAGCACTGCCCGTACAGGACTGCGCCGGTGATGCGAACGCACCTTCTTCCTCTTCGCGCTCGCGTGATGCTGCGTCGTGGCCGCCGTCGGCAGCGCAGTGGTCGCCGGACCAGTCGCCAGCAACGCGCGTTGCTCATCCGGATTCAATAGAAACATGTAGCGCACCAGCAACTGTGCATGATCGTCGTGATAGTTCACAGCGCTTTGAGGCGGCTGAGCGAGATTGACCACCCAGCGGTCACCTTCCTTGCGGAAGAGTCCACTCGGCATCGCCGTTCCCGGACTGATCTGTGACGGATCCAAAAGCCAACGGAACGTCCAATCGGGTTTCAAGCGTTCGGACGCCAGCAGGAAATTCGGCGCGATCGCTTTTGCGTCGTGAGCCGGATCGCCGGTGATGTGACACTTCAAACAAGGCGTTCCCGAAGTAAACATCTGGCGTGCGACGAGCCGCTCCTCCGCGGTCAGAGGCTTCATGGGTTCCTTGATATAAGGATCCTGTTGCCCTGACATCGCCATGAAGAACCGCACGAGCATCTGCAACTCGTTCGGTGAGAAGTTGAACGTCGGCATCCTGAAGTTCAGGTACGGACGTACGCCGTTGCGATCCAATCCGGGTTGCGGATGCAATCTTATCTGCCCGTCTGCCGTGGCAGCCGGAGGGGAACCTGATGCTTGAGGAGAAGCCTGTGGACTCGGACTCGGCCCCGCAAGCGCATTGATCTGTTGCTGCTGTGCCGGAGTCTTTTCACCACTCAGCGATGGATCGTGTAAGAACCTGAGCAACCACGCCGGATCTACACGCGCGCCTTCGCTCGACAAACGCGGCGGCAGAAGATCTTTACCTTCCGGCGTCTGGTAGAAAGGCAGATCCTGCACGACCGAGCGCTGTCCGACTTGAATCTGGTGACAGCCCATGCAGTTGTACTTCTTGACCACCCACCAGCCGTTCTGAATATCCTGACGGCGCTGATCCTGTGGCGTGTAGAAGAGCGACGACGGAACGTTTGAACCCTCGGCTCCAACGCTTCCCAGAAGGAAAGTCGTCAGCGCGTTGCGCCATTCCGGAGTCAGATACGGCTCCGGCATCTTCAACTTATCTTTCGGATCCTTCTCCTTGCCTTCATCGTAGAGCGACGGCTCTTCGATCTTTCTTTCGAAGAATCCCTTGTGGTTGTACCAGGGCTTATGCTCTTTCTCGTCGGGACGGAGTTTCAGCGGGTCTTCACCTTCCTCCGCGTGTTGCGTCTGAAGCGCAAAATCAAGACGCTCGATCGGAGTTGCACCTTCCACCGTCAACTCCTTACCGATGCGCTGCTCGTCTTCGAAGCCCTTGATCTCGTGACAACCGGCGCATCCGTACTGCTTGATCAGCGCACGGCCTTTATCCTTCAGCTTCGGATCGTCCATGAAGTTCGCGGCCTGATAACTGGGCGGCGACGAGAGCGAGAAGAGATAGGTGGCGATATCGCGCGCATCCGATTCCGACAGACGGAAGTTCGGCATCACCGTCATGTTCTGCACTTGCAGTTCAGCGCCGTCATTCGGGCAGCGTGAATGCAGTTCGGTATCGAAGACAAACGGTAAACCCTTCTTCGCGTAGTCGTCGGCAGTCAGGTCGCGCTTTTCTTTTGGACAGTAAGGCGCAACTCGATCGCGCGGGTTGTGGATCCAGCGAACGATGTAATCGAAGTTTGCTTTTTCGCCGACTCGTTGCAGGTTCGCTGCAAAGTGTCCGCCGATTTTGTTGTCGCCTTCGCCAATCGAGTGGCAGGCAAGACAGCCGCGCGATTCAAAGAGTTCTTTGCCGTGTCCGGCATTCCCTTGCGCTTGTGACGGGAGTTTTGAGTCGAAGCCCTCCTGCCACAGATATGCGGCGATGGCCTGGATCTGATCCTCCGCGTCTTTGTCCTGCATGTTCGCGCGGCCTTCCAATGGGTTCGCGAAGCGCCAGAACCTCGGCATCTTGGTTTCCGGCCGAAATGCCCAAGGATCATGCAGCCAGACCGGCACCCACTCCTTGCGCAGCTTGACGCGGACGTCTTTAAGGTTTGGACCAACCTTCTTTTGATCCTGCATCAGGTACTTCGCCTGCAGGTTCATCTGATCGATACGCGCCGCGAGCAGACTGTTCGTCACGCGCAGACCCTGTGCATGGGCCAGGAGCTGCTTCACCTCTTCATCTGTTCCGGAAGCTCCTTCATCCTCGCGAATCTGTTTCTCGTTCGCGCGGATCTGATCTTCGAGCTGGCCGATCTGCTGGCGAGTGCCCGCGAGCGAATCAGTCTCGCGATCGAAACCTTCGTAACGATGACAACCCATGCAGCCGCGTTCCGAGAACAGATCGCGTCCGAGGTTGAGAACCTCCGAGCCCTGAGTCACACGATCGCGTGAGTGACACTGCTGGCAACCGGCCTCAGTGTTCTCTTTTTCGAACATGGGCCAGAGCCAGAAGCGGTGACGGCCGTGTCCCTTCATTTCGCTCGTGGTCGCCCGGCCATTACCCCAGTGACAACTGGAGCAGCCAAACTTCTCCGGATTATGAATGCGTAAGACTTCGCGGTTCGGGTGACTGACAAAAGCACGCGCGAGGCTGTCAGGTTCTTTGCCTGGTCCGTCCGGCGCCATGTCGGAGGCTTTTATGTTGAGCGGCTCTCTAATGCCTGCGTGACACACCTCGCAGCGGTCGACGATGTTGTAAGCGTTGACGCTGAGTTGATGGCCCAGGATGGAATAATCATAGGCGCCCATCTTAGTCTTCAAACCCTCGATGGCAGCCGGACCAAGCCCGATCAGATTGTTTTTGAGGTAGTCGTCTTTCTTTTTCGCCAGCTCGGAGGGTTTCTTCAACAGCTCGGCTTTTCTGCCCAGGCCTGTCGCCTTCTGCTCGCGCAGATCGTCGTAGAGTTTTTCAAGCTGAGCGTAGTTCAGACGTTGTTTTTCGACTGACTTTCCGTCGTCCGAGGGCAGCTCAACAGTAACCTGTTCCTGTCTCTTTTGCTCAGCCTGCCGGCGATAGCGGTCCTTGGCCGACCCCTGGGAAGTCTCGACGTTGTAGTTGATGACAGTGAGGCGGCCGCGCTGGTTTTGAAATGTATCCGTAACCGCGTCGAGTTTACGTTGAGCACGTGCGACCTCGACGTCGATCTGCGCCATCTCGTCTTTAACCTCGGCGCGAGCTGCGTCTTCGTCAGCCTTGAGCTGCTGGTACTCAGGACTCTCGATGATCTCCGCTTCGGTTTTACCCGAGTTCGCTTTGATACTGTTCAGGTATCGCGTGTAGCGAGCAACAAACTCCCGCTGCATGCCCTTCCATGGCCGCTGGCCGAACGCTTCGTCGTAAAGCGCCCACGCAATGGAAAGCGTCAGCAGCAGCGCACTGACTAACATCCAGCCGCTGGTGGAATTACTGACGATCGGATCGTACGCGGGTAGATCTGGCTCTTTTTTAATTAACGACTCGCCGGCCCCCGGAGCATCAGCCACTATGATTCCTCCACGCTACTCGTATTCAGAAATTAATATTCAACCAGGGAATGACCCACACATACTTGATGGTCAACGTCAGGCGCAAAAGCAGTTTCACCGGTAGCGCCAGCAAAACACTCACTGCAAAAAACTGAAACGTCAGGTATTGCAGCAGACTCGTACGCGCCAGCAGCTTTTGTTCGAGTTCTTTCTTGGGAAACAGAGCCTGATGAAACTCGCGCAGGCTAAAAGCTCGCGGCAAACGGATCCTCTTGAAGTCGACCGTCATCAGCCAGTGAAAGAAAAGCGCGCCCACTACAAAGAAAACGCTGACGACAATGAATCCGAAGAGGAACTTCGCCACTGAATTCGTGGCCAGAAAGCCGAGACCAATTGCCTTGCCGAGCCGGCTCGTAGCGACCCAATCGTGCAGGTCGATGTTCTTGTCAAACACGACGGCGTTGTGGTCCCACGTCTGTCCCGTCCAGAACCAGATCCAACCCGGCCCACGAATGAACGTCCCGATCACGATCAAAAGAATCCACATCAAAAAGCCCCAGCCAAACATCAACAATGCGAAGCGCCGTTGCTTCAACGTGTAATAGCCGTTGCCGAGTGGATTGGAGTCGACGTATGGAAAAACCATCAAACCGACCATGATGATCGACGGCATCACCACGCCCGCGATCCACGGATCGAAGTAAACCAGCATTTCCTGTAGACCGAGGAAGTACCACGGTGCTTTGGAAGGATTCATGGTCAGGTTTGGATTAGCGGGTTCTTCCAGAGGCGCGTTGAGCGTGATCGACCAGACAAAAAGAATCACTGTGACGATCACGGTCGCGAGAAACTCGATGCGAACGAGATACGGCCAAACGTGTAGCTCCCGCGCCCAACCCGGTCGCCATGGCTCGACCTTGCGATGATGTACCTTCGCGAGTTTCGGATCCGCTTCGAGTTGTTCGACGAGTCGATCATTCGCGACGGCTTGTCTGACTCCGAGCCAGGTGAAGAATGGAACGAGGAAAAGCATCGCCACGATGGGAATGTTGTCTGGCGCCGATGAGATCGTCCACAACTGATGCCAGTCGCGGACGGTGAACGCCCAGATACCGGCGATCACCAGAAGCGCTCCCCAAATCGTCCACTTATTGATGTATCTTCGCATTTCAGTTTTCTCTGCGTTCTCTGCGGCCCTCAGCGGTCTCTGCGTTAAGAATCATTTTTAACGCAGAGTACGCAGGGATACGCAGAGAGCCGCAGAGTAAATCATTTCTTCTTCGCGATGGCCTTCATCTCTGACTCGAGCATCACGGGCGCCGGACCCGAGATACCACCGTCCTTTCGTATGCGCCAGAAATGTACAGCCATGAAGATCGAGGCAACCAATGGAATACCGATGCAATGCCAGATATAAGAGCGCAGCAACGCGTTGGAGTCCACAATCGAGCCTCCCAACAACCCAAACCGAACGTCGTTGTAGGCAGTCAGACCCAACTGCGGCCCGAAAGGACCTTCGTGACCCAGCATCGGTGTGGCTCGCGCCATGTTGGTTCCCACCGTCACCGCCCAAAAACCAAGCTGGTCGTCAGGCAACAGATACCCGGTAAACGAAAGCAGCAGCGTCAACACCAAAAGCACTACGCCCACACACCAGTTAAACTCCCGCGGCTTCTTGTAAGATCCAGTCAGCACCACGCGAAACATGTGCAGCCAGGTAGTGATAACCATCAGGTGCGCTGCCCAGCGATGCATGTTTCTCAACAACTTTCCGAAAGGAACGTCGTGCTCGAGATAGAGAATGTCCTTGAATGCGTCGGCCTTTGTCGGGTGGTAATAGAACATTAAAAGGACGCCCGTGAAGGTGAGCACGATGAAGAGATAGAACGTGATGCCGCCCATGCCCCAAGTGAAGGGGTAACGCACCGCGTCGCGATTGATCTTCGCCGGATGCAGGTGCAGGAAGACGTTCGAGAGAATCGCGAGCGAACGGTTGCGCGGATCGGAGCGATCGTGCGAAACACGGAAGATCGACTTCCAAAGCTGCGTATCCTGCGGATCCTTGTACTCCTTGGCCTCGTCAATCGCGCGGTCTTTGAGCGCACTGCCGCCTTCCTTCACTCGTTCGAGGAAGCTGCGATTGTCTTCGTCACCGGAAGTTAGTTGTTTTGTCTCTTTAGGATCGGAATCGTCTGCCATATCGGTCTTCTATACCGGAATGTAAGCGCCGGGATCGTCAAATTTGCTCTTTTCACCTTTTGGCCACTCGAAGAGCGTGCCGGTGTCAACCACAATCTGTCCTTCCGCGTCCAGCGCTACCTTCGCGCGATCCATTGGTCGCGGCGCGGGTCCTTCAAAGTTAACGCCCTCGCTGTCGTAGCCACTGCCATGGCACGGGCATTTGAATTTGTTTTCACTAGCCTTCCAGTCAGGAGTGCAACCCAGGTGCGTGCAGCGCGCATAGATCACAAACAGTCGATCCGACGTTCTGGTGACCCAGATGCGATACTGCTGCTGCCATTTTGTATCGACACCGAGCGCGTAATCGCCTGGCGATCCGATGCGAAAGATACTGGAGGGCTCGAGAATCGAGCGCGGCAGAAAGAACCGCACGAACATCAGAAAGAATGTAGTCAAAGCTCCGGCGACGGTGGCCCACACGATGCGCCGGCGCATCTTGTTCACGGGAGGATCGGAGCTAGCCTCGACGACTGCGGCCGCAGTTGAAGGCTTTGCCGGAGCAGCAGCTTTTGGCGGCGCTGCGGCTGTCGTACCTGTCATCGGGGCGGACAATTGATCGGCTTGACTATCCAAGTACAAACCTCCATCGACTCAGTCCGTATTGCCGGGTGTGGCGAACTTCCCTGGGTACACTTCGACTTTACTAACTGAGAGCAAACTATACAACTTCACCTCGAACAGGGATTACTCTCTGAGCAGCAAAACGAGTTATTAGCTTAAACATGAAGAGCGCCGCACCTATCGAAAACAAATATAATGTGGTCGGCGGCGATATTTATACCTTTTTTCTCAATTAGCTGGCAAGAGTATCATGTCAAAACGTCACGTAATCATCTATTCACGACCCGGCTGTCATCTCTGCGATGACGCGAAGACGGCGATTCAGAATTCCGGATGCTCCGATCGCTTCACACTCGAAGAGATAAACATTGAATCTGATGAAGAGCTGCTCAGAAAATATAAGTACGACATCCCCGTAGTAATGATCGACGCTGTCGAGGCCTTCCGGCACCGAGTCGCCATCGATGAATTCATCCGTTTAATCTGTGTTTAAAAATGGACTTGTTCTCTGAGGCTTTCGATCGATTCATACAATCTCGCGCGCTCGCCTTCACTGGTTGACTGGCGGTAAGCCATCACGAGATCTTTGAGTTCCGCGAGTTCACGGTACAGTCCGGCGTTTTCGATCGGCGGCGTGAGATAAGAGATCAGCTCAGCGTACGAGCGTCGTTTGGCGATCGAGCCTTCCGAAGGATTGTTGACGCTGTAAACGTAAAAGTTTGGCATTTCGTCGATGAGACGGTCCGGCCAACATTCTCCAGACAGTCCAATCTGCTTTCCAGGCATGAACTCCATCGCGCCGTGTGTGCCAAAGTGAATCACGCCATCGACGTTCAGAACTTTTGCAAGGTACGTGTAGAACGCCATAAACCCGTGATGTGGTGAGCCGCTGCGCGCCATCATCAGGCGCATCGGATCACCTTCAAAACCGAACGTCGGTTGCACGCCGATAAAAATGTTGCCGAGTGTGATTCCCTGGATCAGCAGGTCTCGACCAAACGAGTTGATCGACCCCGGCGCTGTTCCCCAGTCGTTCTCGACTTCCCTGACGTAAGGACACAAGCGCCTGTATTCCTCGACGCTCATCCGGTAACTCACATTCGCAGGCGCGCCAAACCTTTCAGAGTTGCCGCCGAGTAGTCTTTCTCGTAACGCGTCAGCAGAAGCAGGAATCTCGACGTCATAACCTTCGTCACGTAAACGCCGCAACACGTCGAACACGCCCGGAAACACGTCGAGATCAGCAGCAGTGCCGATGTTTCCTTTATTTGGCGGGAAGCAAAACAGAACGATCGCCAGCTTGAGTCGATCGCGCGGCGCGGTTCGCAAAGCGTTCCAGCGACGCAAGCGACGCGCGAATCGCAGGCACCGATCCTCGAGCGCGATAGGTTCTTGTCCACGCGCAGGTATGCCACCGTAGACGAAGGGTTCTGTAGCGCCATCGATCTCCGGAATCGCGATCTGCATACCGGCCTGGACTGGATTCAGTCCCGTTTGCGAATCGCTCCACGCTTCGATCGTTTGTGTATCCAGACTGACGGCGGATCGATAAGGAAGGTTCAGCTCGCGCAGAAACTCCGCGGCAGCGGCGCTGTCGTTCATCGCTGGTCCACCGACGAAGCTGAAGCCGGTGAGTGAGACGATCTGGCTGACGAGAGGTTTCTTGTCGCGCTCGACAAAGAACTTCGATACGGCTTCGCGGTTGTCCATCAACGTTGCGATTGCGGGGATGACGCTGAGGCCTTCGGCTTCGATGGCGCTGATGAGCGCGTCGTAGTGTTTGGTGGTTTTACTAACCACCTGCGGCCTCATTAACAGCAATCCGATTGTCGACTTTGGATCGAGCCTGCGCTTGTACCACTTTTCGTAGTTCTCGAAAGATTCGAACAGCGCCGGCGCCTGCGGATGATAAATCGCAACGGACGGCATGCTCTCAGGCTCAGCAACGCGTAGTTTGCGTCTCTTCAGCCGTTCGTCGCGAACGTAATGCTTCAACGCGTAAAGCAGCATCGCCTGGATGTTGGCGGGCGTGGGCTGGAGAAAGTAGCAGAACAAATACAGGTAGTGCTTTGCGTCAGTGAGCGCGCCTGCCGTCGGCACAAACTTCAGAATTCTCGGCAGGCGCCGAAGCAAATTGAGATACTGTCCGTGTCCATTTCTCGCGCGCGTCGATTTGTCGCGTCTTGCATACCTCGCCATCCAACCAGCGAACGAACCCACATCCAGCTTCCCCATACGCGTTCGCCGCATGAGCTCGGGCATGCAGTTAATAACCACGACCGCATCGTGACGATATCTTTCGAGGGCGTTGATCAATCGCGACGCATTCTCGCCATCCATTACATGTATGACGAAAACCACATTCGCTTCCCGTAGGTCGTTCTCAACCTCCTGCCACTCGGAATCATTCAACGGCGACCCAAAGTTGTACGCAGCCACACGAAGCTCAAGCCTGTGCAGACGATTGATCTCTCGCTCCGCGTTCTTGAGCGGCGCAAGCAAACTCGACCCTACGTATAGAACAGTTATGTTCATAATCTTTGCCGCGGATTACACGGATAATCCGTAAAAAATCCGTGTAATCCGTGGCTATATATTACGGATTACGCAACGCCCTCTAATTGGTCCTCGAGGCTGCGACTAATCTCACGCACTCTTTCCAGGGTTTCCTCATCAATTTCCCAGTACCCGCGCCCATTCGCCTCCAGCAGACGCTGCACAAGCGCGTGCGCCGAGTGCGGATTCAAATCCCGCAAACGATCCAACATCGCCTCGTCAAACAAAAACGTGTTCGCGACTTCCGAGTAGATCCAATCGTCAACCGCATCCGCCGTCGCACTCCAGCCAAACGTGTTCGACACGTGATTCTCAATCTCAGCCACACCTCGGAACCCGTGCTTCAACATTCCTTCGTACCATTTGGGGTTGAGCGTCTTCGCACGTGTCTCCAAACGAACCGTCTCCTCGAGCGAACGAATCTTCACGTCGCGCGCAAGACTGTCTGACAGGTAAATCGCCGGCCGCGCCTGTGCCCTCTTCTCGACGGCCCTCGAAATCCCACCCAGGTACTCAAAATAGTGGTCCACATCCGTCAACCCAATTTCGAACGTGTCGATGTTTTGATACGTCGCTTCGACACGCGACAGCGCGCGGTCCATCGCGACGCGCGCTTCCCTGCCCTCGATCGCGCGGCCTTTCGAGTCGCGGCCATAGGCGAAACACTTTCGCGTGACAAAAAGATCTCCGAGCGTCTCTTCGCGTTCCCATTGCGAATCCATCACCATGAAATTCACGTTCGTGCCGTAATTGCCGGGCGCGTTTGAAAACACGCGAACCGCCGCATCGTCCGGGTCGCACGCATCCTGCCGGACCTGCTCGAGCACGTGCTTGCGCACGTAGTTCTGGTCCAAAGGTTCGTCGAGCTGTGCGACCAGACGAACTGCTTTATCCAACAACTGCACCGTTGGACTAAACAGATCTCGAAAGATTCCCGACACGGTCATCACCACGTCGATTCGCGGCCTGCCGAGTTCAGCCAAAGGAATCACTTCGACGTTCGTAGTTCGAATCAGGGCATCGCGGACTGGGCGTGTGCCGAGGAGCCAGAGCGCCTGGGCCACACCTTCACCTTGCGTCTTGATGTTGTCGAGTCCCCAGAGCACCACGGCCATCGCTTCGGGATATCGTCCGTTCTCCTTTTTATAACGGTTAAGAAGTTGGTTGGCGACAGCCTCACCGCGTGCGAAAGCAGTCGCCGAAGGCACACCGTACGGATTGATCGCGTGAGTGTTTCGACCAGTTGGCAGTATGTCAGGATTCTGGACGACGTCAGCGCCTGGCCCAGGTTCGACGAATTCACCGCGCAACGCACGCGCCAGTGAGTCGATCTCATTATTACTTTGCAGCTTCGTCGAAACCGTTTCGAGCAGAGCAAAAACAGGCCGCGTCACTTCCGCGCTCAATCCCTTTTGCTCGAGAAGAACAACCGCTGCATCAACGCCGTTCTCCACAAACTCACGCACACCTTCGTCAACCAAAGCCTCCGGCAGCGCGCGAACGCCAACCTCAGGCCGATCAAACGACGCAATCATCTTAAAGAGATCCGTCTTCTCCCCAGCGTTCGACGCACGCCCAAACACGTGCAGTCCCGTCGGAATCAGCCGCTCTTCGATCTCCACCAACTGCTCGTAGATCTCGAACACTCGCGCATCCCGCTTTCCTGCGTTTTGTGTCTTATTTTGTGCTTCTTTGTGGCTCAACCGACCTTCACAAACCCTGCGTTCAAAATCTTCGCGAGACGCCGCGTCTCTTCACTCGATTCAAACTCCTTCTGCGTATCGACGACAACCACGCGCGTAAGCCGGTTGAGCGCAACCGTGAGCTCTCTCAGTTCTGACTCGATCTTCACCTGCCGAAACGCACGCAAGTTGAGACCGCCGCGCCGCAGCGGAACGTTTGAATGTCCATCCGTAAACAGCAACACAACCGTCTCGCCAAACTTGTTCCCGACCAGTTCCAGCAACTCGATCGTAGTCACAAGCCCCAGCCCGAGCGGCGTGCTGCCGCCCATTCGCAGCGAATCGAGAACTCGGCGAGCACGTAAAATGCTGCGCGACGGCGGCAGATCGACATTCGCCGTGGTGCCGTGAAACGAGACGATGGCAACGCTGTCGCGATTAAGATAAGACCGCCGGAGCAGCTTGAGAATCGTGCTCTTCGCTCGCGCTATGCGATTTGCCGCCATGCTGCCAGACGCGTCGATCGCAAAAACGTAGAGCGTCCCCTGCTTGTGCTTCAGTAACTTGTACCGAAGCGCCTCGGAACTCACGGGCAACCGCATCGTCGACCCGAGACCGACAAGCGCACGCACGGTTGCATCCAGCGCCACCCGCGCGCCCGCACTTCTATAATTCACGGCGCGCGTGTACCTTCCACGCCTCTGGTCCATCGCAGCCTTCGCACCGTGCGCGCGTCGACTCTGCGACCGCGCTTTCTCCTTCCGATTCGTCGTCCTCAAATGTTCATCCAGTTGCACTTCACCGGACTTTCGCTCACGTGCCGGCGGTGACGGCGTATCGACCGTGTTCGGTCTCGAACTGCTGCCGGTTCCAGAAGCGCGTTGCCGCGGAGCTTCTTTGTTCGACTTCCCTGGCCGATCGAGGTTCTGAGTGTCGCCACCATTTCCACCACCAGACGGTTGCGGTGACGGCGGTCGAGGAAAAACTTCCTCCACTGCCTGTTCGATCTGTTCGCTTGTCGCGCCCTCGTCGAGCGCGTCGCGCCGCAGGCGGTGTCGGAGAGACATTGCGGAAACTCTCTTCACGTGTTCGTTGGTCACGGCTCGTCGTCCTTCAAACGCCGCCAGCGCACGTGAAGCACGCATGATCGTCAATTCGCCACGATGACCATCGACTTTGAGGTCCGCGCAAAGTTGCGCGATCTTTTCCAACACCGGCCGCGCAGCATCGATCTTGCCGAGGTTGGCACGCGCACGCGTGATTCGCTTGCGCAGTTGCTCCTGATCGGCAGCAAACGACGCGCAAAACGCCTCGCGGTCTCGATCGTAACGTTCGCGACGCTCGACGATATCGATTCGATTCTGAAGATAGTTTTCTGTTTTGACCTCGACGTGCAGACCAAACCGATCCAAAAGCTGCGGCCTGAGCTCGCCCTCTTCAGGATTTCCCGATCCAATCAACACAAAACTCGCGGGATGTTCGACCGACACGCCCTCGCGCTCGACCTTGTTTCTTCCAGTGACCGCCACGTCCAGCAGCAGATCGACCAGGTGGTCCTCGAGCAGGTTAACCTCGTCAATATAAAGAAAGCCCCGGTTCGCGCGCGCCAGTAGACCGGGATCGAAAGCCTTTCGACCGGCAGACAACGCGCGTTCGATATCGATCGTCCCGCAGACTCGATCTTCAGTCGCTCCCAACGGCAGTTCGACGACAGGCACAGCCACCGATTTCCGAGCGGCCTTCTTACTTTGACGACACTGATCACACAGATTCTGCCCTTCCGGATCGCAGTTATAGGAACAACCCTCAACCACCGAAATGTGCGGCAGTAGATCGGCGAGCGCGCGCACGGCCGTCGACTTTCCCGTGCCTCGATGTCCCATGATCAGAACGCCGCCGATCAGCGGATCGACGACGTTGAGAATCAGGGCGAGTTTCATCTCCTCCTGACCGACGATCGCTGTAAATGGATACGTTTGATTCTTCACGGCCAGACAGCTTACCGGATAATGCGACCACTTTGCTATTGACAAGCAAACCATGACGCAATAGAGTGCGCCGCACTCATCCGACTGGCCCAGGAGTTTTGTCATGCCTCATGTGAGCTCACGAGCCTCTCATCGCTTCCTCTTCTCAATTCTATTTATAAGTGTGGTTGTCACACTCATTTGCGTTGTAAGAAGCGTGTCGTCGCAGGGTTCGCCGCCGGCATTGAGCGACGACTTCAACGACAACTCGCTCGAGACAACGAAGTGGAATGCCAACAGTCTCTTCAGTGGTTTTATCGATCTGAGTATCCCGATAAGTGAGACCGGACAGCGGTTGGAGATTGGACCACTGCTGACGAACACTCCGGATTCGCACTACCGCGGGATTCGCAGCGTCAATACTTACAATTTCACCGGCTCTTACTGCTACGTCGAGCTGATCCAGCCTGCTCCTGCGACAACTAAGGCGGATGCGATATTCACGGTCGGAAACGACGTGAACAATTACTATCGTCTCTACGTCAGCGAAGGGACTCTGTATGGGTTGCGCAAGATTGGTGGAAGCAAAACCACGCTTTTTTCGCTGCCCTACGATCCCGTCAATCACCGCTTCCTGCGCATTCGTCACCAGGCGACGGGGAGCGTAACGCTCGACACAGCGCCGGCCACCGGCGAAACGCCGGGAACGTGGGTGCAGCGATACAGCGAGATTTGGAGCTCTTCGATTTCACTGACGGGGACGATCTTTGAGCTTAAAGGCGGTACCTGGCAGCCGGAAGGAAATGCTCCCGGTAAAGTGATCTTCGACAATTTTCGATTCGGCAGTAACAGCGGATCGCCGCCGATCGTAACTGCAATCTCGCCCAATTCAGGATCGATTAACGGCGGTACGTTGTTGAACATAACGGGTAGTCGATTCACTTCCGGCGCAACCGTGAGCCTGGGAGGTTCGCTGGCGACCAATGTCACGGTCATGAGCAGCTCCTTTATTATCGCCACCACCTCTGCTCATTCAGCGGGCACTGTCAACGTAGTCGTCACAAACCCGGATGGACAAAGCGGCACATTCGCAAACGCTTATACGTACAGTTCAGCTCCGCCCCCACAAACAGGATTGCTCGCAGACGACTTCAACGACAACCTGCTCGACACGGCAAAGTGGAATCCAAACAGTCTCTTCAGTGGTTTTATCGATCTGAGTATTCCGATAAGTGAGACGGGACAGCGGTTGGAGATTGGGCCATTGCTGACGAACACGCCGGATTCACACTATCGCGGGATTCGCAGCGTCAATACTTACAATTTCAGCGGTGCTTACAGCTACGTCGAGTTGGTCCAGGCTGCTCCATCGACAACTAAGGCTGATGCGATGTTCACGGTCGGAAACGACGTGAACAATTACTATCGTCTCTACGTCAGCGAAGGCGTTCTGTACGGGCTGCGGAAGGCTGGTGGTGTCAAGACGACGCTCTTCACCCTCACGTATGATCCGGTGAACCACAGATTTCTCCGCATTCGTCATGACGCGCTGACGGGGAACGTTACGTTGGATACAGCGCCGGGCAGCGGTGGTGTGCCGGGGACGTGGGTGCAACGCTACTCCGAAGCGTGGAACTCCTCGATCTCACTTGCGGCGACGATCTTTGAAGTGAAGGGTGGAACGTGGCAGCCGGAAACAAACACGCCCGGCAAAGTAATTTTCGATAACTTCCGCGCCGCAGTTCCGGGGTCTGGTAGTGGAGGAATATCTCTGCCGATATTAGCCGCGTTGGTTGATCCACTGAACCGAACGGGAGGCGGTGGTGAAAACCCGCTGTCACGCAACTTCAACTTTAACGTTCCGTTACTAGGGTTACCAGGGAGAGCAGGTCTCGATCTGAATCTTTCGCTGGCCTATAACTCTTTGGTGTGGCTCAACAGCGGCAGTGGGATGTCGTTTAACGAGGATGCGGGTTTTCCCAGCCCCGGTTTTCGCCTCGGCTTCCCCGTGATGCAGGTGCGCACCAATCCGGAAACCGGTAAGAACAGTTTCCTGCTGCTCTCCACAGATGGCAGCCGGACCGAGTTTCGCCGCGTGGGCACATCCTCACTATATGAGTCAACTGATTCGTCATACGCGGCGCTTGATAGTGGCAGCATGATCTTGCGTACTGCGAATGGAACGCAGTTGTCCTTTGCTTCGCTGGCGGGACTGTTTCAATGCACGCAGATCAAAGATCGAAACGGAAACTACATCACGATCAACTACGATGGATTCGGCCGGATCGACACGATTGTTGACACGCTGTCACGCACGATCAAGTTTAACTACGACGCAAATCAGACCCTCGCATCGATAACGCAAAATTGGACCATCAACGGACAAACGCAGACACATACGTGGGCGTCCTTCACTTATGCAAACGTCACGATTCAGACAAACTTTCCTGACTTGTTCGTCGCTGGCCCGCAGAATGGTTCCAGCATAAGGATGCTCACGCAGGTTACGGTCAATGACGGTTCACGTTTTAATTTTGAGTACACGTCATGGGGACAAGTTTGGAAAATCCGCAACCATGCTTCTGATGGTCACTTGCTGAATTACCGTTCCTACGATCTGCCGCAAACGAATGCCGTCGCGCTGCAGGATTGCCCGCGGTTTACCGAACGCCGCGACTGGGCTGAAAACTGGAACCGCGGTGGAGCGCCTGGTCCAACAGGCCTGCCTGCTGGTCCAGAGCAGGAGGTGGTCACACATTACGACGTTCCTGTCAGCGTTTCATGGACATCGCTGAATGGCGGTTTAGAGACCGGAACTTTAGCCCGGGTTACTGCTCCTGACGGCACGTATAACAAAATCTATTTCGCCGGTGCAGACCCTGCGTCGGCATGGCGTCGTGGTCTTCCTGCGTATATGGAAACCTACAGCGCCGGAAATGACTTGCAACGGCAAGTGGCAACTACCTGGACTCAAGACACTTCAGTTTCTTCGTATTATGAAATCAATCCGCAAGTGACAGAGACCAACACATACGAGCCATCAGGAAACCGGGTGCGGGTTGTTATCGCTTACGTGAGCGTAAATGTTGGCGATGGAACTACCTGCAAATTGCCACAGGACGTTTTTGAGTATCAGGCGGATGGGTCCACCGTGCTGCGGCGCAGTCACACAACGTACAACCTGACGACGCCATACTTGAGCCGCCGCATCATCGGTCTACCGCGCGAGAAGTCGTTGTATGGAGTGGATCCAAACACGCTTACCGAAACGCTCATGTCGAAGGTGGAGTTTTACTACGACGAGAGTCCGATCGAAGGAGCTGCGGATCCTGTTGCAATACAGCATGACAACACGAATTTCGGAATGAACTCTTTGACCGGCAGAGCGAATCTCACCAGCGTGCGGCGGTATGACGTGGAAAACACCTCTCAATTCACCGCGACGACGAACAAATACAACAGGACTGGGTCGCTCGTCTCCGCGAAAGACGCGCTCGGTCACGGCGTAACGTTGAGTTACACGGATGCATTTGCAAGCACCGCTGATCCGCTGGACGCGCCGCGGACCTTTGCGACTCTTGCGTATCCCACGAAGGTCGATGATGCTGATGACTACTCTACAAGGTTCCGCTACAACTACGACTTTGGCGCACGCACATGGCAGCAAACACCGCAGCCGAATGTCACCGCGAACACGCCAGGACCAGTGCAAACGTTTACTTACGACGTGATTGGGCGGCTAATACGCACAACCAGTCTCACTAACAATGCGTTCACTCGTTACAACTATGGTCCAAATTACGTTGAGACGTTCTCGTCAATCAACAGCACTCTCGAGAGCGCCAATGAGGGGCATGCACTAATAGTCTTCGACGGTTTGGGCAGGACTATAGTTAACGCGAGTGATCATCCGAACAGCACTGGAGGTTTCAGTGCTCAGCTTGTGCTGTACGACTCCCTGGGCCGCGTTCAGAAGCAGTCCAATCCAACTGAAACAAGTATTTCCATAACCGGAAGTCCAATCAACCCGACGCAATTCTCACCGCTTGGCGACGATGCGCTTGGTAATGGTGGATTTGGTTGGAAGTACACGGAACAAACCTACGATTGGAAGGGCCGGCCACTCGTTACAACCAATCAGGATGGAACGACGAAAGAGGCGAGCTACGATGGCTGCGGTTGTGCTGGTGGCCAAGTCGTGACGCTAACGGATGAAGGCACCACGGTGGATACTGATCCCGGCCCGGCAGTCAGCAACGTTACGAAAAAACGGCAGCGGAAGATCTACAGCGACGTGCTTGGGCGCACGGTAAAAACGGAAATATTAAATTGGGAGCTCGGAAGTCCGTATTCCACTACTGTGGTGGCTTACAACGCGCGCAATCAAGTAGTGAGTATGAAGCAGTATCAGGGAATGGAGGGCAGCGGTGTCTTTCAGGAAACGTTCATGACTTACGATGGCTTCGGAAGATTGAAGACCAGAAAGGTTCCTGAGCAGAAAGCGGACTCGACTATCAACGGTTCAACCGATCACACGACTTGGGAGTACAACGCGGACGATACAGTCCAATCAATTACGGACGCGAGAGTAATCACTACTACTTTCGGTTACAACGCTCGGCACCTGTTGACTTCGATAACCTATCCGCCAGCTTTAAACCTGCCGCTTGGAATCCCCGCAACATCGAATGTGACTTACAACTACGATGCCGCAGGGAATCGTACGGCGATGTCAGATCCATCCGGCAACAACGTCACTTACAACTACGATCAGCTCTCACGTCTGTTGTCTGAAGGAAGACAATTCGCCGGTCTCTCCGGTACGTATACGCTGGTTTACGAATACAATGTCGGCGGACAGGTGAAAACGATAATGGACCAATCCGCGGGCACGAGTTTCAGTTATGTGACCGACAAAGTTGGACGACTTTCGACGGTTAACAGCATTGGATTGGGCGCCTCTGCATCGTTAGCTTCCAACGCGCGTTATCGTGCGTCGGGTGCCGTCAGGCAGTTGCAGTACGGCAATGCCACGCAGATGAACCTGGCCTACAACAACCGCGGCCTGATCGCGCAGTATTCGTTAAACGGAGTGAAGGAACTCAACGGCGCAGCGCGCGCTGAGGGGTCCGACTTTCAATACCACGCGGATGGTCAGGTGAAGTTTGCGAGCGACTTTTATGGACGATCGGTCGGAGCCGCCTCATCTCATGATAAGTCGTACCAGAACGATCAGGCGGGACGGTTGCAGGTAGCATTGTCAGGAATAGAAGCGAACGAGTTTCTGAACAACGCCTATTCCGGACTACCCCACAACGCATCCCCGTATCTACAGAACTACACGCATGACGCCTGGAACAACCTGCTTGGTCGAACAGGAATGTATTGGAGCGAGCCCAATGACCTGGACCAGGCGCAGACTTACGACGCGCACAATCGCAACCTCGCCTGGAGTTATGACGCGGATGGCCGGCTGGTATCGATGAACGAGCCGGCGCCCGATCAGCTTCCTTTTGTCGCCGCGCAACACACGTACGACGTGGCCGGACGGCATGTGAAGCACACGCAGACGACAAGCCGCGTGCAGCCGCTACCGGGCAATCCGGTCTGGACGACGGTTACGACGGTGGATGCAAGTTACGATGGCGACGGACAGCAATGTAAACGGGTCGAGACGAAACAGATTAACGGCCAACAGCCCACGAGCGAGACGAGATTTTTCCTGCGCAGCGCTGTGCTGGGTGGGCAGGTGATCACGGAATACGACGGCGTGGGAGCACGTCAGAAATCTTACGTCTACGGTGCTGGCGCAGTGATCACGTCGACGCCGAGTGCGGGATTGCTGTGGCGCTTCAATAATCCGGTGACTGGCGACGGGCGTGAAACCGATACGCTCGGCAGGATGGTCACCGCCAGCTATCTCGACCCTGAAGGCGTGGACGTGCGTGCGATCGATCCGGCAAACACTCAAGGTGAGCCAATTCCACCAGACACATTACCGCGGGCGGGAGCTTATGCAGCTTACCTGCCTCACAGTCTTGGCGGTTCGGGAAAATGCAGCGTTGATGGTTTTGAAGTAGGTTGCGCGCTTGTTGGTGGACTAGGTGAATCAGATGAACAGTGTCCCAACAACGAATGTAGTCGCTACAACCCAAATCTCCGCGGAGGTCTGGGTGGCTATGAAGACTTTCACGCGTATGCGGATGGGCGCTCATTTTACCTGCCGGCTGGCGTAAGCTGGACGGGAAACAGTTTGATATTCCCCGGTGGTCTCTCGTTCCGCTTCATCGATGGGATTCCGAAAAGAGTTCCGCAGCAGAAACCTGTCGATTGGACTGTATTACACAGTGCATTGAAAAGCTGCATAAAAGAGTTGTGGTCCTGGTTTGAAATGATTAGCTTTAAGCCGACCGAAACAGGGGGAGACGGCGGAAAGGCCGATGACGACAGGCATAACGGAATTATTACCCTCCGCGATACTGACCTTGGGCAAACCTTCAATGTAGTAAATGATCCGACTCCCCCGCCGGAAATAAAGGCATTACTAATCCAGAAGCAGGCCGGTGGAGTAACAGACACTCTGCATCCCTTTTGGAACTACGCTTACCCTAAAGCAATCGCTAAACCCAGACCGGCGGATCGGCGTTACCCTGAGCTTTTCGGACAAATGTCAATGGATTACATCAGAGTCCAGATACATGAAACCGGTGCGGCATTAAGCGCCATTAGAGACATTTACCATCCAGCACCGTGGGCCCGCCGTTTGAAAGACGGCGGTCTTGACCCTGAACATGACGATGATGGTCCTTCACTCGAAGATTGTGTGGGACGGATCTACTTTCAACAAATGGGACTCACGCCTCATTATGAACAAAAGTGATTTTGAAGTCGGCCCAACTAAAGGAGGGATTGCATGAGGTATCTCACATTAGTCTTAGCAGCGATCATTCTTTGCTACTCCTTCAGTTGTATTTCGAGAGGCAACAACCAAAAACCCGCAAACTCGCGACCAGAGGAACCGATAACCATCCTGCGACCCGTCCCCGCCGTTCTGAATGAAGAAACACATCCTCCAGTTGAAGCGACGGAGACTAAGGTCAAAGGGAGGGCCGGAGAACCGTTCGAATTCAAACGCGCGCAGTTCATTGATGAGAACCACGGATGGGCAATGAGTGAACATGCTCTTTACAGAACCATAGATGCCGGGAAAACGTGGGAGCGGTTGCAGCAAGAACCCGAGCAAGAAGCTCGCTTTACTGCGTTCTTCTTCGCAGATAAATCACACGGCTGGTTGACAGCCGTAAAGCAGGTTTTTGGGCGCTACCTACTAGGTAATTCGTCCGTAATCATGGTTAGTGATGATGGCGGTAGCTCATGGAAGTTACAGGCGAGCTTTCCTAATGAAGTCGAGATTACGGAGATCCGGTTTTTCAATGCAGGGGAAGGTCTTGCCGTCGGCGCCCAGATTGTTGGAAGTCAGTCACCGTACGAAGAGTTGCTTGTGTTGAAGACTTCAGATGGAGGCAAGGAATGGAATAACACCTCGGAAGCAGCCAAGACGGTAATTAAGAACGAGTATGGGATACCAAATGATGCTGGACGACACATTGAATGGATATCCTCCTCCTCGGCGCTCTTGCTGACGCGGTATGGCAAAGTCATCAGTACGAGGGACGGCGGCAAAACGTGGGAACTCATGACGACCTTCAAAACTGAACGTCCGCAGGGCCTTAAATCTCCGACCAACATGGACAAGCTTGCGCTGGATCCGGAGCGAAGAGTCAGAGTGGTCGCCCGCGGCATCGGAGATGAAAACTATAAAGGCTATTGGGGAGAGTTCGTTGTACAGGAGGACGGCCGGTGGACGAGCTATGAATTAGAGCTAACTCCGATTCTCGATGCGGTTTTCCTGTCTGACAAAGACGTATTAGCTTGTGGCGCAAATCTCCGCCCACGGAATGAAAAATCAAATGCGCGTCATAAGGATGCTGGCGTAATCTTGCGCTCCTTCGACACCGGCAAGAGCTGGCAATCGATCTATCGCTCCAAGACGTACGAGACGTTTTTCTTCTTAACCAGAGTTAACGACAACGAGTTTTACGCCTTAAGCGATATTGGAACATTTCTGCGCTTCCGGCTACCGCAGTAGAGGCGTGTGAAATACTTTGGCCGCCGGAACACTGCCGCAGCAGGAGCATATGCCGCATATTAGCGACAAATTTGACTATGAACTGCTCAAACATTGTCCAAAACTTCAACGCAGCAGAAAGTAGTTGAAAATGAGAACTCCTGTGATGAT
>Ga0105237_10001832_pt1 | contig 27392 bp, 20 predicted proteins | sample KBSC24metaG_FD_81520 | JGI IMG/M metagenome (GOLD analysis project Ga0105237, IMG submission 81520) | Corn rhizosphere microbial communities from Kellogg Biological Station, Michigan, USA - KBS C2-4 metaG | ecosystem: Host-associated > Plants > Roots > Rhizosphere > Soil | place: Michigan, USA... | reverse complement strand
GACACCAAGCGAGCGGTGCTCGTCGTCTGGAAGTTCACCGCCGCTTGCGCGCCCAGGGCGAGGTCCGCCTCGGCGGAATACAAGGTCTGCGTGAAATACGCCCCCTCCGTGGTCGCGACCGCCTGCTCCTGTCGCTGGAAGTCCATGATGAGTTGGGGGGCGCCGAACTCCCGGTCGCGCAGGTGGGTTGGTAACAGTCCGCCGAGCGACAGCACGAAATCCGTCTTTTCTTCGAGCGAAATTTGGAATGGGTCGATGCGGATGGGCGTGCTCCACGATCCTGTCGCCACAGGATAGTGGCCCATATCGACCGGCCGGGTGCTGACCTTGGCGTTGATCCGTGCTTGAGCGACGGCGGCGTGTGCCAGCTGTTCGGCCTCGTCGGGATCCCAGTAGCAACTCGCCGCGAATCCCCACGCGCCATTGACGAGGGCACGGACGCCGATGCCGTATCCTTCGTGGTCGAGAAACAATCCGCCACCGATGAAATTCTCGAACACGGTGCGGGTGAGTCGCGCATCGGCGTACGTGGCGCCGACGCGCTTCGCGACATCGATGGCGCGCATGGCGAGGTCACGCATGGTCGCCGCGTCGGCGAATTGCGCACGAAGGGTGGCACGTACATGATGGTCGCGGAGCGGCGGCAGACCGAATGCCGCGGCGCGTCGTGTGAACGGTGGCGCGAGCATGGTGGCCATGGTCGCGGCGGAGCCGGCTTGGAGAAACTGCCGCCGGGTACTGAACAGGGGTGACATGAGGACAATACTCTCAGGTAAATGAAACGAATCCGTCGGTGTGGTCGGGTAGAGGTGGTCGCGGCGTCGTGCCGCCACTCCGACGACCGGCGTTATGGCGCGGCGACGATGATCGTGCCGCTCGTGCCGTACAACACGCTGTGATAGTGGTATGTCCCCGCACGTGGGAACGCTCGCGAGGCGCCGTTGCATGGCAGCAATGGGTTGTCCGGCGGACCTTCGACGGGACAACTGAAGCCAAGGACAGGATCGATGTATGGACTCGGGATGTTCGAGATGTTTCCGTTGCCGGTTTCCATGGCGGTCCCTGTCAAAGGGATCGCGCTCGCCACCACGTCCGCCGAATCGTCGAACACGATGTCCACCGGGAGATTCTGGGCGCGCTCGTCGAACCATTGCAGGAACTTGATCGTGCCACCGACGCCGATCGTAATCGTGGACGGGACGAAATACCGTTTGGGATGTCCCGGGACACTCAGGTCGATGAACATGGTGACCATGGCGACGACGGGATTCCCGATCTGGATGCGTAAGGAATCGCTCTTATGGACGCCGTAATACGTCGCCTCGGTCCGAATGGCCACACGTCCCGGCCGGATGCCAATCACGACGCCCGTATTCGGATCCACGGTCGCGGTGGCGGGGTCGGACGAGAGAAAGCGCGACGCGATCACTGGCGCGATGTCACTCAGGTCGGCCGCACTCGCGGTGATACGCACGGTATCCGGCCAGAGCCCTGATTGTGGATCGTAAACCCCAACCTTGGCACTGTCGCCTGACGGCTGCACGATCGCGAACGTCGCAAGCGGAGAGGATGGTGTCTGATCGGTCACCACGATGAAGACCGAATCGACGCGCGTGATGTTCTGCGCCGAGTCACGTAGCGCCGCGACGACCACGGAGGGTTGGCCAGGCGTGGTGACGAACTGCGCTGTGACGAGTCCACTCGGGCTTACCGTGACCGATGTATCGCTGGCCTTATACGTGACGGTCCCGCCAGATGTTACCGCGGCGTCGGATGCCGTGCGGGCGACCGCCGAGAGTTGCAAGGTGTCGTACGGCGCCACGATCGAGATCACGGCGCTATGCGTATTGAGCGTCAGCGTGGTGTATGGATTCGCGGACGGGAGTGGGCCGCTGCTCGCGCTGTCATTGCACGCACAAAACATGACAACGGTTATTATGGTCGTCATGGACGTTGCCACGACGCGAAGAATTGTTCGGGGATTAATCACGGCTCAAGCATCCATGAAAAAGCGGATTGGGTGCCTCGCTATAACTGCCTGATTGTGGAATGGGGGCATCGATGAAGCTGCCGTAGCCGCTCAGACCGGGATAGTTCCCCGACGGATACACCGTCGTCCGCGGCCGTGCATACGAGCGAACCATTCGGCGCAAATCGCCTTGGCGATGGCCGGTGAGAAAGAGCCACTTGGCGCGTTCGCTGAAGACGAGCGATGTGCGCGCGCTGTCGGTGCCGGGATCCGTAAGCGGATCGAGCCCTGACACACCACCGGTGCCGGCGTTGTACACGCCCCCCGATGCCGTGCCGTCGGTACGGAGCGCGTTGAGTGTCCCGAGCCAGTCGCCAGCATGCGTGGCGAGCGCGGCTTCCGCGCCAATGAGTTGTGCTTCGACGCCGCTTGCCACCACGATGATGCTGGCGTCGTCCTGGACATACTTGTCCGCGAACCAGACGTCGTTGTTGTTTACTATTCCGACAAACGAGGCTGACGTTCGCGGATCGCCGCTGGAGCGATACGGGATTCCCGTGCCCCCTTCGCGATCCGCCACACTTGCCACGCTCCCGATATCGAATACCGGTTGCGTGGAGGCGCTCGCCACAAAACAGCCGGCAAAGTTGCAGGTCTGCATCGACTGGGTATACCGGAAGGCCACGGGGACGTCGGCCACCGCGGCCACCGCGCTCGTGTAATTCCCCTGCGCGAGGAACGCGCGGCCTCGCCCGACCTTCGCGAGATTGCGGATCTGCGCGTCGTTTCCCGCCAACGCGAGTGCGCTGTCCAGCAAGGCGATCGCATGCGTATACACCTGCGCGGTCGACGAACTGGGGTGATAGGTGAAGTCGCCTTTGTAGTTCAATGTGCTGAGCGGGACGCCGGAACAAAACAGATCCGCCAACAGGATCTCGCTATATCCCTCCAATGCGTACAACTCGGCGCGGTTCGCGGCCGAACTGTCGGCGTCGTACTGGAGGAGCGCGCCGATGGCCAGATTTGTCAGGGCGCGTATTTGCTGCAACGTCCCATAGGTTTGGTCGGTCCCTAAATTTGCCCCCGCCGTGAGCTGACGCGCGTCGACGCCGACATCGGATGGGATGTCCGCGGCCGATGTGACGTGTGACCCTCTGATGTTGGCCTGGAGCTCGTCGCTCAGCATTCCAGATTGGACGATGAACGTATTGAGCCCGTACTGAAATTGCGCGCGGGCTGCGGTGGCCATGGCGCGCGCGCCGGCCGCGTTGGCTACGGTGGAGGGATCCACCGTCCCCACGGGGAGCGGCTGATTGCCGGTCAGATCGTGACACGCGGCGGAGAGCGTGGCCGCGATACATATCATGATGAGCGAGATACGTGAACGCGAGCTAGGCGTTCGTGCGACGCACGAACGCAGTGCGCGGACAGGCTGAGAAGAAAACCGATGCATGAGAGGCCTCTAGTTCGAAAGCCGGACACTCAACGACCACAATCGCGGCTCGGGGATCTGGCCGAAGTCGGCGACGCCCTCACCCGAGCTATAGATGTTCACGTTGGGATCTTTGCCACGATAATTCGTATGCAACCACAGGTTGCTCCTCTGGAGTGCGATCGACGCGCCGTGGGAACGGAGCAGCTGGGCGATCGAGACCGGCAGCGTGTAGTTGAACGACGCGCTGTTCCAGCGCCAGATCGTCACGCGCTGATAGAGCGACCAGGGCGTCTCGCTAGGGAACCCGTTGGCGAGTTTGGTGCTCGCGGCGTAGATTGCCTGCTGCGCGAGCGTTGCGTTCGGTTGGGTCGCGACCGACGCAAGACTGGTCAGACCTAGTGCATTGTATTGCGTCATGCCGCCGTTGTAGCTGAACAGCGTATTGACTGAGAGTCGGCCATTCAGGAACGAGAACGTACTGGACACCGCGTTGGTATGCGTGGGGTTTTGCGTGCCCGCGTAGGAGGCGGAATCACCCACGATCGCTTCGTTCGCTTCGATCACGCCGTCCCCGTTCAGGTCCGCATAGCCCGCCAGCGAGTGGACCCAAATCCCGTCAATGGGATAACCGACCACGAGCCGCGAATTGGGACCGCCCGGAGAGTTCTCCTGCCCGTAAAAGGAGCGCAGAGTATTGGCGGTTTGCGACGTGCTGAGATCGAGATCCCATTGCAGCTGGCTGTTCTGTACGACCACCACGTGCGCGGAGAGCTCGAGCCCCGTGTTGAGAATCGTGCCGATGTTTTCCTTGAACGTCCCCAGGTGCGCAATGCCACCGCTTTGTGTGACCAGTACACCTGTGCCGCCGCCGCCGCCAACGGATGGCGCGAGGGGGATCTCGAGGATGGCGTCCAGACGTTTCTTATGGTAGTAGGTCACCGTCATCGTGAGACGACGCTCCAGCAAATCAGCGTCGATGCCCGTTTCGAGCTCCACCGAACGTTCCGGGCGTAGGTGCGTGTTGCCAACGGTGGTCGGGTAGACACTGGTCACGGGATTCGTGCCGTCGATCACCGTGGTTCCTTCGCCCATTAGGCGCCCTTGGTCGCCAGGGAGCGGCAGGACGCCAGCGTAGCCATACGTCGCGCGCAGCTTGAGCGTGTTGATCAGACGTCCCAGAAAGTGCGAGTCGAAGTTGTCGTCCAAAGGAATCCAAACGATCGAGGCTTTTGGAAATTTGGACACGGTGGCGTTGGTGCCGGAGTTGCTCCCGCCGTCGAGTCGAATACCGGGGGATATGATGAAGTGTTCGCCGAAATTGAATGCCGGCTCGATATACCATCCGTACGTGGCGCTGGAGGAACCGCTTTGCGAGACGTTCGTCTCCGAGGGGAGGAACGAACTGGGATCCATGACGCCGATCGGAAAGCCTCTGGTCTGGATGTTCGAGATGGTCGATGAGTTGTTGTTCCCCGTGAATCCCGTGGACAGCCGGATGCTTCGGTTGCCGGGGAGCGGAACGAGAAACATCGTCCCAACGTTGGCGGAGAGCGCGGAATTGTCCGATCGCGTCACACCGTACGCACCGGCCGAGTCGAAGGGATCGTTCAGGAGGATCGAAGGGATGCCAGCGGGGGTGACGCGCTTGTCTTCGTTGTGATCTTGATTGATGCCGGCGCTCGCGGTCACCGTGACCCACGAGCGCGGCGTCCATGTGCCGTCGGCCGAGTTCAACCAGGTTTTCGTGTCGGCGGTGGCCCGTTCATTGAAGTTGGTCATGAGCGGGGTGAAGGCGAGTTTCGTGGTATCGACGAACCGGCCGATTACCTGCGAAACACCCCCAAGCGATAGGGCGCTCCGCGTCTGCTCGCTTGTGCTCAACATCGTGTGAATGCCGACGGTAATCGTTGGCGAGATCTGCGAAGTGAGGGAACCTGTCCCACTCATACTTTGGTTCCCATCGGGGTTGATCATCCACCCTGGGGGACGCTGGCCCGTGACGTTATGATACGCCAGCGCCACGGCGGCCGGAAGACGAACCACTCCGTGCTGGTTCTGCGCGGTTCCGGTAAACGAGTATCCCAGGTTTGAGGCGCCGCCGCTTGCCGCCGCGCTCAGACCGCTGTTCGTCCCATGGACGAATGGGGAATACTGCGGATCGTTCAATGCCTGATAGGAAACGACGCTATCCAAGGCGCATGCGCTACTTAAATAGCTATCGAGGACGCACGAGAGGTTTGGTGAGCCCCCACCGGTCAGAAAGTGCCCGAATCCGTATCCGAACAGGGGATACGTCCCCGGGATCCACGACGTACCCACGGTCGCGTCCAAGCTGACCCGCGTCGGACCGGCCTTGCCGCGTTTGGTGATGATCGAAATGACGCCATTGGCCGATTCGCTCCCATAGAGCGCCGCCGCGCTCGGCCCTTTGAGGATGTCGATCCGCTCGATCATATTGGGATCGAGTTGGTCCAGCGCGGACGGGCGAGGATAGGAGGTGTTGGCATTGCGGATGCTCACACCATTCCCACTGGTGTGGTTGGTGTTGTCGTCTGTGTAATACACGCGGACGTTATCGATGAGGATGATCGGTGCGTTGGTCCCTTCGACGCTCCCCGCGCCGCGAATGCGAATGCGCGCGGGGTCGCCCGGCGTTCCAGTCGTGCGGACGACGGTCATGCCGGGAACGCGCCCGTCCAAGAGATCGGTAACGTTGTGGATCGGCGCGGTCTGCATCACCGAGTCGACGTTGATCGACGTGATGTCGTTCGCCACATTGCGTCGGGCTTGCACGCCGGTCGCGGTCGTCACGACACCGGAGAGCACGGTCGCCAGTGGCGACAGGGTGACATAAATGGACACCGATGTGTTGCCCTTGAGGACGACGACGCGCGTGATGGCCCGATACCCGAGCGCTTTGATAGTCAGTACATGCCGTCCGGCGGGGAGGTCGCGGAGCGCGAAATATCCGCTATCGGAGGTCACGATCGAGGTCTCGCTCCGATCCAGGTGCACGGTGGCCCGCCGCACGGCTCGCCCGGACGCGGAATCCACGACGCGTCCGCTGATGGTGCCACTGTCGTCCTGTGAACGTTTCCCCTCTTTGGTCTGAGACTGGATCACCACCATGTCCTCGTTCCGGAACATGGTCGCGACCAACCCCGTTCCCTCGAGGACTGCCGACAGCGCTTTCATGACCGGTTGGTTCGCGATCGTGACGTGCACCCGCTTTTTGAATTGTGGATTACCGTCGTTGTACGATATTTGGAGACGCGCCTGACGCGCCAACTCGCGAACGACAAAGCCTATCGAACTGTCCTGTACGGTCAACGTGACGCGTCGGTCATCTTGCCACAGTGCCGCGCGCACGATGAGTGGATGGGAGAACTGCTGCACGTGGCGCGAACCAAGGAGCGAAGCGGAAACCACGTGCAGAGGCGCCGTGATGCTCAGGAGCGCGCCAGTGAGGGTGAGAAAGTCTCGCATGCCTTTATTCACCTGGGGGAGACGGTGATCGTGTCGCCATGCCGCTCTACGCGCACGTTGGGGAATGTCGATTCGAGTGCCGTGATGAGATGGGCGGGATCGTTCGAGATGAGACGGCTGCTCAGTCGTAGCAGGTCGATCGAGTGATCGGTCAACTGGACGTCGATGTTGTACCAGCGGTTCAAGTCGGGGATCGCGTCGTGTAATGACACGCCGTTGAGTACCAGCGTCCCCGTTTCGAAGTCGAATTGCGTCAGATCCCCCGGAATCACCTGCAACGCTTGATGTGCGGACGCGACGGTTTGTTGATCGGCCGACAACACGACACCTCGTGTCCCCGGCATCCCGACCGCGACTCGTCCGACGCGAACCGCGACTGTCGTGGCGGGATCGGTGCCGTAGCGCCGCACCATGAACTGCGTCCCCAGAACGCGCGTCGCCACATCACCCGCTTCGACGATGAGTGGCGTGGTGCTCTGATGCGGAACGGAAAAAGAGGCTTGTCCGCGCAACTGCAACGTGTGATTCCCCGCCTCGTAGTCCGAGGGGACACCGAGTTGGCTGGCGACGTTGAGGGTCACCATGCTGCCATCGGGGAGCGTGATGTTCGCGCGTTGACCTTTCTCTGTGGTATACATGATGAGATGCGAGCCCGGTCGATGCGTCATGAGCCACGTCGGTCTGATCACGACGACGCCGATGACCGCCGCGGCGAGCGCGCCCGTCAGTGCACCCCACGTGACAGCGCGTCCAACGCGTCCGGCGTACCATGGACGTGACGCCCGCGGTTGCAAGGGTGTGGCGATGGATGGGCGCACTTTAGGTAGCGAACGTTCGCCAATGGTGGCGAGAACCTGCGCGATTGCCTCGTCACGGCGGTAGTCTCGGGTGGGTTGGTATTGCCGGGCGAGCCACAACATGTGCAATCGTCGCAGCTGGACCTGGCGCTCAGGCGTGGCGTGGAACCACTGTTCCACGTCCGCGCGTCCGCGGGGGTCGCTCGCGCCTGAAAAGTACGCGTCGAGATCGAACCAATCAGCCATGTCGTTGTTCACATGGCTCATACGGTCGTCGACCGCTCGAGTGACTATTGGGACTTTGGAGGCGTGCGATTCACGTACGATCCGTGTGTTACCCGGGCGGTATTTTCCAATCCGAAAGCGCGGTGGCCAGTTCGCGCATGGCTCGTCGCAGCTGATTGTAGATGGTACGGGGAGCGGTGCCGAGGAGATGGGCGATTTCGCCGGGCTCCAGCCCTTGTTCAAGATAGAGCGCCGCGACCTCCCGAACGCGCGGAGGCAAGAGGCGCATCGCGCGCCGTACGGCGTCGGTGAGTTCGCGCGCTTCGAATTCACGGATGCCGTCGCTCTCATCTCGAAGCGGCAGCAAGGTGCAATCGAGTGCCACCGTGGCCGCGAGCCGAGCCGCTGCGGCGTCCCGGTCGAGAGCATCGAGCGCCGCGTTCCGCGCGGAGCGGCGCAGGTAGTGGATCACATTCCCCGTGAGGCGGAGCGAATGCCGGTGTTCCCAGAGGCGGATGAACACCGTCTGTGCAATGTCGCGCGCGGCGTCGATGGAGCGAACGTAGTGGAACGCAATGTCCGCGACGGCATCAAAGTGATCTCGCATCAGCTCCGCCAGCGCAGTCTCGTCGTCGGCATTGAGCCGTTGCACGAGCGCGTGATCGCGGGCGAGTTGTGCCGATGGCGAGACCATGCAGACAACTATATGGGTGTGCGCACATGAGCCGTCAAGTCAAGTCGCGCGGATGTGTGATCTGCGGACTGCGCGCCATGAGGGATCACTACTTTAATAATGCGTCGTTCTCTTGCTCGTGAAATGCGAAATGGCACGGGATGGCAGTTGCTCCACCCCGCGCCTGTATGGCTGCTTAAATGTTGAACTGTCGCAAATGATGGTCATCGTGTTTGTACGCGAGTTGACCAACCTGCTCCTTGGTCATCTTTCCAAAAAATGGATGGACGAAGTTGGGATTGGAGAAATGCGCATATCCCTCGATGGACGTGATCCACTGCTGCTTTTGCTGTGAGAGATCACCGGTGTCACCGACCTTGAACCCCGACACCGTCGGCGAATTGCGCTTGATCGGTTTGTCATCTTTCAACACCGCTTTGAGTACCATGGGGCCAATCAAACGACCGATGAAACTTCGTTTGTACGCGCTGTTTCTCCCTTGTGTCATCTCTTCCCACAGGGTGCAATGCTTCGCCATCTGGTATGGGGTCATCGTCCCCCACTGACGCGGGCTCGTTTCGGTGAGCGCGTGGATTCTACGAATGAGCTCTTCTCTCGTCGCTGCGTCCAAGATCGTTTTCATGTGCGATCGCCGTGGGCGGGTGAATAGGTTGAAAAACTGTGACCATGCGGGCTATCGGCCAGTCTCTCTGCGTAGAGTCGGGCGGGCGATATCTACAATAATTTACGCCTGGACCGACCGGTAATAACCGATGGAAACATCCGTTTCTCCGGGACGGGCAGCGAATGAGGGTCGTTAAAAAAAAATTCCTGGCCAAAGAGGATATCCGGTCATACTTTTTTCTCCCTCGTGCCTTTCTCGTCACACCCTTCTAATCCTATGTACCTTCACATCGCTCGGCGGGTTCGCCCGCTTGCCCTCGGTTTGATCGCCGGTCTCTCACTGGCATCGTGCGCCGACCAGGACCATCTGCTCACCAATCCCGCCGCGCTGACCACGCGGTTCGACCGCGCGGTGGAATTCGCCCCACCGCACGTATTCCATACCAAGTCCTACTACGCGAAAGCACAGGCCTCCTCGGGTGGATCCGGTACGGGGATCTACTATCATGGTGGCTCCCTCCTGACTTCGGCGACCAACGTTGCCGCGGTCTATTGGGCCAGTGCGCCGATCTATACGAACGGGCCGGCGGCAGGGACCTCGGGCGCCGGAGTAGGGGACGGCTCGCTCGTCGGGTTTTTCCTGCGGAATCTGGGCGGCTCGTCGTATTTCAACATCAACACCACATATTACAACGGCGCCGGCACCCACGTGCAAAACGTCGTGAATTACACGCAATACTGGGCCAACAACCAGTACCAAGTCCCGGTCGACGGACAAAATGTGACCGATGCCAACATGATCGCCATGCTGCAGTATGGTTTCGATCACGGCAATCTCACCTACGATCCGACCACCCTGTACGCGGTGTTCACCGCGGGCACCGTGAATCTGGGCGGCGGCTTTGGGACACAGTACTGTGCGTACCACTATCATGGCACCGTGACGATTGGCGGCGTTGCACGAACAGTACTCTATGCCGCCATGCCATATGATGCGGCGTATCCCAACGTCTGCACCAACGGCACGGCGTCACCCAATGGCGATGTCGGAGCCGATGCCATCGTGAATACCCTGGCGCACGAAGTCGAAGAAACGACGACCGATTTGCTGGGGACGGCCTGGTACGATCGCCGCGGCTACGAAAATGCCGACAAATGCGCCTGGACGTGGGGATCTACGTACACCACGTCCAATGGTGGCGTGGCGAACATCCAGATCGGCGGGAAAGATTTCCTCGTACAGCGGAACTGGGTGAATGCCGGAAGCGGCGGGTGTGCGACGCGGTACTAGGACCCCACCATTCATAACAACGGAGCCCTGCAAGCATTTCGCTTGCAGGGCTCCGTTCGTTCGTGGTTGAGCAAACGGGAATAGGCCCTCGTCCGCGTCTGGAAAATAGCTGGCGAAATGCGAACGTCCGACGAAGCACACAACTATTAATGCGCGGTCAGTCGGTCTTCGCTCGGACAGTAATTTCCTTGACAACGAAATCGCTGGCTCTTAGCGTGAACGCCTATAACGGAGCCCATCACGCGATGAGTTCGCTAGCCGAGCCCACTGTTCTCTCCGAAGACGATTCGGTGTAGGGGCGCCGACGGCGACAACGCATACTCGTTGACTTGTTGCGGGGGCGACGGAATCGTAGCGCGGAAAATCCGCTCATGTCTTCTGACTCATCGTCCGCCAACGAGCCCATGCTGTTCGACGATCCCGACGACGATCCCGTCGTGGGACGTGGCGTCGATGTCGCCTCCCTCGAGTACGATCGGCTACTCGTCACCAGCATACGAAGCGGGGATCAGAACGCATTCGAGCAGATGTTCGTTCGGTTTGCGGCGCCGCTAGCGGATTGTGCCATGGCCTATGTGCATTCGCGTGAGGTGGCGGAAGACTTGGTGCACGATCTTTTTCTCACGCTGTGGCGTGAGCGCGCGACGTGGAAACCGGCCGGTACGGTTGAATCCTATCTGTTTCTCGCGCTTCGGAATCGGGCACGGAGTTACTTGCGTCGGGAGCGCGTTGCCGCGAACTGGCAGGCACGTGCGATCCAAGAGCTCGCCACCGAGCCGGACGTCCCTGGACTCGACGAACGGCTGGAGGTGGCGGAGCATCACGCCGCCGTCGTACGAATCATCGCGACCTTGCCTGAGCGGACGCGTCTCGTCGCAACGCTCCGCTGGGTCGACGGATTGACCTATCCTGAGATCGCTCGACGTGTGGGAATTTCGGTCAAAGGGGTCGAAAAGGCGGTGGCTCGAGCCTTTCTCATACTCCGACAGCGGCTGCGCCCCTAAAAATTCGTAGGGGGGTATTGCTTCGAGCCGCGCGTTAATGGGATATGGAGCCTTCAATTCTCCGTATCCCTTTTTGCTGCGACGGGCGGCTATGAGCGCCGACGAGATGCTGACCGGCATATCGCCGGCCGTGTTGGACCGCTACGTAGCAGACGAATGCACGCCCGAAGAAGTCCGAATCGTCCACGCATGGCTTGATGGGAACAGTGCGCGGCAGTCGGTCCTCACCCAGCTGCGCGAAGTCCGTCTCGCCGCCCGCACGCGCGGCCCCTGGGACACGCAACGCATGTGGCGGCGGTTAGCACAGGACATCGAGGGAGACGAGGCACAACTCGTTACTCCCGGACGGCCGGTTGTGGCTCCGCACTTTGTGCCGACGGAGCGAGGTCGGTCGTGGAGGTGGGCTGTCCCCGCGGCGGCGGTTGCCTTGGTGCTCGGCATCGTCGCGATCTTTGTCTCTCCACGCGGGACCTCGCACCGTACGACGGTACCAGTCGCGTACGCCACCGGGCGAGGGCAGCGGGCGACAGTGCGGTTGGCGGACGGAACAGCCGTCATCCTTGCACCGGCATCCAGACTGCTGGTGCACGCTGACTTCGGAGCGGACAACCGTACGGTCTCGTTGAGTGGCGAGGCGGTCTTTAAGGTGACTGCCTCACACGAAGCACCGTTCCTTGTCCAGACCGAACATGTCACGACTCGGGTACTTGGAACTGCTTTTGATGTCCGTCGCTATCCCACAGATGCCGCGACGCAGGTGGTCGTGCTCAATGGCAAGGTTGCGGCCGGAGCCACGCATCGGACCGCCGTAACACTCGTCGGCGGAATGGTCGGAAGCTTCACGGACTCGACAGCGACGGTCATCGACTCTCCGAATGCTACCACCCTGACTGAATGGACGGACGGACGGCTTCGGTTTCGAGAGACACCTGTTGGAGAGGTCTTGGCACAGTTGGGCCGGTGGTATGATGTGGACTTCCAACTAGCAGATTCAACGCTCATCCACGAGAAGGTGACCGTCGCATTGAACCACAGTGCGACGAGTGACGTGGTGCAGATTCTGGAAGACCTCCTGAGCGTGAACGCATCATCCGCTGGGACGCAGAACGGACATCAGGTCATTGTGCTGCAACCACGGCGCACAACACGCCGAATCGCGCCGGTGCGGCTACGACATGAACGGCAAGAACTTACTCCTACGGAGGTCGGACGGTGAAGCGGACTCTGCAATGCGCCCTGTGGTGCCTGTTGATGGGCGCGTTACTGCCTGCGACAATACGGGCCCAGCAATCAGTCGCGGTACAACCGAAGGACGATCGTTCCGCAACGAAGGCGACCGAAGAACTCCTGCAGCGGCCAATCTCTATCGAGCTCGATCGTGTGTCGTTGAAAGAGGCCATTGACAGTGTCGCGGCTGTTGGCGGAATTCTTGTGCAATATCGACTCGCGTCGGTCTCTGGCTATTCAGGGAAAGTCAGTGTCCATGCTGACAAAACCCCATTAGGGATTGTGTTTGCGCGCGTATTGCAAGGGACCGATCTGCAACTCATTGCGCACAGGAACGCCGCGTTCGTCGTGGCGCCGACAAACGGCGCTGTGGCGGAGCAGGGGCCTGGTGTGAGCGGGGTTGTGACGTCCGCCAAGTCGGGACAGCCGCTCCAGGGGGCGACGGTAACCATGGATGACGGGAGCGCGCATCAACTCACGGATGCGAAAGGGCACTTCGCATTCGCCGATCTCTCGGCGGGATCGCATCGGGTGGCCGTGCGGATGATCGGCTACGCGCGACAGGTGCGCACGGTGACCGTGTCGAACGATCAGCCGTTGGTGCTGTCGTTCGCGCTCGACGCGAGCACGAATATGCTCGATCAAGTGGTGGTGACCGCGACGGGGGCTCAGCGATATCGCGAGCTCGGGCACGTCGTGGAAAAGTTGAACGCTGATTCGCTGGTGAAGGTTGCGCCGATCAGGACGCTGTCCGATTTGTTGACGTCACGCGTACCAGGATTGGCCGTCATGAATGGCAATGGCGGCGTGGCTGGTGGTGAGGTGGCGATGCGCCTGCGCGCACAAACGAGTGTCAGCCTTGATCCCCAGCCGATCATCATCGTCGATGGGGTGCGGTATCACAGTAATAACACGGTGATGACGTTCTATTCGAGCGGCTCCAACATGGAAGATACCCGACCGTTCAACGCCGAAGAGCGGAGTCCGCTCAACGATTTGAACGTGAACGATATCGAGTCGGTCGAAGTGGTCAAAGGCCCCTCCGCGTCGACGCTCTACGGTCCAGATGCGGCCAACGGGGTCATCGTGGTGAAAACGAAGCGCGGGGAGGTGGGAAAGGCCAGGTGGAACGTCTACCTGCATCCGGATCTGGCCACGATCACCAAGACCGCATCGCACCGGGCGTCGACCGGGTACTGGGCCTGGGGGCACGATGCGTCGGGAGCCACGACGCCGTATAGCTGCACGCTCGACTATCAGTACTACAATTACTGCGTGCTCGACAGCGTCACGAAGCGTCCCGTCGCTGAGCAGCTGTCCGATCTCAATATCTTGACGAAGAATCGTCCGGCGTGGCAAGGCGGAGCCAACGTGTCCGGCGGAACGGAGGCGTTTCGATATTTCTTCTCGTTCGGCTATGACTGGCAGACGGGATCGATCGCCATGTCGCCGATCGCGAAGCAACAGGTGATCGCGTGGCTCGGCCCCGACGCATTGACGGGAAAGCTCCGCGATCCCAATACACAGCAGATGACCTCGGTGCGATCGAACCTCTCGTCCGATCTGAATCCGAAGTTGACGATGTCGTTCGCCGCGGGCTTTACCCAAACCAATCAGCGGGCGATCAATTTATCGAATCTCGCCGGGAATCTGGCATCCGCGGGCGTGACATCTCCCGGATGCAGCGAAAACGACAATAACAATCGGTGCACGTACATCGATTGGATCGGTGTCTTCATGAATTCGACCGAGCGCACAGGGACCCGTTTCACCGGCACACTCGACCCGGTCTTTCGGCCACGCGAGTGGGTCACCTTCACGGGATCCATAGGCGCTGACATCGATCACAGCATCGACCGGGGGATTCATCCCAACGGCGGTTCCTACGCCGGTGATCAAGGAAGCATCCAGGACAATCGGCGCGACAATACCAACTACACCGGATCGCTGACGGCGGTGGCGCGCAATCGCGCCGGTCGATACACCTTCCAAACGTCGGTCGGAACGCAGTATACCAAGAGTCAGCTCGACGGCGTCGACATGAACGGGTACGGTTTGGCGCCTGGCAGCAATTCAATTACGTCGAGACTGACATAAAAACCGTCACAAATCTGCCAGGAGGCCGTCACGCTGGGCACATACGGCGAGGAAGTCTTCGGCGTGAACGACCGGATCTTTCTCACCGGCTCGCTACGACTCGACGGTTCGACGTCGTTTGGTGATTCGTACAAACCACGCCCCTATCCCAAAGTCGGTCTGTCGTGGATCGTGTCGGACGAGCCATTCATGCGGTCCCTGCCGTTCGTCACGGAGCTCCGCGCGCGCGCTTCGTTCGGCGCCGCGAGTCGATACCCAACGTCACCCATGAAGCTCGGGCAGATTACGCCCTATCAGCAAACGATTGACGGTTCGACGCACAATCTGTTTTTCCGAAGCTTCCTCGGCAATCCGTTCCTCAGCCCAGAGCGAACACACGAGACGGAATACGGCGTCGACGCCACGCTGTTCGATCGCAAGCTCGATGCGGAGTTGACGGGGTGGTCCCGCCGGACCAATGCGCAGATTGCGCTGCAGTATTCGCCACAAGGGTTGCCGCCGTCGTGGGGGAACATCGGCGACGTGTCGGGACATGGGTTTGAAGTCCGGTTGCACTCGAAACTTTTGCAGGTGCACTCCGCACAGCTGGATCTGACTGTAAGCGCCACCTATCAGACCAGCAAGCTGCTGTCCCTTGGAAACACCCCGTCGTTGTGCAACGCGTACGACTGTTACCGCGTCGGATATCCGCTCGGATCACTCTTTTCACAGAGCCTAACCGTGCTCGACACGGTTGGCGGTCACGCGGACGGGATCGTGCTGTACCCCGAGATCGTGCGCGGACCATCGCAATACGTTGGTCCAGCCTCGCCGCCATACGACTATACGTTTGCGCCAACGGCGTCGTTCCTGAATGGGCGGGTGACGGTGTCCACCATCGTCGACCGGGCGACAGGATTTTACTTCCCAGATGGTCGCTTATACGGATCGGGATTCAGCGATGCATACATGCGCGCGGGATCGTCGTTGATCAATCAGGCGCGATACGAGCTCCAGTGCTGCTCGTTTGAGCCAGGTGATTTCACGCGGTGGCGTGAGCTGAGCGTGACCACGGATCTCCCGTCACGGTTTATGCACGCGGTGCTTCTCTCGCGTGGCACGATCAGTGTCCAATTCCGAAACCTCGCGGAATGGACGCGGTCCAAGCTCGGCGATCCGGAAAGCGTCCCTGGCATGGGAATCACCGGACACGGGTCGGCGTCGGAAATTCCGAGTGTGGCGCAACCGCGGTCGTTCTCGCTCAATTTCAATCTCGTTCCCTAGCTCACTCGCCGACCATGACTTCACCTATCGAAATGACCAGGATCCGCCATCGCGCGATGGTGGCGCTTGTCCGGATGGCGGCCATCGGAGGACTCACGCTGACCGCGGCGTGCCACGGCTTGCTCGATGTGAGCGACCCGACGTTGGTACAGGACAGCGACATCGCCAATCCGGCGGGTGCCGATGCCCGTCGCCTCGATGTGCAGGCGTCCTTCGAAGGGGCGGCCGCCTCGTTGGCGAAGGACGTCGCTATCTTTACCGACGAATGGACGGTCGGATTGCCCACGACCAACTTCACGTCCGATGAGCAAATGGTCCTGGATCGGCGTGACGGACGAGCTTATGAGGCGGCGTATCAGAACAGTGGGCAGCAGGACCCGCACTTGGGAGATTGGGATAACGTCTTCACGCGCGCGGCAATCGCCATTCCCGCTGTGCGCGCGTATTCGCCCGATTCGCTTCGAAAGGACTTCCTCGCGGAGCTGTTTGCGATTCGAGGATACACGGTCCTGCAGATCGCCGAAGATATCTGTCCAGGGTTTCCCATCAACGATGTCGTGAATAACCAGGCGGCGTACAGCATGCCATTTACGACAGATTCCGCCGTCCGATTCGCGTTGGCACAAACTGACTCTGCGATGTTCTACATCAAAGATAGCGCGCGCTTTGCGAATTTGGCGCGCGTGACACAAGGGCGGGCCTATCTGGATCTCGGTGACTATGCGCACGCCGCGGCTGCGGTCGCGTCCGTCCCGACGGAGTACGTCTATCTCACGAGTTTTGACTATAATCCCTACTATTTACCGGACGCCATATGGAACCCCAATATCACCTATCGGGTTCGTCCTGTGGTCGGCGATCGTGAAGGCGGCAACGGATTGCCGTTCGTATCGGCCAATGATCCTCGGGTGCAAACCAAGTTCCGTCTCGTTCGTGCGGCAGATTCGGTTCGGCTCTATTCGCAAGCCAAGTATCCAAATCAAGATGACGCGTTTGTCGTGGCCAACGGGATCGAGGCGCGCTTGATCGAAGCGGAGGCGGCGCTGGCGAACGACGATCCCAGCTGGGTTACGACGCTCAACACACTTCGCGCGACGATGATCTCGCCGGCGATGTCGCCGATTCCCGTGGATTCGATCCCCAGCGATAAGGCGGGCAAGGTCGATCTGCTCTATCGCGAGCGCGCCTTCTGGTTGTATCTCAATGGACGTCGTCTGGGTGATCTTCGGCGCTTGATGCGCAACTATGGGCGAGCGGCGAATACCGTGTTTCCGACGGGCGCGTATCCGTTCGGTCCACCGACGTACAGCGACGCGACCGCCATCCCCTTCGTGGAGGCGGTACAGAAGCTCAATCCCAATATCACCACCGGGTGCACTACGCGGTAAGCTCCGCGAGCAATCGACGCGGAGTGCACAACCCAGCCGTCGACGTCCCGCTCTCCTGATTGGTCAGGACCGATGGCATCGAAGCGGGACGTCGACGGCCGGGTTGGCAAAGCAATACTTCAATGAGTGATCGCATGAATCGCCGTACGTTTGTCCATACCTCCATGCTTGGCGTCGCCATGATGCCCGGCATGGCTCGCATAGGATATACCCCGCGACGTCCCCGGGCTGTCGACGAGCCCATCAATCGTGACGCCCTTCGCGCGTTGACCAGCGTCGCGCTCGATGCCGCCCGACAAGCGGGCGCGACGTATGCAGATGTCCAAATTCGCACCACGTTGTTCGAGCAATGGGGCGCGACGACCTGGGATAGCGTCCCCTATTGGCGCGTGGGCGGAGGGGCCAGCGTTCGCGCGTTCGTGCGCGACTGTTGGGGCGTCGTGTCGCTCGATGGCGCGGTCACCGACCGCGATATGGCGCGCCTCGGACGTGATGCGGTCGCGCAGTCCCGCATGGGATCGGTTGGTGCCGCAGGCCCACTCGAGTGGGCGCCATCGCCGGCCGTTCCGGATGGCGACTGGCGCATGCCGGTCGAATTGGACCCGTTCGTCGTCTCGCCCAACGAAAAGCACGACTTCCTGATGGCGGTCGTCGACGATGTGACGCGGTGGGACAATCGTATCAGCAATGCCGCCGCCAGAGCAAAATTCATTCGGGACACCCGAACGTTCGCCTCGACGGATGGGACATTTTGTACACAGCAGCTCTTCAATACGGGAGGCGAGATCTCGTTTTTCCTTGGGAATAGGCAAGCGTATACAGGCGACTTCCTGACTCCCGCCGGAGCGGGATGGGAGTACCTCGTCAACGCGCCGTATCGGGACCGCATGCCACGATGGATCGACTTGGCGCTGCGTCATCAAAACCCAGTGCCGATCGAACCCGGCCGCTTCGACGTCGTGTTTGGAGGATTTGCCGCCGCGGAGCTGCTCAACGGCACCATCGGGATCGGCACGGAGCTGGATCGCGCGCTCGGTCGATACGCCAACGATGTCGGGACGAGTTTCATCACCGATCCGCTCGGCATGCTGGGGATCCTCGCGGTGGGGGCGCCATCGATAACGGTCACGGCCAATCGCTCGGCACCCCGCGGCGCAGCAACAGTCAAGTGGGACGACGAAGGCGTTGCGCCCCAGGAGACCACGCTGGTGAACGCAGGTGTGCTTGCCGATATGCAAACGACACGGGATACGGTCCCGACGCTCAAAGCGGCATATGATCGTACGGGGCGCCCGGTGCGTTCAAATGGGTGTGCCGGACGCCCCCACGCGAGCGACCTCCCGGGTCAAAACGCCTCCAATTTATCGCTCGCCCCCGGAGCGGGTGACAACGGGTTCGACGATTTGATCAAAGGCGTCAAACGCGGCTATGCGATCCTTGGGAATCAAGTCTCGATGGATTGGCAAGTCCTGAACGGAGCGGGACGGCCGCATGTGGGGGCGATCTTCGTGATCCGCAATGGACAGCTCGCGGAGGGGGTGATGACGCATGGGACGGAGTTCCTCCTTCGGACGCCGGAGCTCTGGAAAAGCGTCGTCACCATCGGCGGGCGATCGAAGGTCGAGTCCTACGGCTTTGTACGCGGATATGAAGACGATGTGTTGAGCAACAGTGTCGCAACGGCGCCCATCACAGTCGCGCAACTCCGTCTGGTCAACGCTCTCGAGCAGCATTGAGGTGTTTGTTGTGAATATCGGAGGAAGCGGTCCGGTCCGGCGATTGCTCGGGTCTCCAGAATCGAAACACTTCTTGTCGCGGGAAGAGTGCGTCGAGCTGTTCAATCGGATATTGTCCTTTTGTGGTGGCGGTGGCGACACATTCGTGTCGATCGTCAGCCGTTGGACGGGAACGACGCGATGGGCACACAATCACACGTATATCGCGGCGGAAACGCAAACGGTCGATGTGCAGATCGAGCGCTCCATTCATAGCCGCGGTGGATTCGTGCAAACCAATCGAATCGACGATGACGGGTTGCGCGAAGCCGTGCAACTCGCCGAGCGTACCCGATCGGCGAGCCGAACGTGGTACGAGGGGTCGCCGGTCGACCCGGATGTGCATGCCTCGATCACGCACCCCACGCTGTGGAGCGACGCAACGTTTGCGTTGGGCGCGGACGCGCGAACCAAGATTGCGCATGACATGATCGCGACAGCGCTCGATGCCGGTGTGAATGCGGCCGGAACGGTGACGTTGTCGGCGCATGGTCATGCGGTATTGGCGACCAATGGGATGTCGCGGTATTATCCTGTGACATCGGTCGACTGTTCGATGACCGCGAGAAACGTATCGGCCCGCGCGTCGGGGTGGGCGGGAAAAAACGACTACGATCTGGCCCGCGTCGATTCGGTCGCGATCGCACGAACGGCGGTGGCGAAATGTCGGAATTCCGCGAATCCACGGTCCATCGAGCCGGGACGGTATAAAGCGATCCTGGAGCCGCAAGCCGTGCACGATCTCGTCGCTCCACTCGTCGAGCGGGCGATGGGACGCGAAATGGCGGAGCAGGGAAACGGCCCTTTCGTCTATCACTCCGCCGAGACCGCGTCCAAGATCGGCCTCAAGGTGGCCGATGAGCGGCTCATCCTCTCGGCGGACCCGATGGACCCTGAGGCGAGCTTTCTTCCGTTTGACGACGATGGCACGCCGTTCCGCGCGGTGACGTGGATCGATCGTGGTGTGCTGCGCGACCTGTATTATGGGCGGACCTACGCAGTCCGGAGCCTGGGGTGGGAGACCGCGCTTCCCAATTCGACATCCTTCCGGCTGAGTGCGGTACCGGACGTTGCGGTGATCTCGCTCGAGGAAATGATCGCCAACACCGAGCGAGGGATTCTCGTGACGCGGTTCTCCCACGTCGACCTGATCGATATCCGGAGTATGCTCTGTTCCGGCTTCACCCGTGATGGTCTCTGGTTGATTCAGGACGGCAAGATCTCCATGCCGATCACGAATTTCCGATTCGTTGAGTCTCCGCTCTTCATCATGAATCGCCTCGACGCGATCGGCACGCCAACGCGTGTCTTTGCGCCGGATCTCGCGCGCATGGTACCGGCGCTCGCCGTCCGTGATTTTCATTTTACGAGCCTCGCCGATGCCGTCTAAGGGAATTGGGCTGCTGGGACGGCTCGCGATCGTTCTGTGCCCTGCGGTACTCTCCGCGCAATCGGCGCTGTTCGTCGACGATCCACACGTGTTCGGCACCTATACAAAGCCGAGCGCCTGTGCCGAGGCGGCACGGCGCATTGATGCGCTGGCGTGGCGGCCGCCAGATCGTGCGGATACAACGCCTGCACTTCCGTTGCGCATGCCGTTACGCCGAGAGGCGGTCATGGCGGCGCAACAGTGCGTTGCCCATTTCGTCACGACAACGGTCTCGGAATCCGAGCTGTTCGGATTGGGGCGGGCATATGTCGTTGCCGGGATGTTCCCACAGGCGGACTCCGCCTTTGAGCGGCTGTTGGCCTCGCCGGCGTCGCGTCGCGTCGAAGTCCGAGTCCACGTCATGGGTGAGATCGCCGCAGTATACCTCGAGGCGAGGCCGGTTCGGGTGGCCGAGGCGCGCGCCATGCTCGCGCGTCTTGACAGACTTCGTGGTGCGGCCGCAGTCGAGCGCCTGCTCGGCCATGTGGCGCTGACAAAACAGGCCATCTATATGGACGATGTGGCCTTGGCCGAGCTCGAATCGCAGGCGGCCATACGTGCGAGCAAGGACTTGACGGGTGAGAGCCGATCGACCTTCATCTGGAAATCACGTGAAGCCGCCAGGTTGGCGGCCGATGTGCAAATGCGCCGCAATCGCCCGCAGGACGCCATCGCGATCATGACGCAAGCGTTCCAGGACTTGACGTCGGTCGATCCGAGACTGGCCGCTGACATTCCGCGAATCCCACCATACTACCTGCGTCAAGGCTCGCCAGCGCCCAAAGTGCACGCGAGTCGATGGTTGAACGCCTCGACAGACATGATGCGCCCGGCGGTCGGCAAACGATCGTTGATCCTGTTCGTGGACAAAAACTGCCGTCTGAACTGTGAGAACGGCTACGCCGTGCTCCGGCGGTTACAGGCGCAGTATCCGGATCTCGACGTGACCTTTGTCGCACAGACGGGTAGCTACGGACGGAGCGGAGTCCTGACCCAGGACCAGGACCTGCAGGAGATCTCACAGCATTTTACCGAGCGCCTGCACTTCAATGTGCCGATCGCTGTGTGGCTGCCCACGTATCGCCGTCGGACGCTGGATCATGGGTTGGAAATCACGTCGACGAACCCCAACGATGAAAATTTTCCCGAGGGGAATACGATGGTTGCGTACTTCGTCGACCGCAAAGGGATGCTGCGATATTGGGGCGATCTCAAGCAAGATACGGAATTGCTCTGGCGTGGCGTCATCGGAGAAACACCATAGCCGTTGCGCGCCGCAACCTGTGCTTGTCATGTTGTCGGGGGGTATTCCCGCTATCCAGGCCGATCAATGGTACGGCACTGGGAATGACACCCTCTGGCCTCGGCCCGGACACCCCACATTGCTGGTCTGGTTCTCCCATGACTTTCCGCAATTCGCCACGTTACGCCGGCTGCGCGCGCGCTACGGCGCGCGTGGACTAGACATCGTGTTTACGACCAGCACGCAAGGCTACTTCCGGAATCTGCCCATGCCCGTGCCGACCGTCGAAGCCGATTCCCTGGGCAGTTACGTGACCCGTTTCCTGAAACTCCCAGGCGGACTGGCTGTCGAAATCACCCGCTTCAACCACACCGCCGATGGTCGTCGGCGCAACGAGCTGACCCAGAACCTGAAATTCTTCGACAAAATGGGTGGCGTGGTCTTCGTCGATGCCAAAGGGATCGTCCGATGGATCGGAGAGGTGACGCCGCGCACCGAAGCCACGTGGGACGCCGTGATCCAGACTGCACTGGCCCAATAATAAGGAGTTCGTCTCTCGAGGAACTCGGGCAGCAACACACAAGCCGTCCAAAAGAAAAAAGTCCCACAAGCGTGTAGCTCGTGGGACTTTTTGTTATGCATGGAGCGAAGGGGAATCGAACCCCTGACCTCTTGAATGCCATGCAGCTCAAGCTGAGCGATGTGCGGGATACATCGCGTCATGATTCACGATCACGTCGCATGGGTTCGCCGCCGGACACGGATCGAGGATCCAATCGCTGGACCGGAATTCCGACATACACGCCACCTGGCGCGAGCCGCGCATACTTTGGCACGAAACTCAGCGCGCCTATCTCGCTATCGTCACCGATCTCCGCCCCAATACCAATCACACTTTGCGACCCGATCGTGACACGCTGTCCGATGCGCAGCGTGGCCGTCTTGACCACTCCCTGTTCGACTGTATGCCCGGACAGATGGACGTCCGACCCAATGATGGTGTCATCGCCCACCGCGAGCAAGTTGTGGTCCATGATCGACAGGGTGTTGACGTAGACGCCGCGACCGATGCGTGCCCCATTCCATCGGAGGTACAGTGTCCAGATCGGGGTCCCCCGAAACAACGTCCCGGCAAGCACCCTGACGAGCTGCGTGACAATCACGTAGCGCAGCCAATCCAACAATGGCCAGTCCAAGTCGTTGACACGCAACGTCGCGTCCTGCGGCGTACGCCAACCAACTGCCCGGGTAGTGACTGCTGAAAGCGTCATCAAGGAGCACGCAAATAAGAGATACGCCGGCGCGAGTGCCATCCCATGCACGACCAAACGGAGCCAAAAAAATGGCACGGGCCACGTCTGATGCCACGTCCAGAAGAGCGCGGCGGGAAGCACCGAGAGCCCGATCACGAGGCTCATGAGGCAGAAGACGGACACGAGCGCCCAGCTCACGCGGGCGGCACGCCGGACTCTGCCACCCGTTCGCGAGTCATCCGTCCGTCGAACGGACGGAACCGGCTTGTGCCGTAGGCCACCCGTTTCTGTCCGGGGCGGAGTATCATTCTCTTTCATGTACGCGTCCTCCGTCCCGACGGCCCATCCCAATATGGCCTGGCGGCCAGGATGGCTCTTTTTCTTTTCTGGCCCCATGCAATGTGCACCACACGGGACAAGACCGTGAGCCCCGGACGGGTTCACCACGGCTATGACCCGTGCATCCAGGTGGAAGGACACGGGCCGCCGCTGGTGCTCGTCCCTGGCCTGGACGGCACGGGACGTCTCTTTTACCAACAGGTCCCTCGCTTGGCGCAGCGGTTCCGGGTGGCGACGTATACGCTCCGAGACGCCGCGCGAACCATGGAACCCCTCGTCGACGACCTTGCAGCCGTGATCCACACCGTCGCGCCACAGGGGGAACCTGTCACCCTCATTGGTGAGTCATTCGGCGGAACGCTCGCCATGAGCTTCGCCCTGGCTCGGCCGGACATGGTCAGCGCACTGGTTGTCCTGAACTCGTTCCCCTACTTTCTCCCGCAGCATCGCCTGCACCTGGCCATCGCGGGCCTGCGCGTCATGCCATGGGGAGCCATGCGGCTCGTGCGCCGGCTGACCGCGTTTCGCGTGCACTCCCGGCACACCCATCGCGCGGACCTCCAGCGCTTTCTCGCGGAGACGAGACAGACGACGCGCGTGGGCTATCTGAATCGCTTGCGCGTGCTCACGAGAGTGGATCTGCGTGAACGGCTGCGTGACATTCGTGTTCCGACACTTTTTCTCGCCGCAGATCAGGATCACCTCGTCCCCTCCGTCGCGCAGGGCACCTATATGGCGGCTCGCGTGCCCGACGCCACGTTGCGGATTCTCCATGGACATGGGCATATCTGTCTCATTGCGCAGAACCTCGACCTCGAGCGGATCCTCGCGGCCTGGGGTCACTGACAGGACATTCCGCCAACGCTGAGCCCCTACCGGGCACCGGAGACACATGCGACTGTACGAACTGGCCACAACGTTCGAGCATCTGGTTTTCAGGAAAAGGCCAGTGAGGGGTGCTGAGGCGTCGGAGTCCTCCAAGATGTCATCAACCTCATCGGCAGTTCAGTATTACGGCGTGGCTCGTGTCCAACACTGGGGACCATCATGGGTGGGAGCATTGACATAGCGCGTAATCGCGTACGCCGTGAGGTCGTCGGACGGATCGGGCATCAGCAGTCGCTCGGCATCGACAGGATCCGTGTGAGGATTGAGCCATGTCTCCTGCGACATACCGGCAAGCACCACAGGCATCCGGTCCTGGATCGGACGAATGATCGCGTTCGCATCAGTGGTGATGATAGCGCACGTTTCGAGGGGATCGTCCTCTGGGCCGCGCCGCTCCCACAACGCGGCGAGCGTCATTAACTGCCCATCACGGCGATGCACACGAAACGGCATGTTGGCACGACTGTGGCGTTGCCACGCGTAGAAACTATCGACGACCACCAGGCCACGGCGGTGTGCAAACGCGTGACGAAACATTGGTTTGAGTCGCACAGACTCTGCCCGTGCATTGATCGGCGTGTGCGTGAACGCCTCTTCACTTCGCCATGGTGGCATCAATCCCCAGCGCATGGCATGCACACTGTGATGTCCGTGCTCCTGGAGAATGACGAACTGATCCTGCTTCGGGGCAATGTTGTACCGAGGACGATATCCCAGCGACAGATGGTGGATGCCCAACCGCTGCACATACTCCTGGAACTCCCGCGGTTCTACTGCCAGCGACGTTCGACGGCACATACACGCGTGTATCTCACAGAAGGGATATCGTTGACCAGGAGCGGTCCCGGCCCAGCCCCAGCGTCGGTCATCAGGTGGAGGAACAGCGCCCCCGCGACAGCACCCGCGACGAGGAATGGCCGCGCCTGGCCCTACGAAGAGCTCTCCGGCGATGACCTCGGCATCACTGCCCACGCCAGGGAAACCAACACGTCGTAACCATCCATGAATGTTCACGTCGTCTGGTGGTCTCGGTATCCGGCAATTGCCCGGGTCGTGCGTCCGGCAAAGCACTGGCACGCTATCCCTTTTGACTGACAGAAAGGACGCTTGCGTTCCGCCACCTTACGTCGGACGACCGGACGAAGAGGAATCACACATCATCGCGATATTGCCATGGACCGATTAGCGAATCGACGAGATGCCGGACGATTAGTTGCACAACATTTGATGTCATATGCCGATCGGGCAGACGTTATTGTGCTCGCATTGCCGCGCGGTGGTGTGCCCGTCGGCTACGAAGTAGCCCTCGCGCTACGTGCTCCTCTAGACGTACTCATTGTGCGAAAACTCGGTGCGCCATGGAATGAAGAAATGGCAATCGGTGCGGTCGCGAGCGGCGGGGCCTTCGTGCTCGATACGCCGCTCATTCAGCAGATACAGATTCGTCCTGCCGATATTGAGCACGTCGTAGCCGCCGAGCTCGAGGAGCTCGAACGACGCGAGCGTGTGTATCGTAGAAGGCGTCCGTGGCCAACCCTGCGAGACCGTATCGTAATTGTCGTGGACGACGGCGTCGCCACCGGGGCCACGATGACCGCCGCTGTCAAAGCTGTTCGCCAGCAATCGCCGAGCCGGATCGTCGTTGCAACACCCGTTGCATCGGCGACCGCGTATCATGTGCTTCAACACGTCGCAGATGAATGCGTGGCACTCATTGTCTCGGATCTCTTTTACGGTGTTGGGATGTACTATCGCGATTTTTCGCAGACGACCGATGCAGAAGTGCTGACGCTATTGGAGCGTGCAACTCAACATGTCTCGCCATCCGCAGCATTATAACAGCACCATAACATTGCAGGAGAATTCAACCATGCCAATCACAACAGCGTCAGCAATGACTCATGCCACAGTTCGGGCTGTTCACGCCGCGGCATCACCGCTCACCGGCGCGCCCACCGATTTTGATGCGTTGCTTGCACTCATCGGCGATGCACCGTACGTCCTGATTGGCGAGGCCTCCCATGGGACGCATGAGTTCTATCGGATTCGAGGAGAAATCACAAAGCGATTGATTCAGGAGCGGGGATTCACGACCGTCGCGGTGGAAGCGGATTGGCCCGACGCGTATCGTGTAAATCGCTTCGTTCGCGGAGAGAGTTCCGATGCCGATGCCGACGAAGCCCTGAGCGGCTTCAAGCGCTTCCCACAATGGATGTGGCGCAATGCCGACGTCCTCGACTTTGTAGGATGGTTGCGCGGGTTTAACGAGAGCCTTTCAACACCAGCAAAGCACGTGGGCTTTTATGGGCTCGACTTGTACAGCCTGCATACCTCAATTGCCGCGGTCCTGGAATACCTCGATGTGGTCGATCCAGCGGCAGCGCAGCGGGCTCGGCACCGCTATGCATGCTTCGAGGACTTCGGGGACGACGTGCAAGCCTATGGGTACGCGACGACGCGGGGCTTCGCGGAATCGTGTGAGGCCGCCGTGGTCGCACAATTGGTTGACCTTCGGCGCGCCGCTGCCGACTATGCACAACGGGATGGACGTGTAATGCGAGACGCCCTTTTCTATGCGGAGCAAAATGCACGGCTCGTGCGTGACGCCGAACAATATTATCGGGCGATGTTTTATGGCGGTGCTACATCGTGGAATCTCCGCGATCAACATATGGCCGAAACGCTGGACGCCCTCAATACGTTTCTCACCCAGCATGCGAGCCGCTCAAAAACCGTCGTCTGGGCCCATAACTCACATCTCGGGGACGCACGTGCCACCGAGATGGGCTCGCACGGTGAGCTCAACGTCGGACAACTCGTACGCGCTCGACATGACGGACATGCGATCCTTGTTGGCTTTACGACGTATAGTGGCACGGTGACCGCGGCGGACAGTTGGGATGGTCCTGCGCAGCGGAAGATGGTGCGGCCGGCACTTGCAGAGAGTTATGAAGCCATTCTGCACGAGACTGGACTCGCACGGTTC
>Ga0105237_10001829_pt1 | contig 27403 bp, 30 predicted proteins | sample KBSC24metaG_FD_81520 | JGI IMG/M metagenome (GOLD analysis project Ga0105237, IMG submission 81520) | Corn rhizosphere microbial communities from Kellogg Biological Station, Michigan, USA - KBS C2-4 metaG | ecosystem: Host-associated > Plants > Roots > Rhizosphere > Soil | place: Michigan, USA... | reverse complement strand
TCGGCATGTTCACGTGTGGCAAGAACAAGACGGAAGCCCGCATCACCGGTGAATTTTATATCAACGCAAAAAATGTAATGGCGGGCGCAACGGCAATGGGTGATGGCACCGCACCCGCCGAGTTGCCGCAGGCCAAGAACCCTGGCGACTCGGTGCACTTCACGAACTACAAGAACTACGTGGCGCTACCGCCGCGCGAAGCGTTCCGCATTGAATACTGGGCGCTCGAAGAGGCGAAGATTCAACGCATGCCGCCGGAAAAAGAGATGAGCCGGAAGATCTTCCTAGTGGTCGGTGGTGGCAGCGGCATAGGGCGTTCGACAGCTATCCGGCTGGCCAAAGAAGGCGCGCATCTGATGGTCGCCGATCTGAACGCCGACTCGGCCAAGGAAACGGTGGAGCTTTGTAAGAAGGTGACCTCGGCGGAATCGCTTGCCAGTTGCGCCATCGATCTGCGGGATCGCTGCAGCATTGCCGCGGCGCTACGTCAAACCGTCCTGGCGTTCGGAGGAGTGGACGGCGTGGTGAATACGGCGGCCATCTTCGTTGCGCCCGATGTCAACGGAGTTCTTTCCGACGATAAGTGGAAGCTTACGTTCGATGTCAACATCACCGGCAATTACTTTCTGGCCGACGAATCGCGAAAGATCTTCAGCGAGCAGAAGCTGCTAGGAACGGTGGTGCTGACCAGCTCCGCGAATGCCGTGGTACCCAAGCGCGGGAGCGAGGCCTACGACGTGAGCAAAGGCGCAGTGAATCATCTGATCCGCGAACTCGCGGTTGGAATGGCGCCGCTAATTCGCGTGAATGGGATCGCTCCGGCGACCGTGGTGGAGGGTTCGACAATGTTCCCGCGGGACCGCGTGATCTCGTCGCTGGCCAAATACAATATCGCTTATTCCGAGAAGGACGCGACGGAAACTTTGCGGGATCTGTTGGCCGGATTTTACGCGAAACGCACCTTGACAGCGAGGCCGATTACGCCCGACGACTGCTCAAATGCCATATACTTTTTAGCCAGTGACCAGAGCGCCAAGACGACAGGCCATGTGATTCCAATCGATGGCGGCCTGCCGGAAGCGTTCCTACGATAGGAGATCCAAATGTTGAAAAAAATTCTGATTGCCGCAGCCTTGATGGTGATGACTATGCAAGCCGCAGACCGTGTTTTTGAACTCCGGACCTACACGACGAATGAGGGGAAACTTCCCGATCTGTTGAAGCGATTCCGCGACCACACCACTCGGATCTTTGAGAGGCATGGCATGACGAACATCGGATATTGGGTTCCGCAGGACAAGCCGAACACGCTCATCTATGTACTGGCGTTTCGCAGCCGCGTGGATGCAAAGAAAGCCTGGGAAGACTTTCGCGCCGACCCCGAGTGGCAGAAAGTATCGAAGGCTTCGGAAGAGAATGGCAAGATCGTGGCGCATGTCGAATCCGTGTTCATGGATCCGGCCGATTTTTCGTCGATCAAGTAGCGCTCCCATGCCGCTTATTTTGCTGTTGTTGATTGCGGCGATCGCTTCCGCGCAGACTGGAACGCTCGCCGTAATCAACTCGCGGATCTGGACCGCCGATCCGTCTGCTCCCGTTGTGGAAGCAATGGTCGTCTCAGGCGACCGTATCGTCGCCGTCGGCGCTACAGCCGACGTCCAGAAATTCATCGGCCCGAAAACACGCGTGATCGATGGCGCCGGAAAGATGGTCACGCCCGGTTTCATCGACTCGCACATCCATTTCCTGGAGGGCGGGTCGGCGCTGGCATCCGTGCAGCTTCGCGATGCGAAATCGAAAGCGGAGTTTGTCGCCCGTATCAAGGCATTCGCAGCGAAGGCTCCGGCCGGTACGTGGATTCTCCGCGGCGAGTGGGATCACCAGAACTGGGGCGGTGAGCTGCCAACTAAAGAATGGATTGACGCGGTGACGCCGAACAATCCGGTGTGGATCGACCGTCTCGACGGTCATATGGGCTTGGCCAACAGCAAGGCACTGGCGGCGGCCCACGTCACGAAAGCTACGATGGACATCGCCGGCGGCGCCATTGTGCGGTCTGCTAATGGAGAACCAACGGGCATCCTAAAGGACAATGCAAAAAGCCTGATGGACAAGGTGGTTCCGCCTCCGCCGGCGGAGATGAGTGACCGGGCGCTCGATGCCGCCATGCAATATGCCGCAGAGCGCGGCGTTACCGCGGTGGACCACATGGGATCGTGGGCCGATCTCGAGGTGTTCGAGCGCGCACGGCGCGCAGGCAAGCTGAAAACGCGGATCTACGCGGCCGTTCCCCTTTCCACCTGGCGTCAGCTTCAGGAGAAGGTTTCTAAGAGCGGGCGCGGTGACGACTGGCTCAGAATCGGCGCGCTGAAAGCATTTGTGGACGGATCTCTTGGATCACACACGGCGGCTTTTCTTGAGCCGTACAGCGACGCGCCAAAAGATTCCGGCATCCTCGTGAGCAAGCCGGAAGACCTTTATCAATGGACTTCGGATGCGACTAAGGCTGGGTTGCATGTGATGGTCCATGCGATTGGCGACCGTGCAATCCGGACGCAACTCGACATTTATGAGCGCGTGATTCGCGAGCAGAAGCCCGCCGATCCGCGGTTCCGCATCGAACATGCTCAACACATCGATCCGGCCGACATCACGCGCTTCGGCAAGCTCGGCGTAATAGCCAGCATGCAACCATACCATTGCATCGATGACGGGCGCTGGGCGGAAAAAGAGATCGGACCGGAACGGGCCAAGACGAGCTACGCGTTCGCTTCGCTGCTGGCCACGCACGGTAAGCTCGCATTTGGAAGCGATTGGCCGGTGGCGTCGGCGACGCCCCTCGAAGGAATCTATGCGGCGGCCACGCGCGCGACGCTCGATGGCCTGAACGGGGATGGCTGGGTACCGCAGCAGAAAATTTCAAGCGACGCCGCGATGCGCGCTTACACGATTGACGGCGCCTTTGCGCGCTTCTCGGAGAAACAGATCGGATCGCTCGAAAAAGGCAAGCTGGCCGATTTTGTGATTCTCGATCGCGACGTCGCGCGGACTCCCGCACAGGAAATCCGAAACATACCGGTTCGCATGACTGTCGTGGGCGGTCAAGTGGTGTACGAGCGGAAGTAGTTAAAGACCTTTCGTCGCGGTTATCGTAACCGGAGCTCGCTGCCCGTACTGCATGCTCAGCTTCATCATGCCGCCTTCCACCTTGCCCTTGAAGTGAACCGTAATCTCATCATTGTTGCTCTTGCGAACTACGTCGAATGCGATCTCATCGCCGTTGATCTTGCCGCTCTCAATTCGCGCCGTACCCCGTTCACTCGACAACGTTCCTTCCAGGCGATCGCCCTCCGCCTTCAGGTCCAGTTTGGATTCACGCTGATGTCCATTCCCCGTTGCATAGGCGAGATTCCAGACTCCGCTAGGATCGGCCGCGCTTGCGAGACCGGTGAATAAAAGAATCGAAACGACGCACTTCATTTGAACTCCAGGATCGTCTTCGATTTCACGGTGACGTAAACCCGGTCGCCGTCTCTGCGGAAATACTCCTGGTCCCAGCGATCGGTCATGCCGCTTTGCTCGTCGAGCTTCTTCCCACTCGACAGAATAGTGGTTCCGACGGGTGCGACAAATTCGAGCGTGATGCTCCCGTTGTAAATCCTCGGATCGAGTGTGTTCGAGACTTCGAAGCGCGCATTCCCCGTGCCTTGTTTGAGCGGACGAATTTCGGTCTGGTCGTGAATGGCGCGATAGGCGTAAAGAGGGCCCATCGGCACATACCAGATGTCGCGCCGCCGGCCGATGTGCGCCAGATGCTGCTCGTAAAAGCCGCCAGGTCCATAGTCGAGCCACTGTGGGTGCGACATAAAGTTGTAAATGCCGCCGCCCTGATAAATCTCGTCGAACTTGGCGTTGAGATTCGGAACGTCGATGATCTGGCTCTTCGCGGCGCCGCCGCGCTTCTGCACTACCTGCGTGTAGGCTGCATTCATCGGGTTCGAATCCCAGGTTTGAAGATCCGGTCGGATGTGACCGTCATGCGGCTCATCGGGATAATTGCGCGCCACAATGTAGCCGGCCGCGGCAATCTTCTTCTGAATGGATTCGTAATTGGCGCAGTGGCCGCAAGGGTAGCACCAGGTCCAGACGTAGGGTTGCTTGGTCAGGCGGAGGATGTCGTCCCTCGATCCGGTTACTTCGTAGTCGCTATAGGATTCCGAGCACCAAGCCTCGGTATCGGGGCGCTTGCAAGGGTGCTGGCGAGAGTGCGAGCCGATCTCGTGACCGTTGTCGATCGCCGTCCGCAGCCGCGGCCAAAGCTCCCGCACCTGGAGTTGCGTGAGGAATCGATCCTCCGGCGCGGGCTCTTCCTCGGTGCTCACGAAGATGGTTGCCTTGATGCCGTATTTGTCCATGGCATCCAGGCAGTTGGTGACGTACTTCGTCGAATCGTCTATGGTGTGCGTAACGATCGCGCGCGCGTTGTTGAGATATTTTGTCTTTCCTACATAGCGGACGGAGTTTGGGTCAGCCGCGCCCAATGCAAAGCCAAGGGCAACACCGAGGAGCAAAGTACGCATAAAGTTCCTCTTAGATTGTCACTGAAGCGCCACGAGATCAACTACCGGCCAAGGACCTAGTGCGAGCGAAGCAGAGGTTCCAGCGTTTCCATCACGGTAGAAGCAACCAGCACATTGCCCTTTGGCGTCGGGTGAATTCCGTCCCTGTTCAAGAGGCCCGGAGTGGTGGCAAGTTGTTGACGAATACCTTCGAGCAGAAACGGAATCAGGGTGAGTTTGTATTTCTTGGCAAGCTCCCGATACATGGCTTCAAAGCCTCGAATGTATTCAGGGCCGTAATTCGGCGGCAGAGTCATGCCGGCGAGGACGATTTGGATCTTGGCAGCCTGGAGCTGCTGGATCATGCTTTCAAGATTTGCCTTCGACGATGCGATGGGAATACCGCGTAATCCGTCGTTGCCGCCGAGCTCGAGCAATACGATTTGAGGCTTCAAGTCGATGGCCGATTGGATGCGGCCCAATCCGCCTGTAGTGGTGTCGCCGCTGATCCCGAGGTTTACCACGCGATAGGCGTAACCTTTTTGATCCAGCGTCTTTTGGAGGAAGTCCGTGTAGCTTTGACCGCTATCGAGGTTCACCTCCGTCAAACTGTCGCCGAAGCACGCAATCACGGGCCTGTTATCAACTTTCGCGGCGGGAACAGCCGCTGGCTCAACCTCTTTTTCCGGAGTTTTTTCGGTCGAATTGCAACTGGCGAGCATCCAACACGTCATTACTACTAAGAGAACCCTGCGAGCGGTGTCCATAATAAGAATGTATCCATCATGATTGACGTACGCGGCCTGACAAAGATTATCGATACCGGGACGCATCGCGTCGAAATTCTCAAAGGGATCAATTTGAACGTCCCAAAGGGCCAATTCCTGGCGATCATGGGACCCTCCGGCAGCGGGAAGAGCACGCTGTTGGGCCTGCTGGCAGGGCTCGACACTCCGACCGCGGGCCAGATTCGTTTGGACGGCCAAGAGATCACGGGACTTCCGGAAGACCGCCTGGCGGTGCTGCGCGGCCGCAAAGTGGGTTTTGTATTCCAGTCGTATCAATTAATTCCAACACTGACCGCTGAGGAAAATGTTTTATTGCCGTACGAACTTGTTGGCTCGAACGGCTTCGATGGCCGCGCGCGTGCACGGGAGCTGTTGGCGAATGTCGGCCTGGCGGACCGGCGCGATCACTATCCTGTTCAGCTCTCCGGCGGCGAGCAGCAGCGCGTGGCGCTGGCGCGGGCGTTTATGGTGAGACCTCCGATTCTTATGGCGGACGAGCCGACGGGTAATCTCGATTCGGCGAACGGGCGGCACGTTCTCGATCTGTTAATCTCCCTCAACGCGCAGCAGGGCACCACGCTCGTGCTGGTGACGCACGATCAGCAACTGGCCTCTTACGCCGACCGCCGCATCATGCTGCACGACGGCTTGATTGTTGCGGACGAACCACGATGAACTCCCGGGGTTTTTGGAAGACTGCACTGAAGATCGCGTGGCGCGAATCGCGCGGATCGTCGACGAAATTTCTGTTTGTGATTTTCGCCGTAGCCGTTGGCGTGGGATCGCTCACCGGTGTGCGCGGATTCAGTGAAGTACTGGCGCGCATGCTGAAGCGGGAAGCGCGAACGTTGATGGCCGCCGATGCTTATGTTCGACTCCTTGGCGTTCCAACGCAACCACAACTGGATGTTATTTCCAATCTTGAGAAGCGGGGCGTGCAGGCGACGCGTGTTACCGAAACTCTTTCCATGGTGACGTCTCGAACGATGGATATACCGGCGCCGGTCTCGGTGAAGTCGGTGGATCCCGCTCTGTATCCGTTCTACGGGACGGTCACGCTGAGTCCGCCCGGCAAGCTGTCCGATGCGCTGCGCGACGACACTACCGTGGTCTCCGATGATTTGCGCGTGCGGCTGAAGGTGGAAATCGGCGATACGGTTCGAGTTGGCGGGGAAGACTTCCGCATCGCCGCGATTCTGGTTTCCGAACCGGACAGGCTATCGAGCGGCCCGGCCATCGGACCGAGAGTCATGCTGACGCGTGCTGGTCTGGAACGGACACAGCTCATTCAGCTCGGCAGCCGCGCTCCGCAGCGCATTCTGCTGAAGCTTAACGATGCGATCGCGATACCGGTTGTGCGGGAACAACTCAAGAAGGCTTTTCCGGACGATGCGATCTTCGACTATACCGAGTCAAATCAGAACGTGACGCGATCGCTCGAATTCGCCACCGGCTTCCTCAGCCTGGTGAGCATGATTGCTCTCATTGTGGGAGGCGTGGGAGTCGCGACGGCGATGCACGCACATTTGATTCAGAAGATGGATTCCATCGCGATCATGAAATCGATGGGCGCGCGGAGCTCGCAGGTGGTATCGATTTACGTATTCCAAACGATTCTCCTCGGGTTGGCGGGTGGCGCACTGGGAGTCGTGATGGGCAGTGGAGTGCAGCATCTCTTCCCTCCGATCCTCTCGCGCTTCTTCCAGGTACAGGTCGATGTTCCGTGGCTCCCCTCGTCGGCCGCGCAGGGGATTCTCACCGGACTGCTGGTGACACTTCTATTCACGCTGCCCCCGTTGTTGAGCATCCAGAAGATCCGGCCACTGATTATCCTGCGGCGTGCCATGACGGAATCGGCGCGGGATTGGCGTAGCCGGTTGACCGATTCGCGTAATGGACTTCTGGCGGGGATGTTGGTGATTGCGGGGCTTGCAGGCATCGCCGTCTGGTTGATCGGAGGTACGCGCGAACAAGCCGTTCGAGTCGGGTCGATCTTCACCGGTGGGCTTCTCGGAAGTCTTTTGGCGTTAGCTGGCGTGGCCTGGGTGTTGCTTCGGTTGCTGCGGTTCTTCGTCACGTCGTTCCCTTTGAAACTGCCGTCTACTCTGCGGCACGGCATGGCAAATATTTACCGGCCCGGCAGTCAATCGGAATCGGTGCTCACGGCGCTTGGAGTTGGCGTTATGTTCACCCTGACCATCTACCTGGTGCAGGTTTCTGTTTTGACCGAACTGAATCGGAGCGCACCGCCCGGCATGTCGAACGTGTTTCTTCTCGACATCACCGATCAGCAGCATACTGCCGTGGATCAGATGCTGCGCACTCAGCCGGGAGTGGAACATGCGCCGGAGATCATCGGGACGGTGTCGTCGCGCCTGACAGCCATCGACGGCATACCGATGGATCAATACAAGGTAGAGGGCAAGAATCGGCGTTTTGCCGGCCGCCGCGTGCTGACGTGGTCACAGAATCTGCCCAATGGCGCGAGCGTGGTTCAGGGAGCGTGGTGGAAGGGAACGCCGGCCACTCCACAGGTCGCAGTGGTGGATTGGATTGCGAAATCGCTGAACCTGCATGTGGGCTCGACGATGGACTTCGATGCGTTCGGCCACCCGATCAGAGCCAAGGTCTGCGCCATCCATCACATGGACCCGCATCGCATCGGCGCTCGAATCGAGTTCATTTTCAGCCCTGGCGTTCTGGAAAAATTGCCCAGCGTTTACTACGGCGCGGCGCGGGTGCGCCCGGATTCGGTGGCGGCCTTGCAGCGGGTGTCGTTCGCGCGATTTCCCACGGTGACAGTGATCAATCTCGCGGACATCATGAATCGGGTGCAGGAGGTTGTGAATCAGGTTGGGTTCATTATCCGTTTCATTTCGCTGTTCGCGATTTTGGCGGGTGCGACAATTCTTGCCTCCAGCGTGGCCGGCACGCGGTTCCGGCGCATGCGCGAGGTGGTGATTTTCAAGACCTTGGGCGCAACACGCGGGCGTATCGCAGCGATATTCTCGGCGGAATTTCTGATCCTGGGGATTGTTGCGGGCTTAATGGGCAGTCTGCTGGCCACTGTGTTTTCGATGGTGGTGATGAAGGAGCTCATCAAGGCTGATTTTCATTTCAACCTGATGCCGAATCTGATCGCTGTACTGCTTACGGCGCTCATTGCGGTGGCGGCCGGCTGGGTGGCGAGTTTCCGCATATTAGGGCAGAAGCCGCTCGAAATTTTACGATCGGAGTGACTGCTTTCGAAATGGATAGGCCAGTTGACGCAGGATGCCGCCGGGAATTGGCTTGCGTTCAATTCCTCAGCGTCACCGCGATCACACCGGCGATCACTTGCAGCGCTCCAGGTTCCGCTTGAGCTGGAAATTGCCGTTTAATTTCAGCAATGGCAGCAGCGATCGGCTTCATGATTCCTCACCCGATATACGCAAAAGACGAAGAGTTCCGGCGATCTGATACTATCGCGAGAAAGAAGACATTAATGATATCCAGTCCAAATACTTTACTCGAGCTCATACAAGCTGCTCCAGACGACCGAACCGCGGTGGTCCTGCCGGAAGCCGGGATTCGCGTTACTTACAAATCATTGCGGGAACAGGTAGCCGCGATGGCCGACGCCTTCGTCAACCTGGGCATCGGGCGCGGCGACCGGATTGCTACCGTGATGCCGAACGGTTTGCCGGCGATCGTCACGTTCATTGCGGCCTCAGTGGCGGGCACGGCAGCACCGCTGAATCCTGGGTATCGCCAGGACGAGTTCACTTTTTATCTCGAAGATACCGCTGCGCGGATTCTTCTCTGTCCGGTAGATGGCGCTCCGGAAGCGCGTCAGGCTGCCGAAGGCAAGGTGCCGGTTTATTCGGTACAGATGGATGAGAACGGATTTGTGAGTTTGGTGGGTGCGCCGGCAGCCGGGAAGCACGCTGGAGCACCCGCGCCCGACGATGTTGCGCTAGTGCTCCACACCAGCGGAAGTACCGGACGGCCCAAGCGGGTGCCGATTCAGCATCGGAATATTGCGGCTTCGGCGGGCAACATTGTGGCGACTTACAGCCTTTCGCCTGACGATGTTTCGCTGTGCGTGATGCCGCTGTTCCACGTTCACGGACTGGTGGCCTCCACCCTTTCCACTTTGCTTTCGGGCGGCACTCTGGTTGTGCCGGGCAAGTTCAACCCACTGTCGTTCTGGCGCACGGCTCGCGACTGCGGGGTCACCTGGTATTCTGCCGTTCCAACTATCCACAATATTTTGCTCTCGCGCGCTCGCGGAGAGAAGCCGGAGGGTTCCGAAGGGCTAAGGTTCATCCGGTCGTGCAGCGCTGCGTTGCCACCCGAGATGATGCAGAACATGGAGCAGACGTTTGGAGCGCCCGTGCTCGAGGCTTACGGCATGACGGAAGCTTCGCATCAGATGTGCTCGAATCCTCAGCCACCGGAAGCGAGAAAGCCGGGCTCGGTAGGACGCGGCACCGGAATAAAGGTGAGCATCATGGATTCCGAGGGCAACCATCTGGCCCCGGGGGAGCGTGGCGAAGTGGTGATTCAAGGGCCGAACGTAGTTGACGGCTACGAGAACAATCCAGAAGCCAATGCGACCTCGTTCACCAAGGGATGGTTCCGCACGGGCGATCAGGGATTTCTCGATGCGGACGGCTATTTGACGCTGACAGGGCGGCTCAAAGAGATGATCAACCGCGGCGGCGAAAAGATTGCGCCCAGAGAAATCGACGAAGTGCTTCTCGCCCATGCAGCCGTGGAGGAAGCCGTCGCTTTCGGTGTTCCTCACAAGATGTGGGGCGAAGAGGTAGAGGCCGCGGTGGTGCTGCGGGAACCGCTGAGCGAAGCCGTGATCCTGGCTTATTGCAAAGAGAAACTCGCGGACTATAAGTGCCCCAAGAAGCTCTATATCGTCACGACGATTCCACGAACGGCGACTGGGAAAATTCAGCGCGGTGCGGTTGCAACGGCACTTGCGGGAAAGTAACGATGAAGTTTCTCATTGCCGGCGCTGGGGCGATCGGTGGCTATGTGGGGGCTCGGATGGCGCAGGCGGGCGAAGACGTCACGCTCTTTGCGCGCGGCCCGCACCTGGAGGCGATGCAGGCGCATGGCGTCCGCGTCATCAGCCCGGATGGCAACTTCGAGGCGCATCCTAGAGTGATCGGCGATCTCGATGAAGCTGGGCCCGTGGACGTTATCGTTCTTGGCGTGAAGGCGCACGGATTGACACAACTCGCCCCGCGGATCAAGCCGCTGATTGGCGAAAATACCACGGTTGTGAGTACGCAGAATGGCGTTCCATGGTGGTACTTTCAACCGGAAACAGGCGAACTCGCGGGGCTTCATTTGGAGCGCGTCGATCCTGGTAGAGTGATCGCCGACTCCATCGCAGCGGATCGGGTTGTTGGTTCGATTGTTTACTTCTCGACGGATATTACGGAACCGGGTGTCATCCGCCACACTGAGGGAAATCGCATTTCGCTTGGAGAACCTGACGGCACGCGGTCCGAGAGATGCCGGCGGATCGCCGAAGCGTTTATCCAGGCTGGTCTTCGTTGTCCCATCACCGCTCGGCTTCGCCACGAGATCTGGGTGAAGCTTCTTGGTAATGTCGCGTTCAATCCAATCAGTGCCTTGACGCGGGCAACGCTCGTGCGGATGGCTCGCGATCCCGAGGTTTCGGCTGTGGTTCGAAATATTATGACGGAGGTGGAAGCCGTTGCGACCAAGTTGGGGCTCGAGTTACCGGTCTCGATCGATCAGCGAATCGCCGGCGCCGAAAAAGTGGGCGAGCACAAAACGTCAATGCTGCAGGATCTCGAGGCTGGCCGCCCTATGGAGCTCGAGGCGGTTGTGGGAGCAGTGGTAGAACTCGGTGAGCGCCTTGGCGTATCGATGCCGCATACGCGGACAATGTACGCGTGTACCAGGCTGCTCGGGAGCGTGGCAAATTGAATCGGTGGATTCGCCTTACTGCGGCCGTGGTCGCAATGATCATGATCGGGACGCTGCAATATGCGTGGACTTTGTTCGTTAAGCCGATCATCGCAGCCACGCACTGGAAGTTGTCCGATGTTCAATGGGGATTCACGTTTTTCATCGCGTTTGAGACGTGGATGATGCCTCTTTCGGGGATGATGATCGATCGCCTGGGGCCTCGCGCCTTCATGACTTTCGCCGGCGTGTTATGCGGCGCAGGTTGGGCGGGTTTGGGCCACGCTCACACCTTGACGGCCCTCTACGTTCTTTATTCAATCGCGGGATTCGGCGCATCGCTGGTCTATTGCGGGTCGCTCTCCGTGGCGCTGAAATGGTTTCCGGATCGAAGGGGTTTAGCGTCCGGCATCATCGCGGCGGGATTCGGTTCGGGGGCGGCGCTTTTCATTCCTTTCATCGCTCACATCATCCGCGTGGAGGACTACCGGGCGGCTTTCCTCTACACCGGTATCGTGGTGGGCGTGCTGATTCTCTGCGCCGCGCAATTCATGCGCAATCCCAAGCCGGGCTCTGTTCCAGCCGCGGCGAGAGCGGCCGCGAAGGGGACTACAGTTCGGTCGCAACGCGAGGATTTCAATTCGTTCGAAATGCTGAGGACGCCGCAATTTTACGTTCTTTTTCTAATGATGTTGATGATGGGAGTTGGCGGATTGATGGTAACGGCGCAGGTGGCTCCGGTGGCCGACAGCCTGAAAGTCGGCGCGGCGGCGCTGACTGTAGCGCTCTCGTTAAACCCTGTGGCGAACGGCGCAGGACGGGTTTTTTGGGGATGGATTTCAGACCATCTGGGCCGCGAGCGCACCATGTCGGTGGCGTTCTTTTTGCAGGCACTGGCGCTGATGAGTGTTTTGACTTTGGGACGCCTTTCGGGAACCTGGTTCGTGGTGTGTTTGGCGCTTGTGTTCTTCACCTGGGGTGAGGTTTACGTGCTGTTTCCCTCGGCCGCGGCGGATTTTTTCGGCGTTCGCAATGTGAGTTCCAACTACAGCTTTCTGTACTGCACGAAGGGCATTGCGTCCATTGTCGGCGGCGGCCTGGCAGCGCTGTTGTTTGAAAAGACCGGCTCTTGGAACGCGGTGTTCTATGGCAGCGCCGCTCTCGCGCTGTGCTCGGCGGTGATGGCGTTCGGGCTTCGTGTCATGCCGTTACCGGTGAAACGGGACGTGGCTGAACGTAACGCCGTTCGGGAGCGATCTTGATACATCGCGTGGCGATTTTCGGACGGAATCTGCTCCGGGTGGTTGCAGGCGTATCGGCCCTCGCGGCCCAATCCGAGCATCCGGCATTCGAAGTCGCTTCAGTCAAACCGAACAACTCTGCGGACTTTCGCAACACGCAATTGCAATTTCTTCCCGGAGGCAAACTTATCATCAGGAACATACCTCTTCTGACGATCGTTGCGCCGGCGCACGAGATCCCGTTTCAATCGCCCCGCCTGACTGGGGGCCCAGAATGGGAGCGGGCGGCGCGGGAGAGGTACGACATCGAAGCAACGGCGGAAAAGGGCACAATGCCGCGGATCTTACGACGAAAATGCGCGAGGCCAAGATCAGGCTGATGCTGCAGTCTGTTACAGGAACGCTTCAAATTGAACATGCGCAAGGAACCGAAAGAGCAGCCGGTGTATGCAGTCGTGGTTGCGAAAGATGGACCGAAACTACAGAAATCGAAAATTCAGGAGAGGGATTGCACCGAAGGTCCAAGCGGGCCGCAAATGGGATGTCACAGCATTGGTGGTGGGGCAAGGGCGCGGTATTCACGGCGATGCTGTAGATATCGCGGACGTCGTCCTGTTCGTCCAGAACTGGACTGACCGGCCGGTGGTGGACAAGACCGGGCTCACAGAGCTTTATAGTATTTAGACCGATGGCTGGACACCGATGCGGCAACGGCCACCGGGCCCGGAGGGAACCCCTCAGGGTGGAGACGCGGGTCTTAACGATCCGGACCGGCAAACCCTGCCGGCGGTATTCAAACAACTCGGTCTCAGAATGGAATCGCAACGCGCGGTTGTGGATATGTTCGTGGTCGAGCACGTGGAACGTCCCATCGCGAACTAACGCGAAGCGCCTTAACCTACGCGGTGACGTCTGCCGGGTGGATGACCTCGACTCCGCGGAAACGGGAGAATCCCGTCTTATCGAACGTGAGAATGGCGGTAAGGCGATGTACTTGCATCGCGGCTACCAAACGCGCATCATGTGAAGGCTTGCCCATTATCTGATGTTCGAGGACCAGAGCCTCCCAAGCCGGATAAATGGCTGGCGTCTCCTGCAAAAATAGAAATATGCCCTTGATTCTTTGTAGTTCCGCGGCCGCCTGAGTCACAGTCATACCAAGACCATTCTCCCCGGACGGCCTGGTTGCGACCGTCCATAGCTCAATCAGATTTTGCGCCGCGATATGGAGTTCCCTGCCCTGCTCAGGAAGTAGCCGGAAGCGCGATCGGCAGGAGTAAAAAGAGAATGATGGGGCTGGAGAGTGCGGATGAGAACACTTGTATCTACAAGCATGCTCTAAATGCGATCCGGATAAATGCTCTCGCGGCTAATGGCTTCATCGCTCAAAAGCGGCGTTGTGCGATCGTGGCTTTCAGCCCATTCGTGAAATTGGCGGGCCCATTCTCTGGGGTTAGTCTTCTGCAGATGAGCAATAGAAGTTGACGGCGCGAGTTGCTCGGTGACTTCCAGCAATAATTGCTCGATGCTCATGCCGCGCGCCTGCGCTTGCGCCTTCAGGGCGGCTTCTCGTTCTGGCGAAAGTTCCAGTGTCAGCGTCATGCGAATCGTTTCCTTCTCTTTCCAGCCTAGACCATGTACATGCCGCCGTTGATCTCAATCGTCTGCCCGTAAATGTACCGGCCGGCTTCCGAGCACAGGAAAATAATCGTGTCCGCAATTTCTTCATTCGTGCCCAAATGCCCGGCTGGAGTTTGGGCGAGCATTCCTTCCATCATCTGCTTGGTGGAGTACTGGACGTGGAAATCGTTGTCGACCGTACCGGGGCTGACGGCGTTCACTCGAATCCCTTGCGGAGCGAATTCCTTGGCCATGCCTTTGGTGATGGTGGAGACGGCTCCCTTCGCGGCGGCGTAGATGGTCGCGCCGATTCCTCCGCCGTTGCGTGCAGCGATGGAACTCACATTGATGATAATGCCGCTTTTCCGCTCAATCATGTGCGGCACTACGGCCTGCGAGATGAACCACAGACTCTTCACGTTCAAATTCATCACGTGATCAAACAGCGCTTCGTCAAACTCCGTAAGCTTCGCGCGGCGAATCAGATGGCCCGCGTTGTTGATCAGAATGTCAACCTGTGGCGCAGTCGATTTGAGCTTGCCAATAAAAGCGTGTATGCCGTGCGGCTCGGAAAGGTCCCCGTCAATCAGATCGCACGCGGCTCCGGCGGCGCGGACGGCGGCCTGCGTCTGCTCGGCGCCAACTTTGTATCCGTTGTAATGAGCGACCACACGGGCAACACCTTCTTTCGCCAGTGCGATTGCTGTTGCCGCGCCGATGCCGCGTGACGCTCCTGTGACGAGCGCTGTCTTTCCTGCAAATTCAGATTTCATGTTTCTCCTGACGAATTATGTCACGCAGGGACTCTGCTAATACATTCTTACTATTGTCCGCTCCATCTCCTTCTTGTAGCCTTGTCCAATCGATGACCGACGACAAGAAACCAGCGCCGAAAATGGAACAGATGTTCCTTCCTTGGGTGGAGAACAATCCTCAGCCGGGCCCTTACGCCGATATTCTCCGGACCATGCAGGAGGCGGGGGCCGAGTACCCGCAGATCTGGCACCTGTTCGCCTTCAAACCGGCCGCGACCAGCCATCTCGCGCGCTTCACACAAGAGATTATGCGCGAACCGGGGCCATTGAGTCCCGGGTTGCGCGAGTTGATCGCCGCGTTCACTTCCGCGCGCAACAACTGCCCGTTTTGACTGAAGTCTCACGCCGCGGTCGCGGCCGTGCTTTTGGGGAGGGAGCGTAGCGGAATCAACGGAGAGCAGTTCGTCGCAGGAGCTATTCGCGATTTGGAAACGTCGGAGCTGAGTGAAAAGGAGAAGGCGCTTTTCCGCTTCATCGACAAAGTGAATCATCATTCACCGGAAATCAATGCGGACGATATGAAGCCTCTGCACGCCGTGGGCTGGGATGACGACGCAATCTACTACGCCATCACGGTGTGCTCGCTATTCAATTTTTACAATCGTTGGGTGGACGCCAGTGGAGTCCATGCGCTTTCGGACGAGGCGCACCGTCAAGGCGGGGAGCGGTCGGCCAATGCGGGATATATCAGGAAGTAACATGTGGACGGCTTGGCAACTCGATTGAGCCGGCATAATCGCCCGCGAACCTATTTTGCCGCGCGCCGGCTCTTTTTCTTTCCCGGAACAATCGCTTCGGGGGAGGCCGCCCATCTTCCCAGACGATACTCCCGTGAATAACCCGCAGTGAGATTGCTGATCGTCACGGAGACCCCGCCCGCAGCGTCGCACGAATACAATTCTTCGATCTCCTGATGCGCGGCGAGCGGATGATGACTGACCTGCTCGGCACTGAGATCTTGCTGACGTCCCAGTGACGGGTCGAACGAAAAGCGAATCTCGTCCCAAACCGTGATATCGCCCGTCGGCTCTCCGTGTTCTCCGCGCCTGCTGCATTCGAGATAACGGAAATGGCCGATGTTATGAACCGGCCTGTACACGCGCCGGATGGTGAGAGGCGGCTCGCCCGAGGCAGGCAGAAGAGTCCCTTTTGGGAACAGAGAGTCGAACACAACATCACGGCCCGATTGCGCTTCGCGCCAAACACCGAAGTGCCGCGTGAATCGCTCGCGCAAGACGTAACCGGCCTGCTCGCCGGCCTGGATCGCGAGGCCTATGGCCGTCGCCGAACGCGTGTAGGGCGAGCGCTTCACCTTTCGTCCGAACACCTCCCGCAACATACGGGAAACCAGAGGAAGTTCACTAGCGCCGCCGGTGACATAAACGGCGTCCACGCGTTTACCTGGATGATCCGAGGCCAATTTCTCCGCGGCATCGATTGTTTTTTGGATTAGCGGCCGGCAGCGCTCGTAAAACTCGTCGACGGGAATCGCGACTTCATCGAAATCTTCGCGCACGCATCCCAGATCGATCACGATTCGCCGGGTGTTGGGATGGATGGCTTCTTTTTTCGTTCGGCATTCCTCGTGGAGGCGGAAAATCTCCGCCTGCGTGAGGACATCGGCGCTGGAAAACGCCAGATCGGCCAAGAGCAGATCAAAATCGTCACCTCCCAGGAATGAGACGCCTTCCGTCGCCACTACGGTGTGCTCGCGTCCCTCTATTTCCACAAGCGATGCGTCGAATGTGCCGCCTCCAAAATCGTAGACCAGCACACATTCCGATGATTGCCCGGAGCGGTCGCGGTGGCCGTATTCAATGCTCGCAGCGGACGGTTCGTTCAGCAGACCAAGAACTGAAAATCCAGCGCGCATGGCAGGTTCGACTGTCAGAAATCGTTGGTTCGTATTCGCGTTCGCCGGAACGCCGAGCGTGGCTTCGAGCGGCCCCGCCGTCCCTTTTCCGGGCAGGCTCGAATGTTCCAACAGCGCGCTCCTGAGCGCGGCCATCATCTCTTCGAGCACCTGAAGCATGGGAATCTGCGTGTTTCCCAGTTGCACCAGAGTGGACGGGCCCGCGTCTTCCAGCGTTCGCTTTAAAGACCGCACGACAGTGTAGCAGGGATCTGTTTGCGCTGCCCAAGCTTCCCAGCCATAGAGGCGCTCTCCGTCGCGCGCGGCGATCAGCGGAGGGAACCATTCCCATGAGGAGCCGTCCGGGGCTTCGAACGCGACAACAGGATAGTTGCCCCGGTCCGATACCGCGACGACAACGCGAGTGGTGCCGAAATCGATGCCCAGTCTCATCGAGGTTTCCTACGGTTAGGATAGCGCCTTGCGGCGGATGGTCCCGAGTAAGAATGGTATCGTGAGCGATGGAGAGGATTTTGGCCCTATCAGCCGAACATGACGAAACGTTGCGCCCTGTCGTGAATGAGGTCGCAACCGGACTGCGGGACCTTCATCGCACACTGATGGACTCCGCTTTGGGAGCCTACGAGCGTGACATTGCCCCGGTTGGCGGACCGGGCCAAAAACTTCAACTGCTGATGTACGATCCCGGGTTCCGCTGGATGCGAACTCTGAGCGGGTTAATGGCGGACATCGACGAATTGATCGATAGCGGATTCCTGTCTCCGCTGGATGCCGCCGCCGTTCGCGACGAGGTCTCGCGGCTTATCACGCCGGTCGAGGGCGACGAATCTGAATTCGCCAGCCGGTATCTCGAGATGCTGCAGTCCGACCCGTCCGTCGTAATGTCGCACGCGAAGGTGCGCCGGGCGTTGAACCCGCTGCCCGTAGCCGAACCCGCCCAGATCGACGATGTTCGCGAGGCGCGCCGCGAATGGGGCACGCGGCGCAAGAATCGGAAGAGGCAATAGAAACGTCGAGCACACTGAACATCGGATAATGCGGTGACATGCTGGAGATAATGCACGCGCCGAAAGAGTCGGTCCGCTCAGGCGATGGCGTCTCCATTGGCTTCACCCAAATCGGCCAGGGACCACCACTCGTATTCGTCCATGGATCGCTGGGCGACGGCGACGACTGGCGCAAAGTCGTTTCGCTGCTGGCCGGGCGGTTCACCTGCTATGTCATGGACCGGCGGGGACGCAGGCAAAGCGGTGATGCAGCCGAATACTCGATCGATCGCGAGTACGAGGATGTTGCCGCGGTTATTCAACACGCAGGCCTGGAGACTTCCGTGATCGCTCATTCCTTTGGCGCGATCTGCGCACTGGGAGCCGCGCTTCGGATCCCCGTGGCAAGCCTCGTTTTGTACGAACCGCCGATTCCCGTTAGTGGACCAGTTGCTGGCGCTGCGCTAGAGGAATATCGCGCAGCAGTCGAACGAGGGGCACTCGACGAGGCGCTGGAAATCGGTCTGAAACGCTTCTCGCGAATGCCGGACGAAGAGATCGCGCGCGTACGCCAGGGGCGGATGTGGGCGAAGCAAAGAGCGCTGTCGCCAACATGGGTGCGCGAACTGCAGGCCATTGACCAGCACGGCCCCAGCCTGGAGCGATACCGTGCCATCAGCGCGCCGGCATTGCTTTTGCTCGGGACGGACAGTACGGCGCTCAGAGGGGCTTCCGAGGCACTTGTCCGCGTCCTCCCGGCCGCCCGGCTTGAGTTATTGGAGGGCCAGGGACATGTGGCCCATTTTCGCGCGCCAGAGGAATTTGCCGAAAAGATCGTGGCGTTCCTGACCGCCCAATCACTACAATAGACTCGATGTCTCAAGTCAAAACCGGCACCGAGGAATACGAGCGGCACAAGCAAGCGGAGATCGAGCACTACAAGGAGATCTTCGCGGGGGAACCCGTGCCGGGAGAGCCATTGTTTCAGCCGGTTCCTCCGGTGTGGAAGGAAATAGAGGGAAGAGCCGCCAAGCTCGTTCGAGATACCGCAGGGCACGATTGCCTCGACTACCTGGGCTCGCTATTAAAACGCCCGGGACGCGAAAATCGAATGCTGTCTCTGGGCTCCGGGCCAGGTGGAATCGAGTTGTCGCTCGCCGAGGTGATTCCGGGATCCAACATCGTTTGCGTCGATTTCAACTCGGCGCTTCTGGACTTGGGAGCCAAACAAGCGAAGGAGCACTCCCTGGCGGTCACGTTCGAGCAGGGTGATTTGAATACCATAGAACTCCCGAAGGCGGCCTTCGACATCGTATTCTGCCACGCTTCGCTCCATCACGTGATCGAGCTGGAACATCTGATGGCGCAAATTCGCGGGGCGCTGCGGCCAGGCGGACAACTGGTGGTACTCGATGTAATCACCCGAAGCGGTTATTTGATGTGGCCCGAGACCAAACCTGTCGTGGAAGCAATTTTCCGCACACTGCCTCCTGGACTGCGGCTTAATCACACGGCGTACCCGCATCGCAAAGTGGACGAAACCGTTTGGGAGGCGGACACGAGCCAATCCGGCATGGAATGCATCCGTTCCGAAGATATTCTTCCGCTGCTGCGGAAAACCTTTTCCGAAAAGTATTACGCCCCTTACTTTAGCCTCAGCCGGCGCTTTTTTGACACGATGTACGGTCCTAACTACCGGATGAGCTCGCCCTTGCATATGGCGATCGTGAATTGGATCTGGGAACTCGATTGCCACTACATCGCTGCCGGTGAGTTGAAACCGGAAACATTCTTCGGAGTCTACTTAGCCGGCTGAATCGGTATCAGACCCATCTCATCTTCCAGCGCCGCGCCCGCCCTGAGCAACATTCTCTCGGCAAACGGCCCCCCGACGATCTGCAAGCTGGCCGGCAAACCCTCCGAACTGCGGCCGCACGGAATCGAAATCGCGGGTAGACCCAGGACATTGATTGCCCGTACGAATCGCGTGGAGGCGAGCCTTGTGTCCTCTTCCACTCCGTCGATGACCACCATCTTCTGCCCTATCCTGGGAGCGCCGATGGGTACGGTAGGCGTAAACAGACAGTCAACGTGCTCGAACAGGTCACGAAATTGTTGCTGGTAGAGACCGCGGAGGCGTTGCGCGTTGACGTAATCGGTGGCTGCGAGCAAACGCCCCTGATCGAGCAGCGCCATGACATCCGGACCGAATTGATCGCGCTGATGCAGGTAGGGCTCCAACACTGCTGAAGCTTCTGCCAGCAGGATCAGGCGGGAAACCGTATTCAGCGCTTTGATATCCGGAACTCTCACCGGAACGATCCGGGCGCCCAATCCGGCGGCTGCATCCCGCGCCTTTTCCACACTGCTGCGAATCTCGGGCTCGACGCTATCGAAGTAGTAATTCTCCGGCCAACCGATCCGCAATTCCCGGATATCCACCTTTGCTTCCGGAAAATAGTCCTCGGCTGGCCTGTAATCGCTGTGTGGATCACGCGGATCGTATCCGGCCAGAACGTTCAACGTGATGGCACAGTCCCTCACGGTGCGGCCGAGCGGTCCCATGTGATCCAGAGTCAGGCCCAGGGGCAGGCAACCATACCGGCTGACAAGTCCGTAGGTCGGCTTGATCCCCGCAGTGCCGCAATACGCCGCTGGTATGCGGATCGATCCGCCTGTATCGGTGCCCATTGCCATCGGTACGATGCCTGCGGCAATGGCCGCTCCGGAACCCCCGCTGGACCCGCCCGGAATCCGGTCCAATGCATGCGGATTCCGAACTGGACCGAAGTGTGGGTTGGATGACGTAACGCCATAGGCCATCTCGTGTAAATTGGTCTTTCCGATAATAATCGCGCCCGCCGCCTCGAGACGTTCCGTAACGGCGGAATCGTGACCGGCGATTTGGCCGGAAAATAGCTTTGAGCCGCCTGTCGTCGCAACACCTTTCATGTGGAACAAATCTTTCAGGGCGACGGGGATTCCGTGAAGAAAACCACGGTTTCGACCCTGGGCCAGTTCGGAATCGAGTTGACGAGCTCGATCCCGGGCCGCGTCCGCAAACACGGAGATGAATGCGTTAATCTTTGGATTCTGTTCCGAAATGGCAGATAACGCATTCTCTGTCAGTTGGATGGACGAAATACTGCGGTCGCGGATTTGCCTGGCTGCTTCGAGAATGGTCACGGCCGTGGATCCCCGGCTCGAAAAATGATGGTGGAAGGCGTCTCGCCTGGCAGTGCTCCTACCAGAGGACGAAAAGCCGATTCCAGAGCCGCAAGTGTAGGCGTGAGCACCTCAATCTGTTCCTTAGGGATGTCCATCTGCCTGGCTTTCGCCAAGTCTTGCCAATTGGTTGCCATTAACTAATCATCCTAGCCCCTACCCCACGATGCAAGTGTCCGTTTCATGAAAACTAAGTACTACAAAGTATTGGGTTCATGGGCCCGGTACGGTGAAGTATCCATTGACAAACAGATGCGGGTAGCCGTACCATGACTTATAGTATCGAGTCCGGTTTTACGTCTAGCCGGAGGCATTAATAACTCGAACCAGGTAGGCAAGTGGCATCGGAGGAGTAACTTATGTTGGATTGGGTTACGGCGCACAAACGAATAAAATATGTCGTAGCAGTAGCATTCCTCACTTCAAATCTCTCTTTTGCAACAACAGTCACGCTCGATTGGAGCACGGTCAGCTTCAGTGGAAAAACCGGGTCGTACGATGTGGATTCGAATAATGCGGGATCGGATGTAACGTTGACCCTCACTCCCACGAGCGGAAGTTCTGTTTCTGCTTCTATCGTTTCAAACCCCCTGAAGGGTGGTGAGAAAGACTTGGCCATCACCGTTTGGGGACAAGACACGGCTGCCGTCAATGTTAAATTTGATTTTCACTACTCGGGCGGAGTGAATGATATATCTCTTCCTGTGAGTGGTGTTCAGATGCCCGACGGAACTAACCCCACTGAGATTACGAAACTGTTTGGGCAACTCGGAACAACGAAGTACGCCGGTTCTTTCACGGTTCCGACCGACAGCACGGCGGTATCGGTAGTGGGCTCCGGCTTGAGCACCTCGCTTTATGGCGTAGGCCCTGTCCTCACGACGGAATCCAATGCGACGATCAACATGTTGTCTCAGGTAACCGCGTTGTCGTTCAACTATGGAACTCCTGAGGGCGGCGCTTTCGGGCAGAATACCTTCTACCTTGGCCCGTTGATGTACATCGCGGGTAATCCCCTGACTGCTGGGGACGCAGCAAACCAGACGGGCTTACCGCTCATTTCGCCTCAGGTGGCCATAGACCCCGAACCAATGACTTTATTGCTATTGGGCTCCGGCCTTGCTGCGATTGGCTTCGCGCACTTCCGCCGAAGAAAAACTTCCGTTTAGATTTTCCTTTTTCTACTCGTCCGTTCCCGCAACCGGCTGAAGCTCACTAAACTTCAGCCGGTATTTTTGTGTTGCGGGAACGCTGTCCCCTTGTTATGGTCAAGAACGATGAACAGTTCTGAACCCAAGCGCCGGGTCCGCGTCCGCCGCGTTGATGAATGTACAACCCTCAGCGAAATCTTCACACACTGCCTGCCTGCGTTTGGCGGCGCGTATTTGAGGCGAATCTATACAATCCTGGATCAAGCCATTGGCGCGGGATGCCCGTTCACTCTGTCCATCGCCGGCCCCATTACGGTTTCCGGACAGCATCAAGCGTGGTTGATTCCACTGCTCGAAACAGGATGGGTTGCTTATCTCAGTACCACCGACGCTGTCTGTTATCACGACGGCCACCGTTCCCTCGATTCCCACGAGGACCCCATCCACGAAGTGCCCATCTTCGGCGATGACGGCGCGCTGCGAGACGAGAAGACAATTCGCGTCACCGACATGGCTTTCGACGAGGAGGTCTTGCTCGATCAGGATCGTTTTCTCACCGCCTGTCTCTCTCAGCCCGAATTTCAAAAGAAGATGACCGGCACGGAGCTGCGATATCGGCTCGGCCACTACTACGGCGCCCAGGAGGCGCGCAACAGCGTTCGGCCGGGCCTGTTGGCCACATGCCGGCGCTTGGCGATCCCGGTGTTCGTCGGCGCTCCCGCGGACGGTAGTGTGTTTCTGAATTCGATGAAGCTGTGGGCGATGCAAGAGGCGGGCATCGGGCCGGCGCACCGCTTCGATCTGGATCTTCACGCCGAAGTATTCGAAGCCTGCGCCTACCATCGATGGGGACTGTTCGATAACTCCGTCCACGCCCTGGCAACTCTAATTCTGGGCGGAGGAGTTCCCAAGAATTACAACCTGCAACCGGAACCTGCGTTGGGCCAGGTGCTCGGACTACCGAACGTGCGCGGCTATAATTTCGACGTACAGATCGTCACGTCGCCAGTAACCGACGGATCGCTATCGTCGTGTCCTCCCTCCGAAGCAGTAACGTGGGGGAAAGTGGACAAGGACACGTATCAGCAATCGACCGAGAGCCTGCAGGCGGATTATTCGATGCTGATGCCGTTCCTGGTGAAGGCTCTGCTCGATAATCGGGCAAGATACGAACGGATGGCGCATGAGCTCGGCGAAGCGCGTCTGTTTGAGAAGGAACCGAAGGCTCGCGGATACCTGCGGCCGCTCGATGGCTACCGGTTGTTCGAGCATCGGGAGGAGCTATGCGAACGGTTACGTGAGGATGTGCGGGCAAATAAGGAGTGGCTTATGGCGTCGACGGAATATCCTCTTGCGGGAGTGTTGACTCAATGAGCGACTGTACACCCCGGCCCTTGACAGAGCTTACCGGTGAAGAGCGAATGTTTCAATCTTCCGTCCGCGAATTCGCTCGAAAGGAAATCGCCCCGCACGTCCGCGAGATGGACGAAAGCGGCTTCTTCCGCAAAGACCTGTTGGAAAAACTCTTCGAGCTTGGCCTGATGAGTATCGAGGTGCCGGAGGAGTACGGCGGCCAGGGCGGATCGTTCTTCCAAGCGGTACTGGCGATCGAAGAACTCGCGGCAGTGGACCCATCGGCGTCGGTGATTGTGGACGTGCAGAACACGCTCGTCAACAACATTCTCATTCGCTGGGCTAGCGAAGAACAGAGGCGGCGTTACCTGCCGAAGCTCGCCAGCGGCACGGTGGGTTCGTATGCGCTGTCGGAGGCGGGGTCAGGCTCCGATGCGTTTGCGCTTCAAACGCGCGCCGTTCAGAAGGGCGGCGACTGGGTACTGAATGGCCGGAAGCTTTGGATCACCAATGCGGCCGAAGCAGGCCTCTATCTTCTTTTCGCCAATGTGAATCCGGAGGCCGGATACCGGGGAATTACGTGCTTCGCAATCGAGCGGGATTTTCCCGGATTCCAGGTGGGCAAGAAAGAGGACAAGCTGGGCATTCGGGCATCGTCAACTTGTGAATTGATCCTCGACAACTGCAGCGTGCCCTCCGCAAATGTGATTGGGGAAGTTGGCAAGGGCTATAAGATCGCCATCGAGACGCTAAACGAAGGCCGCATCGCCATCGGAGGCCAGATGCTCGGCCTGGCCCGTGGCGCGCTCCATCACGCCATCGCATATGCCAGGCAGCGAAAGCAATTCGGTAAGACAATCGCGGACTTCCAAGGGATTCAGTTTCAGCTCGCGGAAATGGCTGTGGACGTGGAGGCCGCCCGTCTCATGGTTTATAACGCAGGACGGCTCCGGGATGCGGGAATCCCGTTCGTGACAGAAGCAGCGATGGCCAAGTATTTCGCGTCGCAAATTGCAGAGAGAACCGCTTCCCAGGCAGTGGAAATCTTGGGCGGCGTTGGTTTCACCAAGGACTATCCGGTGGAGAAACTGTATCGCGACGCAAAGATCGGCCGGATCTATGAAGGGACAAGCAACATGCAGCGGGTAACTATCGCCAAACACTTCCTGGAGAAACCGGTATAAACTGGTAGTTGTCAGAGGGGTAAAGAGATGCGTTCCCGTATTTTGGCATTCACTGTTCTTGTGGCTTCCTGCGGGCTGCTCCCGGCAGCCAAACTTCCAGATCCTCCCGCGGACGAGATAGACAAAATTATCGAACGATTCGCGGCCAAGGAAGCCGAATTCGCCCAGGCACGAGAAAACTACACATACAAACAGACTGCCAAAATTTTGGAGTACGACGACGCCGGCAATCCCGGCGGTAAGTTTGAAATCGCAGAGGACATCGTCTTTACGAATGAAGGAAAGCGGACCGAAAGGGTGACATGGGCGCCCGCAAACACGCTCCGTATGATTCAGATGTCGCCGGAAGATGAGCAGGATTTGCGCAACGTCATGCCATTCGTACTCACATCGAAGGATAGGGACAAGTACCTGGTGCGGTATCTGGGGCGCCAGATGGCCGACGAGATTCCTTGCTATGTGTTTGCGGTGAAGCCAAAAAGGCTTGAGTCCGGTCAGCGATATTTTTCAGGTGAAATCTGGGTTGACGATCACGATCTAATGATCGTGAAGACCTATGGGCGCGCTACAGGTTTGCTGAAAAAGGGTACCGATCAGCAATTTCCCAAGTTCGAGACCTACCGCGAACAGATCGATGGGAAGTATTGGTTTCCTACTTACACGGCCGCCAACAGCTATTTGCACTTCAAAGACAACACCGTTAAGATCCGCGAAACAGTAAAGTATCAGGATTATAAGCAGTTTAAGAGCTCTTCGACCATCGTTTATGGCGATACCGTGAACGACAAGAATGAGAAAAAGCCGGCTGAGCCGCCAAAAAAACCCTGATCGTTGCGGTTCAACCACCGAATGCTACCTTACAGGGCGATAGTGCGGCAAACAAACCTGGTTTGTGATTAAATGGCAGGTTGACCCCCTATGGCAGATAGCGGCTTCTTGAGGCGTCGGCGCTTCGCCCGGATAAAACGCCGGATGCGGGAAATCAAAGTCCTGCTGAAGGGTGCGATGCATACAGACCATCCGGTTTTGGTACACCTGATCCCTACCCGCCGGTGCAATCTTTCGTGCACGTACTGCAACGAATTTGATGATTTCTCTAAGCCTGTTCCCCCGGAAACGATGCGCCAGCGCATTGACTATCTGGCCGGCTTGGGTACCTCCGTTATCACGATGAGCGGGGGCGAACCGATGCTCCATCCGGAACTGGACAATCTGATCTCGCATATCAGAAGCCGGAAAATGGTGGCCGGCGTGATTACCAACGGCTATCTGCTGACCGCCGACCGCATTCAGAAGCTGAATCGCGCCGGTCTGGATCACATGCAGATCAGCATCGACAATGTGATGCCGGACGAGGTGTCGAAGAAGAGCCTGAAGGTGCTGGATAAGAAACTTCAACTGCTTGCCGAGCACGCCGAGTTTCACGTCAACATCAACTCAGTGCTCGGTGGGGGCATTCATAATCCCGACGACGCGTTGGTGGTCGGTAAACGCGCGATTGAACTGGGGTTCACGTCGACGGTCGGAATCATCCACGATGGGGATGGGCAACTTCGGCCAATCGGCGAGAAAGAACGAGAGGTGTTTCTCGCTCTCAAGCAACTGGAGAAATCGCACTACTCGCAGGTCAATTATTTTCAGGATGATATCGCCTGGGGACGAGCCCACAACTGGAAATGCCGCGCCGGCGCGCGCTATCTGTATATCTGCGAAGACGGGCTTGTGCACTATTGCTCGCAACAGCGAGGCTATCCCGGCAAGGCGCTTGCTGAGTACACGGTGGATGACATCCGGCGCGAGTACATCACCGAGAAGTCTTGCGCGCCGCTGTGTACGGTTTCGTGCGTCCACCAGATTTCGTATTTTGATTTCTGGCGGGCACCGCAGACCATTAAAGGTCCGGAGCCGCAGGTTCAGCAGGCGAGCCGTTTGGTTCAATTGCAGTAGATGACCATGGGAATATGACCATGTCATGGGGACGTTGAAACGGCAAATCGTTGTTGGTGAGTTTAAGACAAAATGCCTGGCTCTGATTGATGAGGTCTCGAAGCGGCATAAGGATATTATCATCACCAAACGTGGCACCCCGTCGCGCGGCTCGTCCCAATTGATGACACTCCACCGAAGATCTTGGCCGTATGGCCGGATCCGTTGTGATCACGGGAGGCATCGTGAACTCGCTCGATGAGGAATGGGACGCCATGAAGGATGATGACAGCACGACGCCTTTTATTGGAGACGCACTGTTGGGTGTGGGTCCAAAATGGACCAAGAGGTAATTTCGGCGGCAGTCACAACCGCATGTGCAGCATGCGAAAAACCACTTGATCCAATGACACTAGATGACCATGGTAATATGACTATGTCATGGGATTGTTGAAACGGCAAATCGCAGCTGGTGAGTTTAAGACAAAATGCCTGGCGCTGCTCGATGAGGTATCCGAGCGGCACGAGGAGATTGTCATTACCAAGCGCGGCACCCCGGTCGCCCGGCTCGTGCCAATCGATAACACTCCGCCGAAGATCTTTGGCCGTATGGCTGGTACCTTCGAGATTACAGGGGATATTGTCAGTCCGATAGAAGAAGAATGGGATGCCGACAAGTAGTGGCCGGCCGCTGCTGATCGATACCCACTGTCTTGTCTGGATGCAATCCGACAATCCTTTCGAG
>Ga0105237_10001827_pt1 | contig 27453 bp, 24 predicted proteins | sample KBSC24metaG_FD_81520 | JGI IMG/M metagenome (GOLD analysis project Ga0105237, IMG submission 81520) | Corn rhizosphere microbial communities from Kellogg Biological Station, Michigan, USA - KBS C2-4 metaG | ecosystem: Host-associated > Plants > Roots > Rhizosphere > Soil | place: Michigan, USA... | reverse complement strand
GTAGGCGGGTACTGACCTCGTCCAAGTGAGACCATCGCGGATGGGTAGGCGGGTACTGACCTCGTCCAAGTGAGACCATCGCGGATGGGTAGGCGGGTACTGAGCTCGTCCAAGTGAGACTACCGCGGATGGGTAGGCGGGTACTGAGCTCGTCCAAGTGAGACCATCGAGGATGGGTAGGCGGATACTGACCTCGTCCAAGTGAGACCATCGCGGATGGTAGGCGGGTACTGACCTCGTCCAAGTGAGACCATCGCGGATGGGTAGGCGGGTACTGACCTCGTCCAAGTGAGATCATCGAGGATGGGTAGGCGGGTACTGACCTCGTCCAAGCAGAACACATCGTTATGTCAGAAAACTTCCTGTCAAACTACAAAGCCAAGCACCAGCATCCGCTGAACAGGCTTTCACACAGCATCGGAATCCCGCTGATCGTGATCTCGCTGCCGCTGTTCCTCTTCAACTGGCGCTGGGCGCTCTTGCTTTTTATCGCCGGCTGGATATTGCAGTTTGTCGGACATGCCATCGAAGGAAATCAACCCGCGTTCTTCAAGAACCCTGTCTACCTGTTAATCGGGCCGCTCTGGCTTCTGCGGCGAGCCGCATCCGTGGTCGGCTTAGCCAGGCCGAAAGAATTGCAGTAAAGCTCCTTCCGGCTAAAATCAAGATCGATGACTGACAAGCAGCGTCAAACATCTTCGCAATCAATTACGAAGATGATTGAGCAACTACTCGAACGTGGCGAAACAGCACTGCTCGTCACGAGAGTCGGCGGTCCCGAGCATGTCGGCGCGAAGCTTCTGATTCTCGAACACGGCGCGGCGGTAGGAACCCTTGGTGATGCGGAACTCGATTCGATCGTCGTGAGCCATGCCGCGCGCATTCGTGCGTCACGCAACGAGACGCGAATGTTCAGCCTCAGTGAATTTGCGCCTGAGTTTCCCTCCGCACGCGAAACGCTATTGTTGTTTGAGCGACTTCAACCGCCGCCGCGGCTGGTGGTTTGTGGTGCGGGACACGTCGGCGCATCACTCGCGAAGCTTGCTGCTTACGCGGGTTATCACACAACGTTGATCGACGATCGCGCCGACTTCTTAAAACGCGAACGCTTTCCGGAAAATGAGATCGACCTGATCGTAGCTGATGAGTGGAGTTCGGCGGTGCGTGAAGCGATTGGAAACGGCCGTGGAGTCTCTGTGGCAGTTGTGACGAGAGGTCACAACGAAGACGAGCAATGCATGCAGGCTGTCGTGCGTGCGAATCCGGATTACGTCGGCTTGATCGGAAGCAAACGACGCACGTCGATCGTCATCGAACGCCTTCGCGAAAGCGGTATCAGCGAAGAACAACTACAAAAAATCCGCGCGCCGATCGGTCTCGACATCGGCGCCGTCAGCCCGGAAGAGGTTGCGCTGTCAATCATGGCTGAAATTATCGCCGAGCGCCGCGGCGCCGCAGGCGGCTCCCTCTCCGCCTGGCGCCGAAAGTTTAACTAGCCACAAAAGGGCACAAGAGAGAGCACAAAAAGAGCTGATTAATTAATGCCCACGGAGATTGCACCCGCATTTGATTCAAAGCCAGCGACCACGGCGCGGCGTGGTGGAATGTTTCGCGCGCTTTCTCATCGTAATTATCGTCTGTTTTGGATTGGGGCTTTTCTTTCAAATGTAGGCACGTGGATGCAGGCGGTCGCGCAGGGCTGGCTTGTGTTGCTGTTGACCAACTCCGCATTCTGGCTCGGACTCGACGCTTTCATGGCAACGGCGCCCGGATTTGTTCTTACACTCCTCGGCGGTGTCTTTGCCGATCTGATCGATCGGCGGCGTCTGCTGCTCTACACGCAGGTCGTGGCGGGCATTGCCGCGCTTGGACTTGCCGCACTGGTTGCCACGGGCGTTGTTAATCGCTGGATGGTTTTGGGATTTTCGTTTGTCACCGGTTCGTGCATGGCGCTGGCGAGCCCTTCATATCTCGCCTTGACTTACGACCTGGTCGGCCGTGAAGACCTCACCAACGCGATCGCGCTGAACTCCACACAGTTTCAACTCTCACGCGTTGTTGGACCAGCGCTGGCGGGTGTCGCTTTTCGAGTGTTCGGTCTTGCTGGTTGTTTCTTTGCCAACGGTCTCTCTTTCATCGCGGTCGTCGTTGCACTCTGGATGGTGCGGACTGATAAGCCGAGTTCTGCCGCACACTCGGTCAGCGATCGGCGCGCGTTGTGGCGAGATCTCGTCGAAGGCATTCACTATGTTCGCAACCGGCCGCGGGTGTCGTCGTTGCTGGTTCTCTCAGCCGTCAACAGTTTCTTTGGCGCTCCGTATTTCAGCATGGTGCCGATCTACGCGCGCGACATCTTTCATCTTGGTGAGACTGGCCTCGCGCTGATCATGGGTACAGCAGGCGCCGGTGCTTTCTTTGGCGCGTTGTTGATCGCTTATCTCGGCGACTTCAGACGCAAAGGCTGGTTTGTGCTTGGCGGGGCAATGATGTTTGGTCTGTGCATTATGGGTTTCGCGCTGTCCTCCAGGCTCACGCTGTCTCTAATGTTTCTATTCGGTTTGGGTTTCGCCATAGTGGTTTCCGTCGCTCTTACAAACACGTTGCTACAGAAGCTAGTCACGGATCAGATGCGCGGCCGGGTGATGAGCATGTTTCTGCTTTCCTTTATGGGGACGATGCCCATCGGAAACATTTTGGCCGGAGCCTTGTCCAACTACTTCGGGCCGCCGCGGATTCTCGCGATGGGCGGATTTATCGTCACCATGGTGGCAGCCAGCGTCGCGATGTTTAATAAACGGCTCAGAGAATTGCACTGACCACTGACTGCAAGAACCTCGCGGGGGCAGCGTTCTAACTTCCAGCAGCAGGCGCACAAGCGCCGCGTTAACGCCCAATTTTGGAGACTCATATGCCATCGCCGACCAGATTAATACGACTTTTCCTCCTGATTTCGGTATTTTCCACACTCGCCACCATTGCCAATGCGCAGGGTATCATCGTCCCCGGCCCTTGCCGGCGCTGCCCGGATATTCCACGTCCGTTGCCACCCCTGCCGCGTTCCTTGCCCATTAAATCCATCAAGATCGACACGACGATCAGCTCGCAGGTGGCGACGACGCACGTCGAACAGATTTTTCGGAACGACACGGGCGCGACGCTCGAAGGCACGTATCTGTTTCCGATCCCCGAGTCGGCTTCGATAGCCGAGTTTGCGATCTGGGACGGTGACCGCAGGCTCGTTGGCGAAGTCAGGACGCGCGAGGAGGCGCGTCGTATTTACGACGAGATTGTGCGACGCCAACGCGATCCCGGGCTGTTGGAATACGCCGGCAAGGATCTCTTTCAGGCAAGCATCTTTCCGATCCTTCCGCATTCCGAGAAGAAGCTCGAGATAACTTACACGCAGGTCGTTCGCGCTGAAGGCGGTACCGTTTCATACCGCTATCCGCTCGGCGTCGGCAGGCAGTTAGCGCAAATCGATTCCGTCGCGGGACGAATTCAAGTCGAAAGCAAAGATCCGCTGCGCAATGTCTACTCGCCAACACACGTCATCGACGTGAAGCGCAACCATGCCGACAGGCGATCACTCGTTTCATTCGAGAGCGAACGCGGCAAGGAGCTTCAGGATTTTCAACTCTTCTACACCATCTCGAAGGAAGACTTCGGTCTAACACTGCTCACACATCGCGAACCAGGAAAACAGGGTTACTTCCTGCTGATGATCTCGCCGAAAGACGACTGGTCAGAACAGGAGTACTCAGCGAAGGACGTCGTGTTTGTGGTTGATACCTCCGGCTCGATGGCGGACGAAGGAAAGATGGAGAAGGCGCGCGCCGCATTGCTCTACGGCGTGCGAATCCTGCGACCTCAGGATCGCTTCAACATCATTTCATTCGCCGGTGAAGAGCGTTTGATGGAAGCGGGCTTGATTGCAGCGGATGAGAAGGGACGCGCGCGTGGCGAGGCGTTCGTGAAAACGTTGAAGCCAGTGGGTGGAACTAACATCAACCAGTCGTTGCTCGCCTCGCTGCGACAGTTCAGCGAAACCGATAGAGAGCGGCCGAAGATGCTCGTGTTCATGACTGACGGTTTGCCGACGGTCGACGAAACCAATGTCACGAAGATCATCGACAATGTTCGCAAGGCGAGCAGACCCGGAGTGCGTGTGTTCACATTCGGCGTTGGTTACGACGTCAACACAGCGCTGCTTGACAAGCTCGCCGCTGAAAACGGTGGCGTTGCAGACTACGTCGAGCCGAAAGAGGATCTCGAAGTTAAGGTTTCGAATTTCTTTGCGAAGGTAAATTACCCGGTGCTTACCGATCTACAGCTCGACATGGGTGGTGCGCAGACGGATCTGATTTACCCGCGTAGTATTCCCGACCTCTTTCGCGGTTCACAAGTGATGCTGATCGGTCGTTACAGCAATGAGGCCGATCTGAAGTCGATCACGATGAAGCTCACCGGCAAAGCCGGCGGATCGACTCGAATGTATACCTACGCGAATCTGAGTTTTCCGTTGCGTGCGGAAACGAATGACTATTTGCCGCGTCTATGGGCGACGCGACGCGTTGGCTGGCTGATGGAACAGGTGCGCACGAATGGCGAGCAAAAAGAACTGCGCGACGAGATCGTGGATCTCGGGACGCGGTACGGGATCGTCACGCCGTACACTTCATACCTGGCGTTGGAAGACGGGCAAGTGTCGCAACGGTTCATGGGCAACGTTCAACCAGTGACGCGCCGGCCTGCTAAAGATATGTCGGGTTCAGGTTCACTGAATATGCCAAAGGCCGCTCCATCGCCCGATTCGCAAAACGCGCCGCAGGGTCTGAGTATTGTAACCGGTGCGGCGGCGGTCCAGCGAAGCAAACAGGCGCGCGAGCAGCAGGATGCGTCGTTTTTGAAAGAAGAACTAAAATCCGAGGCTGTGCGGCGTGTCGAAGGGAAGACGTTCTACCTGATCGACAACGTTTGGACAGATTCCGAATTCAAGGCCGACTCGGGTTTACCGGAAACGAAGATTGCATTTGGCAGCGACGAATACTTCGCGTTGCTGAAGCAGGTACCGAAGCTCGGCAGTTTCTTCGCGTTAGGCGAGCGCGTCGTCGTAGTTTTCGAGGGGCGTGTTTACAGAGTGAATTAGCCCGTCCATTCCAAAAACTTCTTCTCTGCGGTCCTCTGCGTATCTCTGCGACCTCTGCGTTGACAAAAGCTTAACGCAGAGTACGCAGAGATACGCAGAGGGCCGCAGAGTTCTTCCACTCTGCTTTCCTCAAAGGTCGAAAGTTATTGTTGGATACGGTCAGTACCGTAACGCGGTAGCGTCGGGTCGTACGTGAGCCTCTCAAATTTGTCAGGAATATCGTATGTTCGAGAACTGACCCGACGCTACCGCGTTACGGTACTGACCTCATCCAAGCCTCAATCCGGACTTTTGAGGCAAAGCCCTTCCACTCTTGTCTTGCAGCCACAAACTAAGGTACAAAATGCGAAAACAATATCCATATGCGTACCAGAATTTTACCGGCGTGCGTCTTTGTGTGGCTTGCTCTTGTAACCTCTGCGAGCGCGCAGGGTGGTTGGGTTCCTTACAAGATCAACACGGGTGGCAACGATCTCAACACGGTCTACTTCCTCGATAGCAAGCGAGGCTGGGTCGGCGGTGACAGCGGTTTCCTGAGCCGTACAGACGATGGCGGCCAAAACTGGACCCGCCAGGTTGTCGCGACTACGGCTGCCATCAACGACATCTATTTCCGCGACAAGGAAGCAGGATTCCTAATCGCCGGAAACTCCATCTTTGTCACTCGCGATAATGGCTCAACGTGGTCGCAATCGCGAATCTTCAGTCCCGAAGAATTCGAAGGCGCTGATGTTGAGCTGTACAGCGTCCGCTTTTCGAGCAAGAAGAAGGGCTGGGTTGTCGGCTCAGTCAGCAAGAAGGAGCGAGTTGTAGACAGTATCCTCGTCTACACCGACGACGGCGGCGAGACGTGGCGCAGGCAGCGAGCTCCGAGTCGCACCGAGCTGATACACATCGATTTTGTCAGCGACAAACGCGGTTGGATCGTCGGTGAAGGAGGCACGATCCTTTTCACGCGTGATGAAGGCGCGAGCTGGACGAAGCAGAATGTCGCAACGAAGCGGACGCTCTATCACGTCGATTTTCGCGACGACAAGAACGGCTGGGCAGTAGGTGAAAAAGGAACACTGCTGCGAACGACCGACGGCGGCGAAAATTGGACTGAGATTCCGACGCACGTGAGTGTGACGCTGTTGAGCATTAAGTTTCCAAGCGATGAACAAGGTTGGGCGGTCGGTAGAGGCGGCGTAATCCTGCGCAGCACTGATGAAGGTAGAACGTGGGTGCAACAAGATTCGACAACGAAGCAAAACCTTTACTCGCTCAATTTCAACAAGAAGATTCTTTGGGCAGTTGGTGGTGCGGGTGTCGTGCTGCGATACGAGCGTGATTAAGCGCGTGCGCGCCGGCTGAAAGCAACCTGAAGGGTCTGCAAAAACATCTGAGACTGCGAGGTTAACGGATCGTCGCAGGAATAGTGACGACCATAACACTCGGTTCCTCCTGTGATTCGCCCGGCATGTCGGCCATGCCGGGCGCTTTTACTTTGGTTGGATGAGGTCCGTACCGTAACGCGGTAGCGTCGGGTCGACCTCGTCCAAGTAGAACCTGAGGGATGAGAGACCCGACGCTACCGCGTTACGGTACTGACCTCGTCCAAGTGTGCGCCTGACTTCGGATCTTATATGTGGTATTTCAGTCTTTGATTCCAGTGAACGGGAGCGAGGGTGCGTTTTGCAGCGTCAGAGAGCCTTCAGTGTGATCGCCTTCAAAGAACGCTGAGACCTCCGCCTCCACGGCATGTCCATCCCTCTCCAAAGATGTGGTTGCGTGAAACGAATTATCGTTAATCGCAACCGCGCCTAAGTCAGCGTCACCCATTTCTGAGTGAAGCACGACAGTAAATCCGGAGTTTGAACGTGACACCGTAAGAGTCGCGGGAATGGTTTGCCCGAGAGGTGTTTCGAGTTCGATTGACCACGAACCGATCGGGTCGGTGGCGCCCGGGGCAGCAGTTTTTCGCCTGCCCGCTGTCGTGTATACCTCGATGTCTTCGCAATAAGGCTGCATCTGTTCGGGCACTGACGCGCCATCGCCGACTACGATCACCGCTGCCACATCGGGCCTGATGTATTTTGTCGCGACTCGCTGAATCTCTTCGGCAGTAACCGCCTGAACACGGTCGCGGTACCGCTCGAGATAATCGTTCGGCAGACGCAGCATCTTGATCTGAACTAACTGATCCGTGAGTCCTTCCTGCGTTTCGAGCCGAATCGGAAAAACGCCCGTTAGATATGCCTTTGCATCGCCGAGCTCCTTCTCGGAAACCCGCGTGTCGCGGATTCGATTCAGCTCGTAGAAAAATTCTTTCAACGAGTCGCCGGTCACTGCCGTTCGCACTTCCGCTGTCGCGCGGAATGTTCCCGCGCTCCGGCGCGCATCGAGGTTTGAATAAGCGCCGTATGTGTAACCCTTCTCTTCGCGGAGATTCATAAACAAGCGCGACGATGCGTTCGCACCCAACACCGTATGCATCAACATCATTGGAAAGTAGTCAGGACTCGTCCGCGTGATGCCGTTGTTTGCAATGACAATGTTCGATTGCGCCGATCCAGGTCGATCGACGAGATATCCGATTCTTTTTGTTCGCACCGGCGGCGCGGGAAAATCCGCAACCACATCCTCGCCTCTTTCCCACGTTGAGAACAGCGACTCGACTCGATTCAGAATCTGCTCGTAACGAACGTTGCCGACGACAATAAACACGCCGTTATTCGGAACGAGTTTGGCGCGATGAAACTTGACGAACTCATCGCGTGTCGAACGATCGATCGATTCCGGTGTGGGCGCAACCACGGCATACGGATGATCGCCAAACATCACGCGCGACACCATCTCGGTTGCCAGAAACGATGGCTGTGCTCGCTGTTGTCGCAAACTCTCTTTTGTATTCTGTTTCGCCAGTTCCACTTCGTTCTCGGGGAACGATGGCTCGAGAGTAACTTCGGCGATCAAATCCAGGACGGGATCGTTGAAATGCGAAAGCGCCGATGCCGCGACGATCGTGTAATCCGAGTTTGCACCCGCGGACAAACTCGCGCCCATACGCGCGACTTCATCCGCGATCTCTTTGCTCGTTCTCGACGTGGTGCCTTCGGGTAACAAACCTGCAAGCAGATCGGTGAGACCCGGAAGCGCGGGCGGATCAAACGCACCACCGACACGGAAAGCCAAACGATAACTCACTAAAGGCAGACGATTATCTTCGACCACCACGAGTGTAAGCCCGTTACTGAGGACAGTCTCCTTCGGTGTCGGTATCGAAATCGGCCTTGGTTGTAGCGGCGCCGGCGGCTTGCTGCGAAAAATTTCTGGTTGACTCATGTTAAGGATGCAATGGACCGGAGCCCGGTTTTGTTTGTGGCGGTACGTCCGCCGGATCCTTTGGTTGTTGAGGCGAAGACGACGGCTTTATCTCTGGAACGTCCACCTTCACGGGTGAAGGTGGTTCGGCCGTGGGCGCCGCGGGAACTTGCGGCGGCGGCGACGCAGGTTGATGTGGATCAGCCGGTGATTGTGGCGCAGCCGACGCGGAAACCTCTTCACCCTGCTCGGCAGCGGCGCCGGGAACAATATCAAGCACCACGCGATTTTCGACGTCGAGGTGACGAGCAGCAGCCTGACGGATGTCTTCGGCAGTGATGCGTAAATAATGGTCCAACTCGGAATCGACGAGACGCGGATCTGAATCGTATAGAGCAAACTCGGCGAGTCGCTGTGCGCGATACATGGTCGACTGACGACCGCGCACGGAGTCGTTGCATAGTGAATTTCGCAACTTCTCCATCTCGGCTTCAGTTGGACCATCGGCAGCGATGTGTTTGATCTCCGCAAAGATCTTGTCGCGAATCTGACTGGGCTCTTCACCCGGCTTCGGCAGCGCAAAGACAAACAAAGCAGATGGACCACGGCGCTCGTCGATGCCGCCCTCGATCGACACTACAGATTCATCACCCTTCACCAGTTGCTGATACAACCGCGAGCTGTCACCTTCAAAGAGAAGCGTGCCGGCAAGCGACAGCGCATAAAAATCAGGTGTTCGTCGTTGCGGAATTTTCCAGCCGAGCACGAAAGCGGGGGCGGGCGCTAGTGGATCGTGAAAAGTCTCTTCGCGAATCGTCACTGGGTCCGGCTCGGAAACGTCCACGCGTGGAGGAGTCGGTTGCCGTGGGATATTGCCGAAATACTTCTCGACGAGTGCGCGAGCTTCGTTGTTATCAAAATCGCCGACGACAGTCAGGACGGCATTATTCGGCGCATAATACATCCGGAAAAATTCCTGCACGTCGTCGATTGTGGCTGCGTCGAGATCCTCCATCGAGCCGATCGTCGAATGTGCGTTAGCAGGATTGCTGAAGATCAGCTCGTTCATGCGGATGAACGCGTTGACGTAAGGCTGATTGTCGTAGCGAAGTCGTTTCTCCTCCTGCACGGCGCTACGTTGGTTGTCGAGATTTTCCTGCGTGACTTTCAGCGAGCGCATGCGATCGCTCTCGAGCCAGAAGGCGAGTGGCAGATAGTTTGAGGGGAGCGTCTCGAAGTAATTTGTACGTTCAGTCGACGTGGTGCCGTTCATCGTCCCGCCGGCGTTGAAGATGTATTGAAAATGCGCCGCTTTGGGGACGTTTTCCGAACCCTGAAACATCATGTGTTCGAAGAGGTGTGCGAAGCCGGTGCGACCTTCTTTTTCGTTGCGCGAACCAACGTCGTAGTAGACGGCGATGGAAACGACGGGAACCGCGTGGTCGTGACTCAGCACGACGCGCAGACCGTTTGCGAGTGTAAAGTCGTCAATCGGAGTTGGCGGTAATTGGAATGTTTCTGCCACGAGATTTTATCTGCCGGAAACAAAGGCGTGCTTTACCATTCGCGAGGAAGGTAAAGCACTGCTTTGGGGGGAAGTTAATTAGAGGCGCACGGAAGCACGCGCGCCGCTTCGGGAGCTTCAGACCGTTTTGTCGGCGATTAAGCCGCGAAGTTCCGCGCGAAGTCGTTCTATTTCGGCGAGCTTCTGTCTGACGCGCTCAAACAATGCTGATTGAGTCTTGATGCCTTCTTCGATCAAAAAGCCGGCCGCCTCGGCACGACTGCGAAACACACCGGCCTGGACCAGCGCTTCCAGCTTCTCCTGGGCCTCGGGCGAAACCTTTACTGCGACAACGTAATCGTCTTTTGCCGAGATGGCTTTCTCTATGGTCCTACTGATATCACGTCCAATAGCGCTCAGCGATTCAGGTATGCGCGAAGCAATGTCGCGCACTGACGACGCCGTTCGATTCTGTTCTTCCGATGTTGGATCATCGTCACGGAGCATCAGGTCGTCTACTCTTTCAGGTGTTGAATGTTCTTCCTTGTGATACGGACTGCTCATTTGGTACAGACTCCTTTACTGACTACCGAATTCTACCTGTCCGTTCTTACGATTGTTTTCATGTGTTAGTTCATTCTACGGAGCCCGGGAAACACGGTCAAGCTAAGCGCTTGGTGGTGGGAATATGATGTTGCGACTAAGGGCGATAACGCCGAAGGCGTTCGCTAATTCCAGCCCAGGGTTAGCGCGCAAGCGATAACCCTGGGTAAACGTAACCATCATTCGTTCAACCCTGAAAGGGTTATTCCGCACAGGCCTAACGCTTTCAGCGTTGAAGCTAAACTTGCATTTGTACCCAGGGTTGTCGCTTCCGCTCCAACCCTGGGCTGGAATTAGCGAACGCCTTCGGCGTTAGCGGTTAGCTCTTTCAACCTTACCACTACGCCGTTCGTGAACGCCTGTGGAACACAACCTTGCCCGTCAAGTCTGCATCCGTTATATTGCAATGGCGTCGAGATTTATTGCTTGACGTCGCGGAAGTTTGAACAAAAATCGAGGTCTGGCAGTGAAAAGAATTTCGACTCAGCTCGCACTCGTTCTACTCGTCCTTACGCTCATTATTCCCAGTTTCGCTTTATCCCAAACAAGTCAAAATCCGGCGAGAAAACCGGTGCGGCCGCCGCTGAGTCCCGCGGCTGTCGGGCTCGAGCGAGATTTCGATGAAGCGTTGAAGATGATTCAGGAACAGTACGTCGACGGCAAAAAACTGAATTACAACGATGTGTACAAGTCGTCGATCATCGGCATGCTGCGTTCACTCGATCCGCATTCGAACTATTACGACCGCGAAGAGTTTGACGAGCTGAAAACGGATCAGCGTTCGGAGTACTTCGGTATCGGCGCCTCGATCCAGACGTACATTCGCGGCGATCAGGCTGACACTTACATCACTGCGACTTTCGAAGGGTCTCCCGCGAGTCGTGCCGGTTTGCATTATGGCGATCGCATTGTCGAAGTCGACGGCGTGAAGATGACGGGTAAGCCGTCGCTGGAGGTTCGCGACAAGATTCGCGGGCCGCGCGGATCTACCGTCAAGCTGACGTTGGAACGTGCTGCCAACCTAAAACTCGAGAAGGTCGACATCGTCCGCGACGCGGTCCCGCAGCCGTCGATACCCGATGTGTACATGCTGAAACCCGGTGTCGGTTATATCGACATGACGAGAGGTTTCAACTACACGACGACCGACGAGTTGCTCGATGCGCTCGAAATTTTGCACTCGAAGGGAATGGAGTCCCTGGTGCTCGATCTGCGAAATAACCCAGGCGGATTTCTGGACCAGGCGATTCACGTGGCTGAGGTGTTTCTGCGCAGCGGCCAACTAATCCTGACGCAGAAAGGTCGGAATGGTTTTCGCGACAATACCTACGAGTCGCGAAACAACGCGCCCGACATGACCCCGCTGGTAATTCTGATCAACGACAACACTGCGTCGGCTTCAGAGATCGTAGCCGGAGCGATGCAGGACCACGACCGCGCCATCATCGTGGGCCAGACGAGCTTTGGGAAAGGTCTTGTGCAGAGCATTATCCCGCTCGAGTATGGCGCGGGGCTGACGCTTACGTCCGCGAAGTACTACACGCCATCGGGCCGGCTGATTCAACGCGATTATTCGAATGGCGGTTTTTACGACTACTACACGCACGGCGCAGGTATTGCCCGCGAGCCAAACAAGGAACCGGCGAAGCCGAATGGGCCTGAGTCGAAGACGGATACGGGTCGCGCGGTGTACGGTGGCGGCGGAATCATGCCTGACGAAAGCGTTAATCCGAGGACGGTTAACCTGACGCAGCGCCGTTTGCTTAGTCCAACGTTTGCTTTTACGCGCGAACTGGTTAATGGACGCATTCGTGGTTTGGAGTCGAGTAAGCTGACTGGTCCAATCAAATACAGGTATGACCTCCAGCCGGAAGATTTCAAGGTTACAGACGCGATGTTTCGTGCGTTTCGTGATTTCGTGGCGGCCGACCCGTCGTTCAAAGTCACAACCGCAACGGTCGATCGAAACCGGGCTTTCATTGAAAACGAACTGCGGTTCAACCTCGTGACCGCGGCTTACGGCCGTGTCATCGGCGACAGAGTTTTCATCACCAGCAACGATCCGCAGGTTGCGAAAGCCGTGGACGTACTGCCAAAAGCCCGCGACCTCAGCAAAAGATAAAAAACATAGGTCCTATAAGTCCTATAGGACCTACTCCTGATGTTTCAACCGTAAAACAAAGTCTTGCGTCTAAAACCTCTCGTGTGATAGGTTTGGGAGGCATGAAACGTCCAAATCGATCAGCCAAGGCCCTCGTTAACACCGAAGAACTCGGGCGCGCCGTGCGCCGCCGGCGTGAGGAGCTTGGACTCAGTCTCCGCGACGTCGCCGGCAAAACATCCGTTTCCGCGTCCACACTCTCACGTATCGAGAACGGCACCGGAAAACCAGACGCTGACAACATCGCGCGGCTGACGGCGTGGCTCGACGTCCCAATGGAACGCATTCTGAGCGGTCGGGACCCGCAGGCCGAAGGATCACAAGCAGTGGTCTATTATCCGCAAGAGCCCGTGCCTGAAATCGTCGAAGCTCACCTGCGCGCCGATCGCAATCTCACACCCGAAACCGCCGCTGCACTGTCCGAACTGTTTCGCGTCGCCTACACTCAATTCAGTAAAAGCACAGGCGACAAGGGTTCGAAGAAGCGACGCTAAACGACCGTAGTCCAGTGTGAATCCGTTATACTTTTTTCTGTGCTGCTCGGCGATCTACCTTCCGGTGAAAAATGGCGAAACTTCGAGTTGAAAGCTCTCGGACTGCGCGACTTCGCCCGCGTCGCAGTTGACCAGCCGCTCAATCCCTTCGATCTCGCAAGCTACGCGAATCTCATGGTCATCCGCTTCGACGAAGTTGCGGGCCTCAGCGAGACTTCGCGCGAGCACCTGCTCGGTTCCGCGTCAGAGAAGTGGTCCGGCGGCGCCGTTACTCTTCCCAACGGCATGAAGCTGGTAATACTCAATCCAACTCACGGCCGTTCGCGAACGAACGCAACGCTCATGGAAGAGATTTGTCACGTGTTCCTGGGCCATCAACCCAATCGACTATCGGTCGTCACGAGAGATGAACGCGGAAAGGTAATGAATCGTGATTATCGTAAGGCTGATGAAGAGGAAGCGTATGGCGTAGGCGCGGCGGCCCTGGTTCCGTACGCATCGTTGAAGAGAATGCTACTACGAGGAAAGACCTCGAAGGAGATTGCATTGCACTTTCGGGTTAGCCCGGAGCTAGTTGAATATCGAATGAAAGTTACGCATCTCTGGCGTGAACATAAAGATCTCTCGCGCAAAGCCGCAAAGGAGCAGAGTGAACCAGGAGCTCAATAAAGCTTTGCGTCTTTGCGCCTTTGCGCGAGAATATCTCTTTTTGAGCCGAGTCGGTACACTGAAAACATGCCAGAACGATTGAAAGAAGCAGCATCGCAAGGCCTGAGCACGATCGACAAGCTGCGCCTGCTGTTGGACATCACCAAAAAGATCAGCCGTTCGCTGGACCTCCAGGAAGTACTCAACCTGGTGATGGACACGCTCGATTCGCTGATCCCATACGACGCGGCGGGCATCTTCGTCCTGCAATGCGTCGACCCGGAGACAGTTCCGCCGGGCGAGGAACCGTGCGAGTTCAAGTCAGAAGCAGTCCGTGGTTACGACATCGACGAGCTTTCCGATCTGCACCTGAAGCTCGGTGAAGGATTTATCGGCCACGTAGCGTTGAGCGCCCAGCCTGTTATTTCTCCCGACGTCCGCAACGATCCGATTTACATCAACGCCCGCGACCGCACGCGCTCGGAGATGGTTGCGCCAATCATTTCGAACGAGGAAGTGATCGGCGTGTTCGATCTCGAAAGCGACGAGCTCAACGCTTATTCAGCCGACGATCTGGAAGTGTTGATGTTGCTTGCATCGCAGGTGGCCATCATCATCGAGAAGGTGATGCTGCACGAGCAGTTGATCGAGAAGAAGAGACTTCAGGGACAGTTGGAAGTAGCGCGGCAGGTCCAGTTGGAGTTGCTGCCGCCGGGAGATCCGGAGATACCCGGCTACGATATCAGCGCCTACAATTTTCCGACCGAAGAGGTTTCCGGCGACTATTACGACTGGGTCAAGATTTATGACGATCAGATCGGGATCGTGATTGCAGACGTGTCAGGCAAAGGTGTGCCGGCGGCAATCCTGATGGCGTTCCTGCGGGCCAGCCTGAGAGCCGCGACGCACATCGGCTACGCGACGAACATCTCGATGGCGAAAGTGAATTACCTGCTGTGGGAGTCGATTGAACGAAACCAGTTTGTCACCGCGTTTCACGGAATTCTGGATGCCTCGAACAAAACTCTGTCGTACTCGAACGCGGGCCACAATCCGCCGATCCTCATAAAGGCCAGCGGGGAAAGCCAGTTTATCGAGCACGGCGAGCAACCGCTGGGAATGTTTCCTCAAACTCGCTATCACGAGTATCACGTGCTGCTCGAACCTGGTGACGTGCTGGTCCTGTACACGGATGGCGCAACTGAAGCAAACAGTCCGAGCGGTGTGGAATTCGGCCGAGAGCGTCTCGTACAAGCCGTGAAAGAGAATTACGACAAACCCGCACGCGAGATGATTGCGACGCTGGAACTCGAAGTTTTGGAGTGGACGGACAACGCTGGCGCTGACGACGACGTCACGTTTTTCATCATTAAAGCGTTGAGAGATAAGTAAGAAATTTCCTCGCAAAGACGCAAAGGCGCAAAGGTTTTCATGGATTCCTTTGCGCCTTTGCGTCTTTGCGAGAAAAACTTACGTTGTGCCCGCGCTTATTAGGGTATCCTAGTGTGCGGTCAGCGAGCAGTGAGCGTGGTCACCGCCCGGGGCCAATGGTGCACGATAATCGCCAAAGTGAAACTCAGCTTCCTCCGATAATGCGTAAACATCAAAGCCATATGCATCGAGATAGTCTGCCAAATCATCGGGGGAAAGAAGATATAAGGCAGGCGAGTAACCCGCTTCAACACGAATTTCCAGCAGGCGCTCAATTACTTCCAGTGGTGCAAAGCATCTAACAGGATCTCTGTAGGTTGCCATGTTTTCCAGCGCCTTTCTTTTCAATTTCATGAGCACGGTCCAATTTTTTGCTCACCGTGCTTCAGCAGAACGACACTTTGATGTACGCAGGTCGTAAGTAGTTTGTTCTTCACCGCACAAATATTCATTGGCGAAACTTGTCATTCGATTTGACGCGCAACCCGCGGCAAAAGTTCCTAAAAGAAAATGAGCAGCGAACCTACTACCTCAAACACTCAAACTCCGGCCCCACCACCACCTAATTTCGTAGTTGTCCTGCGCGAAATGCTGCGGGCTTCAGACAAAGTGAGCGATCTGATATTCAGCCCCGGCCGGCCGCCTCAGATCGAGCTCGCGGGCAAACTCGTGCCGGTGCGCATCGCCGGTTTGGAGAAGTTGACTCCGGCCCACACGGCCGGCATCGCGAAGCTGATCATCGCGAACCAGCAGACGGCCCAGGAGAGCCTGGACAAGACCGGTAGCGCCGACCTTTCGTTCAGTGTGCCGGGCGACGCGCGTTTCCGTGTGAATATCTTCAAACAACGCGGGACACACGCCATCGTCATGCGCGTGATACCGATGCGTCCGCCGAGGTTTAGCGTTTTCAACCTGCCCGAACAACTGAAAGAGATAGTAGATATAAAAAACGGCATCGTGCTGGTGACTGGTCCAACCGGCAGTGGTAAGAGTTCCACGCTGGCGGCGGTGATCGACCTGATTAACGAGACGCACTACTACCACATCGTCACAATCGAAGATCCGATCGAGTTTCTGCATACGCACAAGAACTCGACGATTCACCAGCGCGAGCTACACTCCGACACGCCGAGCTTTTCGATCGCTCTTCGCGCCGCGCTGCGGCAGGCGCCGAAAGTGATACTCGTCGGTGAGATGCGCGATCGCGAGACGATTGAGGTCGCGCTCGAAGCTGCCGAAACGGGCCACCTCGTGCTGTCGACTCTGCACACGATCGACGCGTCAAAGACTGTGGATCGAATCATTGGTGTGTTTCCGAAGAATGAAGAGAAGGTCATCAGAACGCGTGTGGCGCAGTCGTTTCGATTCATCGTTTCTCAACGGTTGATTCCGCTCGGCGACGGAAAAGGACGAATAGCTGCGATCGAGATTCTGAAGTCGACGATGCGCACGCGAGAATACATCGAGAAGGGCGAGTCGGAAGGCAAGTCGCTGATCGATGCGATGGAGCAGGGCGATCAGGACGGCATGCAGACGTTTGATACGGTGATTGAGCGGTTGATCAGGGATGGCGTGGTGAGTATCGAAGGGGCGCTGCCGTATGCGACGAATCAGAACAATTTGTTGCTTCAGATTGCGGATCTCAAGGGTGTACCACGGCCTCAGCAGCCGTCCGAGCCGGCGCGCGACGAAACCTCAATGCTGGACTTGATTGAGCCGTAGGCCACAAAAAGCACGAAACGGAACACATATCTTGTGTTCTTTTTTGTGCCTCTTTGTGGCTATTTGCTATCATGCCGCTCGACTGATGTTTTCGAAGGTTCAAAGGGTCCTGCTGGGCCTTGTATTTTTAGCGGCCTTCTCCCCAACCACAGCCCACGCCGAGGATGAGATCCGCATCGACCTGCCTGCGGGTGGACAGCTAAAAGTTCGCAACGACTTTGGCAACGTCTCCGCCGAAGTGTGGGACAACGCCTTTGTCGCAGTGTCGGCAGTGGTTGATGGTCCAGCGAAGCTCACGCGGTCGCCAATCATCATCGAAAACCGCGGCTCTGTGCTGACCATTTCGGTCGTACGACGACCAATAGATCCGGTTGTCTCAGTGCATCTCAAGATCAAGGTTCCCGCCGACGTCGACATCACTGGTCGCTCTCAACGCGGCACCGTGTTTCAACAACGTCTCGGAAAAGCCGACCGGAAAGTCGATATCCAGACCACGACCGGCGAGATAACGCTGACCAACGCAAACCCACCCGAACTCATCGGCGCCAACAATTCAAAAACTCCTGCCGGTACACCTGTTGGTCCAGTACCCGGCGACGACATCAGCGAAGGCGACGTGATACGCGTCGATTCGCAACTCGTCACGCTCAACGTCAGCGTCATCGATCGCGGCACCAATCGTGGACTTCTCGGGCTAGGCCAGGATGATTTCAAGTTATTCGAAGACGGTCAGGAACAACGTATCGTCCAGTTTGAGTCGTCGTCAGCGCCTTTCGATCTGGTCCTGTTAATCGATCTGTCCGGGTCGACCAGAGAAGTCGTGAAGCTGATTCGTGCTGCGGCTCTTCGTTTCGTCGAAGCCGCGCGGCCCGCGGATCGTATCGGCATCATCACCTTCGCGGGAGAACCGGCGGTAGTCTCCACGTTAACAGCCGATCGCGAACTCCTGCGCCAGCGCATCGAGACGATCGATACAGCACGCGGCGACACGAAGCTCTACGATGCGACAAATTTTGCGATGGAACAGGTCGCTAAAGACTCTAAGAAGTCGAGAAGGACTGCTATCGTCTTGATGAGCGACGGTCTTGATGGGACAATCCCCGGTGTCAGCGGACAACAAGGCTCCCGTACTTCTTACAAGGACACTCTACGGAACATCCAGGAATTTGACGGTGTTCTGTACACGCTTTGGCTGAATACGGAATACGAGGCCATGAGCCCGCTCGACACCCAGCCCGAAGCTTTCGACGCCGGACACGACCGCATGAAAGAGATGGCAGACGTTGGCGGCGGCGTCTTCTATCCGGTCGAACGACTGACGGATCTCGCCGGTGCTTATGAACAGGTCGTCGCAGACCTCGGAACGATGTACAGTCTGGCGTATCGTCCGGCAAACAACGCGAGGGACGGGAAGTGGCGAGCAATCCGGATCGGTATTAACCGCAGTAACGCGGTCGCGCGCGGCAAACGTGGTTACTATGCAAACTAAGCGCACTCTCCTGAGAAGAGTTCCCTCGCAAAGGCGCAAAGGCCCAAAAGAAAACCGGATCTTTGCGGCTTTGCGCCTTTGCGAGGGAACTATCTTGATAGCACTTGTTTTAGCCAGCATCGCGGTGGGCCAGGATCCGATCGAGACGATTCGCATCGATTCGGATCTGGTGGATCTCAAGGTGAGCGTGCTCGGATTCGATCCGAAAGCTCCGGTGCCGCTGCTCGATTCGAAAGACTTCCTCGTGATGGAGGACGGTATACCACAGGAGATCTCGTTCTTCGCTGCCGCCGACACGCCGTTTGATCTCGTGTTGTTGCTCGACCTATCGGGTTCGAATTCCAGGAACGTGAAAATGATTCGCAACTCCGCGAAGCGTTTTGTAGACGCGGCGCGCGACATCGATCGCATCGCGCTGGTTACGTTCACGGATAGACCAGCTCTCTACGCGCCTTTCAGTTTGGATCGACGCAAGTTGAAAAAGACGATCGACGAGATCGACGAAGCTGTCGGGGGTACGAACTTTTGGGATTCGATGGATTACGTTTTGATGGACCTGGTCCCAATGGGAACCGGCCTGAGACGCAGCGCGATCGTCGTGATGACTGATGGAATCGATAACGCGCTTCCGGATGTTCCCGGCACCGGCTCCAGAGTCACGTTCGAAGGATTGATCGACAAGATTCGAAATTCCGAAACACTCGTCTTTCCGATCTATCTCGACACGGAAGAGGAGAACGTCAAACGTTATCACGTGCCACGAGCCGCTTACGCACAGGCGCGCGCGCAGCTCAGCCAGATCTCAGTTGTGTGTGGAACGCCGATGTACCAGGCGAAACAGTTAAGCGATCTCGACGCGGTTTATGCGCAGGTTGTACGCGACCTCAGCACTGTCTACAGCATCGGCTATCGTCCTACAAACAAGACACTCGATGGAAAGTGGCGCAGCGTCGAGGTCCACCTGATCAAACGTTCCGATCTGTTTGCCCGCACGAAACGAGGCTACTACGCCAGGCTCCTGGAGAAATCCTGATCCGCGTCTAAAAACTTGTAAATGTCTATATCCCGACTATAATGCTCGGGAGTTTTCTCTCCCAGCCCGCATTCCCAATTTGTGTGATTCGGAGGGTATTTCGATGAGAAGAGCTTCCAACCTCCCAGTATCGCTACTTCTGGCAAGTGCGATCATCCTTTGCTGCTCGATCGTCAATCTCGCGCAAAACCGTGAGAAATTCGTGATTTCTGCCAAGGCGGGCGGGATCAACGCAATCACCGGACAGGCCAGCGTTCACGCAAGAGGTGAAAACGACTGGCAACAACTAAACATAACGGATGATTTGAACGCCGGGGATCGCGTGCGTACCGCGTCCGACGGTCGCGTCGAAATCCTTCTGAATCCGGGCTCATACCTCCGTGTCGGCGGCGACTCGGAAATCGAGCTTTCAGACAACACGCTTGCGAATCTCGAGGTTCGTCTGTTGCGGGGCACGGCCATTGTCGAAGCGACTGGCGCCGATGAGATGGAGCTGAATATCAACATCAGCACGCCTCATACGAACTTCGCCATCGTCCGGCAGGGACTTTACCGCCTGAATGTCGTGCCTGGCGACGCCACCGAGCTCATAGTTCGCAAGGGTCGCGTGATCCTCAACGGGACACATACGAAGGTTAAAGGCGGAAACAAAGTCGTTTTTAACGCCAACAATGTCTCTGTCGCAAAACTCACGAAGGACGAGAAGAAGGCGCTGGACAGGAAGGAAGTGGACGTCTGGAGCAAGGAAAGGGGCCAGACACTTGCCAAAGCCAATCGACGCATCACCGATCGCATGATGACATCTGCATTTTCTTCATTCAGAGATTGGGATCCGTGGGGTCGCCGGCTCGGGTTCTGGTTCTATAGTACCCATGCAAATTGCTACACGTTCCTGCCGTTTTATTACGGTATTACCTCGCCTTACGGCGGTTCCTATTGGAATACACTCTATTACTATCCGCGTCCGAACGTGGCCTATCCGCGTGGAGGCTATCCGTCGGGTGGTGGCTCCTATCCTTCTGGCGGTGGTAGCTCGACTGGAGGCAATGGCGGTTATCGTCCGTCACCTCCATCTGGCAGTGGACCGTCCAGCGGCCCTGTCAGGATGGCGCCGACAATGCGTCCTGGACCGATAGGGAATCCGGATCGAATGCCGTCGAGGAAGTCGGAGCCGTCGCGGCAACCCCAATAAGCAAATCTGCGGCTCAGCGCGGTTCCTTCAAGAGTTCGTCCAGCTCTTCGTTGATTAGTGTCTTTATCTCGGAATACTTCATCCCAGCGAGGATCAACTGCGTCAGGGCTGTTCGGAGTTGCGTTCGCAGGCGTTCGTCGGGCTTTTCTTTGAGGGTTTGTGAGATGACAACCGCTCCAGAGCCGTGCTTCACGCGGATCAGGCCTTCTTTGTGGAGCCGGCGGTAGGCGAAAGCCACGGTGTTCAGGTTTACGCCCAGATCCGAGGCGACCTGCCGCACGGGTGGCAACAGCGTCCCTTCTTCGAGCTCTCCGCGAGCAATCAGGGTCTTAATCTCATCCACCAACTGCTGATACAGCGGCCTCGCGTCTCGTTCATCTACGGTTACGAACATATTGTCTGGTGATTGTATACACTAGACAATCAAAGGTTGTCGAGAGATTTTGCAAAGGCGGCTGCGGATTCGATCACTGAATCCAGACGCGCGTGGGAGCTAATCGTATCTCCAACCATGAAGAGGTTGGGCAGAAATGTCCGCCAGGTCCGAGTGGGACTGGAGGGGCCGCCCTCCGTGGCTGCCCCTCCCTCGATACCGAGGACCATCCCGAGCTTTCGGCGCGTGAGGTCGTAGAAGGTGCGTGGATTTGCGGTCTCGATGATTTCGACGTCGCTCCCGAGTTCGGGTAAGGCCGCGTGTAACCTGCTCCAGAAGCCCTCGAGTGCCGCCTGGTCCCATTCCTCGTACTCTTCCTCGCTCGATTGATACGTGAACCACGACTCCACGTCAGTCTCAGTCTGAAAGGTCACAGTTCGACCCGACGAAATTGCCAACGTGAACTCGCCCTGACTGTCTTCAACCAGCATCCGTTCCGACGGCAAACGCGCGACAGCAGACTCTCCGATACTCGCGTACACGAGATACGCACCTCTGCCTCGAAGCGCGTTCAGGTGCTTCTTGATTTCGGGAGGTGTGCGGTTGAGCCCGACAAGCTTTCCATATGTATCCCAGACCGTGAGATTGCTAATGATTGCTCTCTGCGCAAAAACTCTCTCGCCACTCAACAGGTCTACGCCGATCGCGCGACCAGACTCATCGTACGCAAGCCGCAACACGGGACTATTAAGCCGCACGCTGCCGCCGCTGACTTTAATCGACTCTGCGAGACGCTCAGCGACGGTGGCCGGACCACCCGCGATCGAGTAAAGATCGTCCATTGTCGATCTGACGTCAGTTCCGTCAGCCTTTCGCACAACGTACGGCGACGTAAGCAGAGTTGCTTCAGGCGCATCGACCGGCAACTCGGAAAAGAGCCTTTCGTAAATCCCGCCGGGACCGAACGAAGTGTAGAGTCCCATCCCCGGCTCGAAGTCGTAACCAGCGAATTCAACGCGCGCAATGCATCCACCAACCTGCGACTGTCTCTCCAGCAGACACGTGTTCATCCCGCGCGCGGACAACAGCGCTGCAACAGTCAAACCACCGATCCCGCCCCCTACAACGATAACGTCGTAGCCCATCACGTCGACTTCTCGATGAAGGGTGCAAGCACGAGAATTATCGATTGAATGCCGTTAAATACGAGGTGGATGATAAACGCAGGATAGACCTTGCCGGTGAGTGCGCGCACGACCGTCAGCGCGATGCTCAGAATCGTGATGACAAGGATTACGGAGATGTTGTTGTAGTACTGAAAGACGTGTACTCCCGCAAACAGGAGCGAGACGAAAGCCACAGCGATGCCCATGCCGACGGGTTTTTCCAGTGCCGGGTTCAGCACCATCATGACGGTGCGCGCAATTTTCTCGATCGCTGGATAGAGCACGCCGCGATAAATTATCTCCTCGACAAGCGGCGCAGTGGCGAATGCTACAAACGCAGTCGCGAAGCGCGTAGCCATCGAACTCTCAATCAGCATATCCAATTGAGTTTTCTCGCCGCCGAAAATACTCGTAACGGCCCACGCCAGCCCCAACAGAACCAGAGCCAACCCGACGCTCAACATCGTCGCGATTTTCTTATTAGTACCTTCCGGCCAGTCGAATCCGATCGCCTTCCAAAAGGGACGCCGGCCTCCTTCGCTGACCACCATCCACGCGATGACGAGAGTGAGAAGATGTGTCGGAATAATCCCCAAAACCGACAAGAAGAGCAGAGTTTTGTCGGTACTGATCGCCTCGGGTGAAATCGCGCCGCCGGAGGTGAAGATTCTGTAAATCATGTAAGGCAGCGCAACAATTACCGGAACGAACACCAGCAATATCACGCTTACGACCCATACCATCACGGCCTTTCCGACGTCGAACCACTGGCGCCACCAGTCAATCGGTGGTGGCGTCGGAGCCGGCTGAACTTCCGTGGCGAGAACTGTTGCGGGTGGATCTGCGTGCTCTTCGCGGAGCGGCGTTACTTGCTGTGACGATTCTTCTGTGAACACGCTTGGGAGTTTAGCCTAGGGCACAAAGAAGCACAAAAGAAACAAGAACTTAATTCTAAGGTGCTTTTGGTGCCTTTTTGTGGCTTTAAACGGCCGGATAATCGATCTCCAGCATCGGCGAACCCACTCGCGGCGCCGCGAGCATTAGACCAATGATTGTTTTCGCATCCTGGATCTCGCCGCTCGTGATCATCTCCAGCGCTTCCTCGATTGGGATGCGCACGATTTCCAGGATCTCGTCCTCGTCGAGTAATTGCTGTCCTTCTGAAAGGTCGGTTGCAAGATAGACCCACATCTTCTCTTCGAGAAAACCGGGCGACACAAAGAACTCCGACAATTTTTCCAACCGCGACGCCACCAGGCCCAGTTCTTCCTGTAGCTCGCGGGCCGCTCCCACGTCAGGTCGTTCACCGTCAGCAAGTGTCCCAGCCGGAGCTTCAAGTAGATAACGGACCGCGGGGTGACGATACTGCCTGACAAGGCCCACGGTGCCGTCGTCGAACACCGGGATGATCACTGCACTTCCGTGATGATGAACAACCTCGCGTTGATATGTCAGTTCACCTTCGCTGATCGTGTCGACCGTGACGTTGAATACGCGGCCGTCAAACACTTTTTGGCTGCTGAGTATTTTCGGTAGTTCTGTTGTCATGTTGGTCCATCCAAACTCAAGATCGACGGGCGCACCTCGCCAATCAGATAGAGCGACCCGGCAATGCATATCAAACCTTCCGGGGGCGTTTTCTCGACCGCGACACGCAGCGCCTCAGCACTCGAATCAGTTTCGATAACGGTGCCTCGAGCAAAGCGGTTCGCCACGGGTCGAAGCATTTCGATCGACGCGCTTCTGGGGTTCTCAACAGGAGTCAGAATGAGAACGTCAGCCACCGGAAACAGTATCTCGCCGATCTGATCGAGTTGCTTATCACGCATTGCGCCAAAAACCAAAGTCAACGGCCGAGGCGCGAATTCATCCAAATACGCGCGCAACGACTCGCAGCCCGCGGGATTGTGGGCGCCGTCGAGGAGAAAGTCAGGTTTGTGAGGAATAAGTTCAAGCCGACCGGGGTGATGCGCGTTTTCAAGACCAGAGACGATCTCGGCGCGGGGAACGCGAAGTAATTCAGCTAAGCAAATCGCGACCGCGGCATTATCGATCTGATGTCGCCCACGCAGGCCGAGTAGGACATTTTCATAGCCGGTCACATGTTCACTCAGGATCGGAGTCACACCACACTCGTCACAGCGACGCAGTAAAACCGACATAGCCTCGGGTTGTTGTCTCGCGATTACGGCCTTGACGCCCGGGCGGATAATCGCGGCCTTCTCACTCGCGATGCTCTCGATCGTGTGGCCCAGGTATTCCTCGTGGTCCATTGCGATTTGCGTGATGGCGACGATCGCAGCGTTCGCAGCGGTGGTGGAATCCAGCCGTCCACCTAAACCCGTTTCAAGGATCGCTAATTCGATTCCTGCGTTTCGGAACGCGAGTAACGCAATCGCAGTCAACTGTTCGAAGAACGTTGGCAGCGCCTCGATCTTTTCAGACACTTCCCGTACGGTCGTTACGCACGACGCAAATTCTTCGTGTGAGATCGACTCGCCGGAAACCTTGATCCGTTCGGTGATCGAAACAAGATGAGGCGAGGTGTACAGACCAGTTCGGATTCCGGCAGCGCGGCAAATCGAGTCCAACATGGCGGCGGTCGAGCCTTTGCCATTTGTTCCCGCGATCTGAACAGAAGGAAACGCGCGTTGAGGATTGTCGAGAGCGTTCAGCAGCAGTTCCGTATTTCTAAGGCCCAGCTTGATCGTGAGCGTCTCATGTCCGAGTCCGAGGAGATACTCAACCGCAGCCGCAAAATCCATAACCAAGTTTAGCCACAAAAAAGCACAAAAGTCACAAAAGAAAAAGGGAAAGAGTCACAAAAAGAAAAAGGGGAAAGAGTAAAGAAGAAAAAGGGAAAGGGTAAAGCGGGCGTTACTCCGTTTACCTGTTTTGTGAATTTTGTGCCTTTTTGTGGCTATTATTTAAGCCCTGCGGCTCCACGATCTCGGGATTCATCATGAAGTTCAGCACTTTGACGACGTAATCGCGCAACTCACGACGATCGACGATCGCGTCGATCATGCCGTGGTCGAGAAGAAACTCAGATCGTTGAAAATCCTTCGGCAGCTTCTGGCGAATCGTCTGCTCGATGACTCTCGGACCCGCGAATCCGATCAACGCTTTCGGTTCCGCGATAATCACATCACCCAGCATCGCGAAACTTGCAGTGACGCCACCCGTAGTCGGATCGGTGAGAACGGAGATGAACGGCAACCTTGCCTCGTCGAGTGTTGCGAGTGCCGCGGAGATCTTCGCCATCTGCATGAGCGAAAGCATGCCCTCCTGCATGCGTGCTCCCCCGGAAGCGGAGAAGATGATCACCGCACAGCGTTCGCTCAGCGCGCGTTCGATCAGTCGCGTGACTTTTTCACCGACGGCCGAGCCCATCGAACCGCCAATAAAGTTCATGTCCATCGCACCGGCAACGACGGGGTGATCCCCGACCGTGCCACGCGCGTTGATAATCGCCTCGGGCAGGCCCGACATCTCCCGCGCCTGAATCAACCGCTCCTCGTAAGGCTTGAGATCGACGAACTCGAGCGGATCGATCGAGATGACTTCTGAATCGAGCTCTTCAAACTTGCCTTGATCGAAGAGTAAGGAGAGTCGTTCCCGTGCACTGATACGGAAGTGGTGGCTACAGTGTTTGCACACCTGGAGCCCGTCTTCGAGCTCGCCTTTGAAAAGGTGCGCTTCACACCCGTCGCATTTAACGAAGACATTTTCAGTCTTCACATTGCGTTCTTCGGGCGGAACGGCCTCAATTCGCTGATTTTTTTTACTGAACCAGGCCATTAGAATGCGGGGAAGGGTAGCACGAAACCTGCGGAATCAAAACTCAATCCCTTGTTGCGCGCGGATTCCGGCGGTGAACGGGTGTTTTACTTCCGTCATCTCCGTTACGAGATCGGCAGCTTCGATTAACTCCGGCGAAGCATCTCTGCCCGTAACCACGATGTGCAGCGCGGGTTGCGCGGCGCGGATAGCGCGAAACTCGTCCAACACCTCTGCCACCGGCAACATCTTGTAGCTCAGCACGTAAACGAGTTCATCGAAGACGAGCAGGTCGTAATCACCGGAACGAAGTTTCTCGACACAAAGAGCCCACGTCTCGCGCGCGGTCTTGATGTCCTGTTCGGGATTCTTCGTGTCCCACGTAAAGCCGTCGCCCATCGTGTGGACTTCGATACCGAGCTTTTCAGCCGACTCGTGTTCGCCGTAGCGGTCGTTGCGCGACTTCATGAACTGAATCATGCAGCACTTCAAACCGCGCCCCGCCGCACGCATCATCAAACCCAGCGCGCACGTGGTCTTTCCCTTGCCGTTGCCGGTATGGACCATTAAAAGGCCGCGCGTCTTCTCCTGGTAGTCCGCGCGGCGCCACTTATATTTTTTTTCCTTCGAAGCCATAGAGGCGCTTAAACTTTCAACGCGTCCTCAGTGATGTCGCGCGCGCCGTTTGCGCGCTTCACAGCATCCTGTAACAACGCGACTATCGTGCTCTCCGCTTCTTCCCAACTACCTTTCAGCGTACAGCCCGCCGCATTACGATGACCGCCGCCGCCAAACTTCTCCGCGACCTTCGCGACATTCACGTCGCCTTTCGATCTGAGACTGGTGCGATAAATTCCCGGTTCACACTCTTTCAGCATCGCGACGGCTTCGACCTCGCCGACAGTCAACGGATAGTTAACAAACCCGTCAGCGTCTTCATCCGAAGCCTGCGCGTGTCGCTGCATCTCCATCGTCTGCCGCATACAAGCCACGCGTCCTGTTTCGTCCCTTCGGGCGGTCGACAAAACGGCGCCCATGAGTTGAATACGGCTCCACGGGTAACTGGCAAACACTGCTTCAGCAGTTTTCGCCGGCTTGACGCCGGTGCGTACGAGCTCTGAAGCGACTTTGAAAGTGCGCTCGGTCGTGTTCGAGTAATGAAACGATCCGGTGTCGGTGATCAGCGCGGTGTAGACGCACTCTGCGATCTCTTTCGTGACGCGAACGCCGGTCGCTTTGCAGAGGTTGTAGATCATTTCACCGACCGCAGATGCAGTCGAATCGATCCAGTTGATGTTTCCGAATAGCGCGGTCGTCGAATGGTGATCGATGTTGACGACGAACTGCTTTTCGAGATCCGTGAGCCCCGGGCGCGTAATGTCGGAACACTCGATCACAAACACGGCGT